>Ga0255780_10004039_pt1 | contig 12687 bp, 8 predicted proteins | sample 071ome_32_FD_179978 | JGI IMG/M metagenome (GOLD analysis project Ga0255780, IMG submission 179978) | Coastal salt marsh microbial communities from the Groves Creek Marsh, Skidaway Island, Georgia - 071405AT metaG (version 2) | ecosystem: Environmental > Aquatic > Marine > Intertidal zone > Salt... | reverse complement strand
CACCACGAGCTCGAACGGCAGCGGCTCCATTTCCTGCTCCACGTCGTCCATGGACGAGGACTCGTCATACCGCTCGTACGCAGCACCGGCTTCCTCCGGGCTCGGGGTGTCGGTCCCCCCGACCATTGTCTGCCGCAATAGCCGCTCTTCAAAGCGGGCCTTCTGCTCGAACCACTCCTGGATGGCCTCGTCCAGGACGTCCACAAACCGTCCGGTCAGTTCGCTCTGCTCGAGTCCCTCTCGTGGAATGAGCACCTTGTCGTGCATGATAATCAGCCGCACGTGCTCCAGAGACGCAATGATGGCGTTCTCTCGGACGAGAATGATGGAATCGCCTGGCGTGAGAGGGATCGTGAGAGGGAGCGCGGGTGGCGAGTGCGGGTGGTCAGTGACGAAGCGAGCTCCTCTCGCTCCCCTTAGTTCTGAACAAGCACATACCGATGGCCAAATTGTGGTCGAGCAGTCGCATGTCTCGAATCGGAATAGATAACTGACACTTGGAGATCAGTGCCCGCTTGTCGGCGTGCATGAAGGATTTTTCCCCCTGGGCGTTGATGCACAGCCACGTCAGTCGACGCGCCCGCGGCGCCCCAAAACCGCCCCCTTTCCGCTTCAGGGAGCGCTTCAGACGCGCGATGCCCATGTTGCTCTCCGAGGCCACCCGCTGCAAGGGGTGCGGGTGCAGCGCCCTCGAGCTCGAGCCCGCGCCCGCGGACGGACCGAACGTGACGCCCGGCGGAGGCTGGTACATAAACTCGGCATCGTGCTGGTCGGGCGATGACCCGAGGAGCGGGGTCGTGTCGCCGGTCGACATAGAGCAGTGGTCCTTTTCCTCACGTGAGGAGCCGTGCACGGCGTAAGCTTTCGTCGTCGGTGCGATTCGCTGCCACGGTCCACGTCGTCAGCTCGTCAACTCGCCGTGGTTGCAATGCGGTGATATTCTGTCTATTCTGTCTATTCCATCAGCCGCAAGTCGTTCCGGAGGTGGGAACTCACGACGTCCGTAGACCCGCAAAAACTTGTTTCAACTCGCGAGTTCCCCGATCGGGGGCCGACATTCGTGAGGACCCTCGCTCGCTCGCCCACCGGGCCTCAGAGAGAGAGAGAGAGAGAGAGAGAGAGTAAGCGCTATCACCTCGACCGAAATGCCGGTGCCCGCTCCCGCGCGTGCGATCGACGACGCGCTGGCCGTCCTGGACGCCCTGCTCGAGCAGAACGTCGGGCTCGTCCTTCCGGCCGTTCAGACCTACTGGCTGCTCGCCATCGCGGCAGCCTCGGTGGCCCTGTTGCCGTCCTGGGGGGGCATTGACTGGTTCCGGAACGCCGTCATTGTGTCCGCGTGCCGAGGCAAGCTGACGGAAGGCTATCCGGAGAGGGCGCTGGGGCCCCTGAGCGACGTGTTTGTGCCGCAAAAGTGGTTTGCCCACTTTTACGTTGTCGGGTGCCTGTCAAACGCCTTGGTGCTCGCTGTCGTCTCGCGAGATGCGGAACCCCATGCGGCCGTGCCATGTCTCTCTCCGGCCGAGATGCTGCTGTGGTCATTCCAGGTGCACCTCGTGCGGCGGCTCGTCGAGACGGTCTGGGTGATGCGGTATCCGAAGAGGGCGACGATGCATGCCATGGCGTACGCGTTTGGCATGTCGTACTATATCATTGTCCCACTGACGTACTATTGCGCGTACGTCGCGAGCAGCGATGCGGTGGTGCCGACGGCGTTTACGTACGTCGGCCTCGCCGTTTTCGCAGCGGGAAGCCTCGTCCAGTGGCACGCACACTACCTGCTGGCCAACCTCGGAAGCAAGAAAACGAAGCGTGCCGAAGCGTACGTGATCCCGCGGGGTGGTCTGTTTTCGCTCGTGTCGTGCCCGCACTACTTTGGCGAGGTGGTCATCTACCTCGGTCTGGCCGTGATGGGCGCGACGATGGGCGCGGCGGGCCGCCAGAACGTTGCCTCCCCGTGGTATCCGTTCGTCTGGGTGGTGGTCAACCTGTCGCTTGGGGCGCGGATGACGCACCAGTGGTACCTGGCGCACTTTTCGTCGTACGAGCGACTCGGTCGGCGTGCCCTCGTGCCCTACCTGTTTTGATCCTACCTTTCATCTGTTTCGATTTTTTGGCTTCAAATATCAAATGTACAAGGGATAAAAGTCATGAGTTCGTCATGTTGGATAGATGGATTGATGGATGGATGTTATTGTCTCGTTGTTCGGGTGGCCGGCCGGAAGCGACGCTGCCACGCGCTCCCGGTCCCGCCAGATCAAAACCGCGTCACTTCTCTCAAGACGCGCCGAAAAGCGTTGATCATCATAAATAAATACCAGATTTCGTCTCCGAAACCTCACCTGCTACGAACGCTACTCGCCTACTACGGCTACGACCTTTTCGGGAGCTGCTTCATCCACCTGACACCACACGCGTTGCACAGCGTCTTGTGGCCGAATGGACCGGCCCTCCACACCGGTGTGGTCGTGACGCTGCATTGTGTGCACCACTCGGCCGGCGGCACCTGGCCCGGCGCCAGATCCTTGCCTGTCCGCGGGTTCCTGACGGTGTCCAAGACCCAGGGCGCGTGGGGCCGGCGGCTGCCCTTAGTCTTGGCCTCGGCATTCTTGATCTTCTTGACGATCGGCGTGTTGACTGGCCTGCCCGCAAGGGTCCTCTTCTTGGCTGAGGACTTCTTGGCCGAGGACTTGTGCGACTGGCTGCCCGTCGACTGCTGCGAGGCCACCGGCGTCTTGAGGTCCTGGGAGGACAGCTCGTCGAGATCCATGATGGACACCGACTTCTTCCTGGCCGAAGACTTGGTCACCTTGGTCACCTTGGTCGTCTTGGTGACCCTCGTCGCCTTGCCGTCAAAGGCCTTTGCTGTCGCCTTCGTCGACTGCGGCGTCTTGGCCTCTTCCGCAAAGGCCTTTGGCGGCATATCGCCGGTCACTTCCAATTTCTTGGCCGTTTTACGGTCGGCACCGCCGGCAGCCTGGATGCCCTCTGCCGCCAGCGCCTCCAGTGCGGCCCTTTTCTCCACCCGCTGGGCGGTCCTGGCCTTCTTGTTCTGGACCGCCTTCTTCTTCTTCTTGGACTTCTTGGCCGTCTTCGACGCCGAGTGGATCATCGACGGCGAGGATCCCTCCAGGAAGGGGTCGTGTGTGTGCAGGTGGTCGTGGTCCGCCACGTGGTTGAGCTGAACCTCCCCGGAAACGGCGTCCTCGTCACTGCTGCCGAAAAGGTAGGCCTGTGCGGCCTTGTCATACATGTGCCCGTCGTTGCTCATCGGGAAGCCGCTGAACTGGTGTCCGAGGGCAGTCTCCACGCACGGCTGGCTCGCCTGCGCTGGACCCGGGGTGCACGGCACCATCGGCTGGTGCACGGCGTCGAGCGGCGTGCGGATCAGGACGTTAGGGAGCGCGTACGATGTGTCCCTGGAGACGAAGCGGGAGGAACGAGCGGGTGAGCGGAGTCAGGACGGGAGGCGTACGTAATTCCTGACCTAGGACGCGTCCTAGGTCAGGGATTTCAAAAATGGCGGGAGGCGGCCTCTGTCCCGTCGCCGCGCCCGCCACGAAACGCCCGCGACACGAGGCATATATCGACCAATGTAGAGCAGTCACGTACCATTTCGCCCCGGGGGCCAGCGTACCGAGCGGAAGACCCAGCGAATCTTCATCGTTCGGTGGTCCGATGTCCCCCAACGCGTCGAGATTCAGCGAGGGGAGCGGCTGGCCATCGATGGGCTGACTGAACAGACCGAGCGCAGGCACGGACGGGCTGTTGACGGCGTTTGCGCCCGAGATCGCCAAAATGTGTGACTCGAACAGCTGGCCTTCCATTGACTGAGGTGAACGAACGAGCGGGCGCGAGTGAGCGGGCCGGGGCGCTGCGCGAACGATAGAGTTCACGGCTACGGAGCCCGGGGCCGGAGAAACGTACCCGACGACGCTGTGGGGGCAGCACGAACAGCGAATCGTTCGATCGAAGGGTCAAATCCGCCTCGTCGTTCATACTGGCGGTCTCGCTGTCTGTGGTCGTGTGTCTGATGATATCACGGATGATATATATAACGATGCTGTTTTTGGTTTTGGGCGAGGTCGATTCTGGCACCAAGATTCTCTCGACTCGAGGCACCTTCGACACGTTGCACCTCAATTAGAAGGTGCCAGACGCGTTTTGCCAGATCTGGCAGACGTTTACAATAACATGCTGTCTACCATCGACAGGATCACCCAACCCTGACTTTCAACGCCATCAACGCATCCAACCCGCTCTCATACCCCGCGCCGGCACCCGCACCCGCGCCGGCACCTCGTCCCGAGGCCCCACCCGCCCGCGCCGGCGGGCGCTGCAACGAGTCCCTGCCTTCCTCGTTCGTAGCGAACGCGCCTCCACCACCGACGTCGAGGCTGACGACCCGACTGATCGCCGCGACGATGTTCATGGACGTCTTCCTGGGAGAGTGGTTCTCCGAGCCGTGCAAGAACCCGATTCGGCCGACGGACGGGCCCAGCGCCGACGCCGACAGGCCCAGCGCGTGGAGCGCGGCCTCTGGGTCCGCGAGGGAGACCTTGATACCGAACGCACCGGCAGTCGTATCGGCGTGGGTCGAGAACGAGTGGCATGGCACGCCGCCGTCGACGCCGTCCCGGACCACCGCAAGGCCGATGCCGTTCGTCTCGAGCGGGAAAGCCGCCCCACTTGCCCCTTCGACCCCTTCGACCCCTTCGAGGACGGGCTTGAACGCCTCAAAGTCGCCGCGCACGTCGCTCTTTTCGAGGCATTCCCACATGCCCCGGGCCACGATCGCCACAGCGACGACCTGGACCCTCGAGACCCCGGCGGTGTCGCAAAACCCGTCTACAGTCGCAGAGGACGGCTTGGGGGACACGAGGGCGAGCTCTCGGTTGATGCTCGCGAGGAACAAGACGGCGAGCACGTCTCCCTGGTTCTTGGCGATGTCCGTCTCGGTGAAGGCGCGGAACAGGCCCTGGACGGCGACGAGCATGGAAGGCGTGGCGTCGGGGTCCCCGACGACGGACCACATGAAGTTCATCAGGGCAAGGGCGGCGCGGGCGCTGGTGTGTGCGCCCGGAGACGTCGCCTCGAGCGTGTGTCGCAGGATGGCCAGGGCGCTCTGGACGACAAAGCGCTTGTCCTGGGGACGGCTGCCGACGGCTGTCGACGTCGCGCTCGGCTCGTACGACAGCGCCTGTAAGGCCGCCACCATGGTCTCGGTGACGTTCAGAACGTCCGTCGGGATGGCGGAGATGGCAGGGACGGCTGGGAGCGCAGCGTGAGGCGTGCTCGTCGTCGCTCGCATCGTCGTGGAGCGCACAGTTTTCGACGACTGGGTGGGCGATGCGGCGACGACGTTGCCTCCCCCGGCGTCTGCCTTGATGCTGTCGCCCCCCTGGATGGGAACGTCCAGGTAGACCGCGCTGGCGGCCTCGCAGAGCGAGATCGTGCCGAGCACGTTGGACGGATGGAGCAGCGCGGCTTCGATGACCGCGGCGACCTGCGCGCGGCAGCCCGTCAGGACGGCGATTTCCTGGACGGCCTCCCGCGCCGTCTTGGCGAACTCCGACGACGCGCCCGGCGTCGAGGACACGTCCTGATCCCCGAGCATGCCGCCGAGCGTCCGGATGGCCAGGAGCAACGTCGCGGCCCTGTCTGACGGCCCCAGGAGGGCCGCTTGTGAGAGGACGACCCGCACCAACGCACTCAACGTGGCTTCTGTCGAATGGGACGTCAGGTGCCGCACGAGCGCGCACGTCGTGACCCACTTTTGGTGCTCAATCGTGCACGAGTCGCGTAGGATGCCCAAGCCAACGCGGAGGGCCGCGCCGCCCGACCACCTAGCCGGTTCGCGGTCCATGAACTTGATCCAGTACTCTACCACGTTCCTGCTCTCCACGGAGTCGTGGCTCACCGACCCGATCTCCCTGAAGATCAGCACCGCCGCTTCGCACGGCGGCGACGCACCGATCCGCGAGCCGATGGACATCCTGCCGAGGCTGAGGGCTCTGACGTTCGCATCGTCCGTCGACGCCGTCGACGTACGCGCGTCTCTCGACGCCTCGTAGGCATCGATGGCCGCGTCGCCCTCCCGCTCCACAATCTCCATAACGGCAGACGTGACCACGTCCATATTCTTGGCCACGTACGAGATCCGCGAGCACAGACGCAGGTGTTCCAAGAGGCACTGCAGCGCGACGGCAGACACGCCACCCACCCCCGAAGACGCCTCCGACTCGTCGATGGCCAGCCGACACAGCATGGGCACGAAATTGTCGAGACTGGCGATATACTCGGCCGAGTCTTGGATCTTCAGAATGCTCATCAAAAGCTCGATGCCCATCCGTTGGGCTCGCACATCCCTGTTGGCCAGGAGCGCGCCCACGACGCTCGTCTCGTGCTGCGAGTTTGCTCCGGCCCCCTGGCTTCCACCCGCGCTCCCGCTCAGAATCCCGCTCATCCACCCAACCTCCCGGTGCATCGCCTCGAAGCGCACGGACCGCTTGGGGTATCGCACCAGCAGCTCTTGCGCGTAGAGCCTGGCAAAGCGGCTGTCGCACGCGTGCACCAGCACCAGGAACGCCTGCACGCCCACCTTGACGTATCCCATCCTCTTCCGCTTCAGGTCGGCATGGATTGTGCGCGCCAGTCGCCGCGATGCCTTGGGTATACGGTGCTCGTTGCGGCCCAGGTACTCAGACAGCCTGCTGAGGTTCTTCTCCACGCCGACAGAGAGCGGTCTGTCGGGGTTGGGCTCGGTCACCGGAAAGATGGCCGGCACGAGCAGGTTATACCGCTTCACGGGCACTTTGGCGGCCGTGGCCACGCCAAAGCAGTTGCATCCGACGTCCATTTTCGTCCGGTTTCCCCTCGATTTCGATTCGAATTCTTCTTCTGGACTGGATTACACGACGACGACGACGACGACGACTGCGTCAGGCAGGCCCGGTCGAGTTGTCCCTTGAAAGGCCTGTCGGTCAGTCGGACAGTCGGTCAGCCGGCCACCTAGCACTCCTTGAAACTCTCGAAATCCTCTGGGAGCTCGAGACAGCACCTCCCAAACTGAAGGTCCCGAAAGTCGCGCAGAATTCGCTGACCTGCCCGCTCTGGCTCGTTGTTGAAGCTCCGATCCGCGACCGCGATCACGTAGTCCTCTTCCGTACCCTGGATCGGAATCCCGTACCGCCGCTCGACGTTGTCGAGGATGTCGTTGCCCCTCGGGAGTCGGTCGAACGTCGACAGGAGCGCCGCGGCCACCAGGGAGGCGACGTACGACGCCTCGCCGATGTCGTTGCACATGGCAAGCTTTTGCGCCGCGTTCTGATTCTTGAACGACATGGGAATGATTCCCGGGGCGTCTAGGAGGTCGAGGTCGCCCCCGATCCGCATCCACTTGAGCGACCGCGTGACGCCTGGCCGGGGCGCGCTGTCTGCCACGCGCCGACCCAGCAACCGATTGATCAGTGCCGATTTCCCGACGTTCGGAAAGCCGACGACCACGGCCCGAACGGGCCTGGCCTTGAGGCCGCGGGCGATCCGCTTCTCGTTCATCGTCTCGGAGACCCGCAGCGCCTGCTTGACGACCGACGCGACACCGTCGCCCTTGTTTGCGTTGGTCCACACGACGCCGTGACCACGGTCACGGAAGAATTTTGCCCACGCGTCGGCCTCCTCGTTCGAGACCATATCGCGCCGGTTGAGGATCATGACGCGCGGCTTGCCCCCGACCCACTTTGGGATCGACGGGTGGCGGGTCGACATGGGGATGCGACCGTCTCGGACCTCCAGAACCATATCGACGGACTTGAGCTGCTCCTTGAGGGCAGCCTCGGCCTTGGCAATGTGGCCCGGGTACCACTGGACCATCCGAATCTCTTGATCGGGCTTGTACTTATCCGCGATGCCCGCGAGGAGCTCGTCGTCGGCCGGGGCGCGCAGGTTGCCGTTCAGAAGGGCTTTGCCGCGGTTCGGGCGCTTGGCGTAGAGGCGGGTATTGACCTCGACCGACGACGTGCGCTCGCTCTTCGCACGCCCCGACTCTCTCGTTGTGCATGGCCGCGGACCTGTGTGTTTGCATGGGAAGTTCGTGCGGGGCTGCACGCCCGGTCCTCTGACGTCCATATCCTGGAGAAAGGAGGTAGATAGATATGCACGGGGCTGCTGGAGGTACGCGAGCCGAGGTAGGTGTCAAAAATGCCGTTTTCCAACTCACTATGTCCAGGGCCGCGGGCCGCGCCCCTAACCGTGTTCCGCGCCACGGTCAAATTAAAATTAAAACTTTCTGGCTCTCCCCCAAAGACGGTCACGGCCAATGCCGCAGTTTTAGCACTATATCTCTCGAGACCCAACACGATGGCGCTCGTGCATCCACCGATCATGGACTTGACCGTCAATTGCGATCCGACATTCAATCAAGCCTCGCCGGAGGCCCCTGCTGCTGCTGCTGCTGCTGCTGGCCCACGCCCAACGACGCCAATCGGCGTACCGAAGCAAACAGGGAAGGAGGTATGCAGCTCTGGTCGTCGTCTGACCGGCACGTGCCAGCAGCCGTGGACGACTCAGTTCTCAGTGAGAGAGAACCCACCGTTCACTTGACCAAACGCTTTCTTGTACTCACGCAGGCGGTCTCAACGGAGCCCTCGCTCTACGTCTCCAACATCCCCCCGGGCACCACTGTCGAGGACCTGCATGCCATCTTCGCGAAGTTCGGTGTCGTCCACGACGCCTACTTCGTTACCAGGGGGTCGCCGCCCGCGTCCGGCTTGGAGGAGCTCGCGCTGAGTGCCATCGTCAAGTTTGACACCTGGACCGAGGCCGAACAGGCGTTTGATCACTTTGCCACCGACTCGAGCGACTCGATGATCGTCAAGTACGCGCGCCGCTCGCGCGGCGACGCCGTCTCCATCTCGAGCAAGCGCCTCTTCATTGGACAGCTCCCGACCACCGTCACCGAGGCCGACATCCGGGCATATTTCTCGCAGTTTGGATCGATAACCGAAATCTCGCTGCTCGACGTCAAGCCCACCGGCTACCAGCCAGCGGCGTGCGCCTTTGTCGAGTTCGAGACGTGGCGCGCCTGCGATGTCGCCATTGCCACCGCCCAGGACCACACGTTCCTCGACCCCAAAAGCAAGAAGCCGATGGTTGTCAAGTACGCCAAGAGCAGGGAAAGAAACTTCCACGTCCACGCCCACGCCCACCACGCGCGAACCGGCTCGCTCCAAGAGCTGATGCACTCGTACTTGTCGTCGTCGCCGCCGACGACCGGCTACGTTGTTGGCCCCGAGCAGATGACGCATGCCTACTCCATGCCCGCGTACATCAGCCCGAGCCCGTTCATCGAGTTCGTGCCGGCGGTCGGACAGATGGGGCCCGCCCCCTACTTTCCAATGACTCCGATGCAGAGCATGCAGTCTTCGCTCTCGACCCTGCCGGGCATGATGTCGATACCTGTAGAAGATGTCGACAGCAGGAAGATCTTCGTCGGCCAGCTGCCACGCGCTGCAGACGAGGAAGACGTGGCATCGTTGTTCGCCATGTTTGGACCCATCGAAAACGTCTCGGTCCTGAGGAACTCGAGCGCGCGATGCGGCTTTGTCACCTTCGCGTCGCGCCACCAGGCACTCGTCGCTGTGGACGCGATGCACGGCGCGGTGCCCTTCCCGGAATCCCGCCCCATCGTCGTCAGACTTGCCTCCCGGCGCGGCGAGACGGCTGCCAACGCTCCCAAGGAGGTGGAGCGCGGGAGCTACGGGAGCGGGGCCGAGTCGCATTACCCTCATGCCACACATTTATGATCTTCTGCTTCAATCTCTGCTCTTTCATGCGAACGCGTCCGACCGTTGCTGATTCTGGCACCACCTGGTCTCTCGTCGTCCTCGCTGCCCGCCCCCGCCCTGCCCAGCAGAATCAAAACTGTTCTCGTTTTTCAGATTTCATTTCAGTGTCTGCTGAGCTTGCGTCCCTGCTCGCTCAACACATTTTTTGAGACTACCTCCAGGATGATTCGCTCTACGCTTTCCAAGACGGTCGTTGCCGTCCCGTCCGCCACGGGAGCCAACATGGTTCGTCGTGCCACCGTCGATGCGCGCAGCAGGTACGTATGAGCGCGCTCACACGCGCCGGGTGGAGTCAGCCATGAGTTTCTGTACATGTTCCCACATGTCTCTCTATTATGGCCTCTTTCTCGGGTTTGTCGCCCTCTATGCGAGTGATATGTGTAGATACCCATGTTATGGCGCGCCTGGGCCGAATCGAGCCCTGTCGCGTCGCCGAGTTCGAATTCGCCAGAATCGCCCTCACACACACACACACGTCGCTCGCAGGTCTGCGCCGACCGCCTCGTCTGCCCGCCTGTCGACCATCGTTCGCGCCGTGGAGGAGCTCGCCGCCCCGGTGATGGCCTCGACGGCCGAGCCGGCCCTGGCCGCCAAGCTCCTCGACGTTGTGTTCATCGCCACCGAGGTCGCGCCGTGGTCCAAGACCGGAGGTCTCGGCGACGTCGCCGGGTCCCTCCCGGTCGAGCTCGCCAAGCGCGGCCACAACGTCTTCTCCATCGCCCCGCGTTACGACCAGTACTTCGACGCCTGGGATACCTCTGTCGTCGTGAACGTCGACGGCGAGGACGTCCGCTTCTTCCACTCCATCAAGGACGGCGTCCACCGCGTTTGGGTGGATCATCCGTGGTTCTTGTCCAAGGTCTGGGGACAGACCGGATCGAAGCTCTACGGAAAGGAGTCTGGAGCCGACTACGTCGACAACCAGAAGCGTTTCGCCCTGTTCTGCAAGGCCGCGCTCGAGTCGTTCACCGCGCTCCCGTTCATGCCGGGTGAGGACGCCGTGATCGTCGCCAACGACTGGCACACGGCCCTGGTCCCGGTCTACATCAAGGACGTGATGCAGCCGGCTGGCAGGTTTGTCGACGCCAAGGTGGCCTACACCATCCACAACATCGCCTTCCAGGGCAGGTTCTGGCCGGAGACCTTCGGTGACCTCAACCTCCCGGAGAGCTCCAGGCAGAGGTTCGCGTTCGAGGACGGATACCCGATGGTCTTCGACGAGAAGACCCCGGCCTCCGAGATCTACGAGGGCGCCGTCGGACAGAGGTTCGCCAAGCAGAACTGGCTCCGCGCCGGAGTCACCGCCTGCGACAAGCTCCTGACCGTGTCCCCGACCTACGCCAAGGAGATGGCCTCCGGCCCGCAGCTGGGAGTCGAGCTGAACGACGTTATCGCCGAGAAGGGGTGCGAGGGTATCGTCAACGGTATGGACGTTGCCGACTGGAACCCGGCCCTGGACAAGTTCCTCAGCTTCAAGTACAACGCGGAGACCATGGACTCTGGAAAGGCCTACGCCAAGGCGTCGCTGCAGAGGGAGGCCGGACTCCCGGTCAACCCGGATGTCCCCGTCTTTGGATTCATCGGACGCCTCGAGGAGCAGAAGGGAGTCGATATCCTCCTCGCCGCCCTCGACAAGATTGGCGACAAGGCCCAGGTTGTCATCCTCGGAACCGGAAAGAAGGAGATGGAGGCCGAGGTCAAGCTGATCAAGGAGAAGTTCCCGGGAGTTGCGTCTGGCGTCGTCGAGTTCAACAGCCAGGTCGCCCACCTCATCTCCGCCGGAGCTGACTTCATGATGGTGCCGTCCCGATTCGAGCCGTGCGGACTCATCCAGCTGCACGCCATGGCCTACGGAACCATCCCGCTTGTCTCCTCCACCGGAGGACTGGTCGATACCGTCAAGGAGGGTGTCACCGGGTTCCAGATGGGCGCCATGGACCCGGACGCGCTCCTCGAGGAGGACGCCGATGCCGTGGCCGCGACCATGAACCGCGCGATCGAGATCTTTGGAACCCCGAAGTTCGAGGCCATGCGTGTGGCGTGCATCTCCCAGGACCTCTCCTGGGGACCGCCGGCCAAGAAGTGGGAGGCTGTGCTCACCGAGCTCAAGTACCCGACCACCAAGGCCGAGATGACCGAGATCAAGGAGTCGATCCCGACTCCGGTCGCCATGATCGACACCCCGGAGAAGTTCGCCCCGGTCGCCGACCCCAAGCCGGCTGACGTTGCCGCGGCCAAGGCCGTCGCCAAGGCCAACGGATCCGCCTCGACCATGCCCAAGCCGAGCCCGGCTGCCAAGGCCGTCGCCAGCATCAAGCCGACCGCCCCGGTGATGCCGACGCAGGCCAAGACCGAGGCCAAGAAGGCTGCCGTGGCGAGCAGCGGCAAGGCCGGCGCTCCGGCTCCGCCCAAGCCGGCCGCGACCGCCGCCAAGAAGCCGACCGCCGCCGCTGCTGCTGCCAAGCCGACGACCCCGGCGACCCCGGCGACCCCGGCGACCCCGGCGACCCCGGCCGCCAAGCCGGCCGCCGAGACGCCGAAGCCCAAGTCGGCCTAAGCTTTTGTATCGCGCCGGGCCCGGAACGTGGTGACGTCAGGAAACATCTCACTACGAAATGAACGTTTTAGTGCAGTTCGAATGTTTTACCGTCGATTGATTCTTTGTGTGATTTTTTGAGAACGCCATTCATGGAGAGAAGACGCGCTTGATCCATCTGAGCCACGGCGAAGGCTGCTCGCCCAGCTCTCCCGCGCGGGCCTCGCTGCCGTGGTGCCCGGGGCGGTCGGAAGACGACGGTGCCAGGTCCCCGATCAGGCCGGAGATGACGTGGCCGGCCGCAGA
>Ga0255780_10004009_pt1 | contig 12727 bp, 10 predicted proteins | sample 071ome_32_FD_179978 | JGI IMG/M metagenome (GOLD analysis project Ga0255780, IMG submission 179978) | Coastal salt marsh microbial communities from the Groves Creek Marsh, Skidaway Island, Georgia - 071405AT metaG (version 2) | ecosystem: Environmental > Aquatic > Marine > Intertidal zone >... | reverse complement strand
ATCATTAATGACCATTTCCTTTGCTGTCTTTATTACTTCGCCATTATATTGCCACATATTATTACTCCGTTATCTTGCGTTAGTATATTTAAAAGGGTTCTCTGCAAATGCTAAATAAATATAAGTAACTCCAGAACTATTTACATCACTACTTCCTGAACCAGACCTAATTTTAAAACCATTAGACAATATATCAAAAGGTGATGATAACTCTGTAGATTCAGCACCAGAACGTTGTGCTGATAAAACTGATAAACTACCATCATTTGTCGGTTCTCTAGCAGTATCAAAAATAGTCCACCAACCACTAGCACCTGCATTTTTAATCATTATCCAACGAGGTCTAAACCCAGTATAAACAAATGTTCCATCAGTAGAACCATTACCAGTATATGAACCTACTTTACTAAAACCATCTACACTATGGAAGCAGTAGGCGACCATTGACCCAGAGAAATTCCAGTTTGGAATTGTAGTGCTAGTTAAAGAAACAGTACTTTGGTCATTTTTAGCATCTGTAGTATTTAATCTTAAAAAGTCTAAAGACCCATCAACAGCGGTTGTTAAAGTCCACCAATCTGATGTTGTATCTCTTGTTTTATAAAATACAAGTTTAGGCGTGATTCCTAGCCCGTGCCCAACAGAGTCATTAAAAGTACTATTACCAGTCCAAGTAACAATCGAGAAACCTGCATCTTGGTTAGCACTAACAGTAGAGGTTATTGAACCATTTGTGTTTGATACTCCAGAACCATTTGCTTTCCAGTTCCAAGCTACAAAGCTGCTTCCAGAATAGTTAAAGTTACTATAATCACCCAAACTAAAACCGTCTGAATCAAAACTTGTTAAGCTGTTTGTATGGGTAAATTCTGAGGGTGTATCACTGCTTGTGAGCCACTTAGTAGCCCCTCTAACCTTATCGAACAATCCGTGGTATTCCGCCTCAGTTCTTCGTTTAAGCCAAGTAAAGTCTGGTTGAAAACCAACTCCAGTAATACTCTGAGTTCCACCATTACCAGTATAAAGCACAGTATTAAAATGTTCACTAGGAATAACAGCAGGGTCTGGTAGATTAGCAGTACATAATGCTAGATAACCACTAGGTGGTGTGTAATAAAAATCACCAATGCTATTACTATCTGTATTACCTTGTGCAGTTTTGTTACCAGCAAATGATGAGTCTTGTCCGAAGTTTAAATAACCATCAAAAGCACCACCACCATTATTTAATGTTGGAACATAAGTTCCACTTAAAGTAGTATAAGAAGCATTTGTACCAGTAGCAGGGTTTCCTGAATTTTGCCAAGTATTATTTTTTGCCCACCATATTTTTCCGTTATCTAAATCAAAAGCACAACCAATAACATCACCACTTGTCCAAGTTGTTTCTTGTACATAACTTCCACTACCATCGTAAGTTCTACCATTTGGATTGTAGTAAAAACACTTGTTTGTAATTCCATTAAAATATCTTTCAGTTTGTGCTACAGATGGGTCTGATATACCTACCATTGGAGAACCATCATTAGTTTCTATAAATTCAAAATACCATTTACCACTAGATACTGGAAAGGTACTACCTATAAATGAATAACCACTATCAGAATTAAAATCTACATATAAATTTCCTTCTCCTGGAGTTATATCAAAATTTGCAGAATATTTATCTAATGGGTTAGCAGTACAAAAGTTATTTGTTGGGCTATCTAATACTACATCTGTTGTTGCTAGATTAGTTGCAGTCCAGTTGTTACCATTACCAGATTTATCGTTGTAGTATGTGCCATCGAAGTCAAGATAGAAACCATTAGTACCATAACTACCAGTATATCTGATAGGTTTCCATTCTCCGTAATCTCCAGTTTCTCCGAAGTATGTAGGGTCTAGTGCTTGTCCATCAATATAATTAACTTCTGCTAAGTATCCGTCAAAATGATATGTAGTTGTATTTCCATCTCTACCTGCACCTACTACCATTGTGTAAGATGATGTATTAACTTGTAAATCTGTATTTTGTGGAACATAACTTTCTATTCCAAAATCTGTTACTTGTTCACCATTAACATATAATTTTTGTCTGTTAGATGATGTTGCTTGTGTTGTGTCTATAGCAAGAACAATGTGATACCAAGCACTAGGGTCACGCAATACTGCTGTGGATTGTAATCTGTAAGTCGCTCCTGCTGTATGCCAATCAAGGTAATCATTAAACATTGTAAGGTGAAAACCATAATTACTTGCTGTTTGATTACCACTTCCAAATAAACCTCTGCGTAAAGTAGAACCAATATTTCCACGCTTAACCCAACCAGACCAAGTAAGTATTCTTTGACTACCTGAACTTGTAGGTGTTCTACTTAGATAAGCAGAATCATCATCATTAAATCTAAGAGATTGGTCTATTGTGTAGTCGTAGTAACTAGCAGTTGCACTTGCAGGAATTACATCTGAGTTAATTAATGCCATTACTGTTGAGCCAATGAGTTATAAACACGAACATTTGTTCCATCTGAAATGTAACCGATTACATAAGTACCTGCTGTAGTAATTGTAGTTAGCATATCTGCACCCATTACTTTAGTTGTTGATGCTGCACTTATTGTATGTCCACCAGTATTTACTAATACTATAGTGCCAGACTGACCATCTGGAATGTTAGTAAAGGTTAGAGTAATATTGCCAGTAGGTGTGCAAGTAAAGTTAGTACCTGCGTTTAAATCAAAAGAACCATCATTATCTACAACATCTGCACTTCTAGCTGTGCCATCAACTGTTAAGTTATCAACCTTAACTGACTCTTTGTTTTGATATGCTAAATCACCTAAGTCACCATTAGTCGGTACTTGATTAGGGTCTGTTCCAATTAGTTTAGCCATAGTCTATTCTCCTGCCCACTTACGATAAGGTGTAGCTGGTGCATCTACAGTAGGTAGTGCAGACAACTCATCATCTGTTAAATTAGCAATCAGATTAGCGTGATAACCATCTAATGCTGTCATCTCTGGATATTCCATACCTTCATCATCTGTTAGCATATTACCAGTTTCTGTGTAGATTGTGCCTATCATATCTATTGCTGTGCCAGTAAATCTCCAGTCATAAGCACCAGTCATTTCCCATTCAGCATCTAGTTCTAAGTCATCTGGTCTGATGTTATTCTCATCTTCCATATCGTAGTCTTTAGTTGCTAAGTTAATTGATTCTAATGCTTCCCATAGTGAGGATTCATCAGTTGCTTTTAAATATATGTTACTCATAATTAATCCTCTGTTAGTGCTACAAGTTCTGCGTTGGTTAGACGGGTTGGGTAGTAGGAAATCTTCTTGATGTGACCATTTAAAGCTTGACTGCCTGAAAAAATAGAGCCAATATTTAATTGCGATACTACTGGCAGAGTACCAATTGAATCTGTTCCAACTAAACCACCATCAAATGCAAAGGCAAAATCATTAACTTTATATGAAGCAGTCTGTTTGTTGTATGTATTAGCAGATACAGTTCCAGCAGTATTATAAATTGCAACTGGATTATCACCATTAATGTTTATATAAAGTCTAGCTCTTGTTTGGTTGGTATAAGCCGTTTTATTAAACTGAATATAATTATTGTTTGAGCCATCGTTAATATTTATTAAATCTTTTCCTGCTGCAGATGTAGAAACAGTTGAAGCCTCAGCATACAAACTACCCTCATCTTGACGATACCAATCACTGAAGTTAGTACCCGTCATACTTGCTGAATCTGCCGAGCGAGTCACTTGTGAGCCACTGGTAGGGATGTACGATGTGGGGAATGCTCCTGCTTCAGCTTGTGCACCCCAGATGTAAGCACCAGAGTAACCATCACCTGTGTATGATTGTTGAGAACTATCAGAATGGGTAGCTGAATTGGTTAAACAAATTCTAATAGTTGTTGATACTGTTAAATCAGCTTCAAAACTAACAATACAACGATACCAACCATTTCCAACATTTACTGTACTAGCTGAAAAATTTATAGCAAAACCAACTGAACCAGGATGTGTATAATTAACATTTCCATTTAATAAATTAAATGTAGCACCTAATCCACCTGCATTTATACTTAAACCTTCTCTTTCTCCTGCTTTAGCATAACAAGAAAGAGTATAATAAGTTCCATCTACCATACTAAAACCATCATCAACATCGTGTCTGTTAGTATTAGTATCTTCCACTAATTTGTCAGCAGTTAATGTTCCATCTGGTGCTATGATTGTATTAGCTGTAATAGAACTTTGAGATTTTAGCCAAGCACCATTATCAAATTCTTCTGAATATACTTGTAGATTCGTCCTCTGCTCCTCAATCAACAGACCTTTGCTTTCACCAGTGACAGGGTCGTGGTCAAATCGTGCTTCACCACTTGCCGCAGTTTGTAGCACTGGGATGTAGTTGGTGATGGGTTGGGTTGTTGTTGGAGTGTAGGCGGTTACTGAATCTCGTTGTTCGAGTTGTGGAGCCCAAAGATAAACCTCTGTTGCAGTATTTGAAGCGTGACGAAAATCTACTCCGTAAAAGTTACTCAAATACTGTCCATTAGTAGCTTCTAAATCAAATCGTTGCCAAGTGTCAGTGAGGGTTACTAATGCTCCAGTAGCTGTATTATGAGCAAGAATGCAGGTATCCGCCGTTCCAGACGCTACTTTTGCGTAAATGCTTCTTTGATATCCCGATGAGGCACTAGACCCGCCAAAAACATTGTTATAAAAAAATCTTCCATCCGAAACATTAGTAACTTTAATTGCATCAGTAGACCCATCTGGCGCAGATTGACCAGTTGTTACAGAAACAGTAGCGTCGTCCCATCCAATAGCAAATGACGAATCTGGAATCAAATTCTCTTCAGCCTTCGCAAAGGTCTTACCATCGTAGTAAGTCGCTGTGCTTGAGCGTGTGAAGTCAATGCGTGGGTCTAGTGTCTTGCTGTTAGCAAAATCTAATAGTAGTGATGGACGGATAGTAGGCTGATTGTTTGTGTTTCTGATTGTGCCTGTTACGTCTATGTTTCCTGTACCAGTAATGTTATTAGAATTAAGGTCTAAGTCACCACCTAGTTGTGGAGTAGCGTCACCGACTAAGTCGGGTGCTAATGTATCCCAACTAGAGCCATTATAGATATAAGTAGAATTATCAGTAGTATTGAAGTACCAGTCACCAGTAGTTACTGGGTCACCATTACCATCTACTGTAGGATTAGAAGATAGAGCACCTAGGTATAGACCATCGATAGCTTCTTGTGCTGCTTCTGCTGCGGATTGTGCTGTTTCTGCAGCTGTCTGTGCAGTTTGTGCTGCAGTCGCTGAGGTAGCTGCATTAGTCTCTGAAGTAGATGCGTTACTAGCCGAAGTAGCTGCTGCTGATGCTGATGTGCTAGCGTTAGATGCTTGAGTAGTTGCTGTAGAAGCTGAAGTGCTAGCTGATGTAGCTGAAGCTGCTGCGTTAGTCTCTGATGTACTAGCTGCACTTGCACTTGATGCTGCAGCTGTAGCTGATGTTGAAGCTGATGATGCACTAGATGATGCTGAAGTAGCACTACTAGATGCTGAAGAAGCACTTGAAGCTGCATTAGTTTCTGATGTTGCTGCATTTGTTTCTGAAGTAGCTGCATTGGTTTCTGATGTTGCAGCGTTAGTCTCTGATGTAGCTGCATTTGATTCTGACGTTGCTGCTGCAGATGCACTAGCCGCTGCTGCTGTCTCACTAGCTGCACAAACCGCTTCACTACCTGCTATGTTTGATTCCGATGTAGCTGCTGCACTAGCACTTGCTGCTGCATTAGTCTCTGCAGTTTCAGCGTTAGTTTCCGCAGTCTCTGCTGCACTCTGAGCTGTTTCTGCAGCTGCTTGAGCCGCTTCAGCTGCTACCTTAGCTGCTTCAGTATCTGCAATAAGAGCGTCTAAGTCATAACTGTCTGCTAGTACAGCTGATGTAGCAATTCCGTATCCTCTATCTATACTCATAATCTATTCCTGTTATGGATTTCTTAAACGCCTACGCATAGCAAGAACTGCTAGTGCTAGTCTCTTCTTTTTGCTTAGTTTTGCCATATTCCCTCATCTCCGCTTAACTTAATGAGTGACTCTCCACTGAGGAAGAGCCACGGGGTTAAATTAAGAAGATAATTCTTGAATTGAACCTGGACGAGTAACCTTAACGCCATACACTGTATCAGCAGTGAATAGGTCAGCAAGTTTCTCTTGTTTGTACTGAGTTTGAGTACGAACTGCTTGTTGTGTAGCAAGTACAACAGCGTCTTTCTGGAATAAGAAAGCTTTCTCTGTAGCACCAGTACCAACTTGAGTTGACATATAAACATCAACACCATAGATTGTACCAATCTTACCAGTTCTGATTGCAGAACCATCACCGATGAACTGTTGCTCAGTAAATCTGTCAGTAGACATAAGAGCAGTCATACAAGATGGAGTTACAACTAGAGCTCTGTCGTTAACTGGAACATCGTTATCATTTAGTGCTTCGATACCTTGTAGGATTGAAGTATCCCAGTTAGTAACTGAACCGATAACAGCATTACCACCAGTTAGTGCAGAAGCACCATCTAGAGATGTGATGATTGAAGAATCTACTTGCTTAGCTAGTGCATAACCAGCGTCGTCAGTGTAGAAACGTCTCATTGAATTAAGTGCTTGTAACTCAGCGATATCTTCGATATACATTGACCACTCATAATGTTGGTCAATAGCCACTGAGATATCAGCCGCTGTATCTGTGATTGCAGTTACATCTGAATCAGCAACTTTAGCTGAAGCAGCACTTCTACCAGGATTAGGAATGTGAATAGTATCACCTTTCTTACCTTGGTGGTTTAAGTTCTTGACGAGGTTTGCTACTACTAGATTAGCTTTGTAAGTAGCGATGACTTCGTCAGACCAAATTTCTGGGATAAATACCGCAGAAGTAGTCGTAGTCATATTAGCCATTTATTTACTCCTTGTTATGATTTATATAGCTTTATTTAACTCTACCCTCTGCATATGCTTTGAAAATTTCACCTTCCATAGATTCATACTTCTGAGGGTCTGTCATTTTTAAGCGAATTAAGTCTGCACGTCTGTACGTCTTTCCTCCGCCTGTCGCTGAACCTGTAGAAGTTCTTGATTCTGCTTTACCAGCTTTTAATGCTGCTTGTCTTTCAGCTTCTGCTTGTTCATTTACTTCTTGCGTCTTATTAATCATTGACCTATCTTTCCAGTTAGTCAATAACTCATTAGCTGCATCGTAATTGTAAGCATCCGCCGCTTGGAACAACTGCATACGAATCGGACTTCCTTTAACCCACTCTTGAAAACCAGAATCTTTTACGATGTCTGTGTAATCAGGGTGTACTGTCTCCAGTTGTGTCTTCGCACTAGCCTGAGCCTGTTGTGCTTGAAAACGCTGAAATTCTTGAAATTTAGGGTGGTTTTCGATAGCCTTGTTAATCGCTAAATCTGGATTATCAAAGAAATCGACAGGTTCTTCCTTAATTTCATTTGTATCTTGTTGTTTTGGTGTAGATTGTGCTTGTTGAATCTGTGCTTGAAGGAAACTATCTGAAAGTTTTCTTAACTCTCCAACTTCTTGTGCCTTACGACCCAATTCTTTTTCGAGGTTCTGATAACTCTCTATAATTTCTTCTGTACTCTTACCAGCAAACTTATTAGGTATTACATTTTCTGTTGAATCTTCAGCTTCAGCTACTATCTGTTCTTCTACTGTATCATCAACAGCAGCTTCAAATGTTTCTACTGCATCGTTTGTTGTTGGTTCGATTGTTGATTCAGGAATATCTGAACCAGTCGACTCTTCTGCGTCTACTACTATACTTGTCATATTTTTCTCCGTCCTTTATGGATTATGGAATTAATAAATGATATTTGACTTTCGTAAAATATCTAATGGCAGAGCTACAAATCGAGTTCTTCTGCCGCCTGTTTTGTTACCTCTTCTAAGTTAATAATTTGTCTTAGAATCGACAACTGACCTCTAGCGAACCAAAGGTCTTTTTCACTTTCCACACTATCTAATTGATTAGTCAAGTCTTCGAGATTCTTTAATTCTTGAATTAAGTCTCTCCAACCGTCCTGTTCTGTTAAATTTAGTCTATTGTGGTAAAACTGTTTGTCTTCTTGCGTTAGCATAATTTAGTGCTGTCTCAGATTTAAGATGGTCAACTTCAGGTACTGTTCTCATAGTCTCAACTTTAGTGCTTTCTGTATCAGCCTTCATCTTATCTATTTGTGCTAATTCTTTCTGTAACTTAATTAATCTCTCTTGAATATCTAATTGATTAGGTTGGTCTCCACTAGCACCTGCTTCTTTAGCATTCTTCATCGCTTTAGTCATCTCTTCTTGAGCTTCAGCTAAAGTCTTCTGAATGTCTGCCTTCATCTGCTCCATCTGTAATTGGTGATGGTACTGTTGCATCTGTTGTGCTTCAGGATTAGGTTGTAGTCCTTCTAACAGTGCATTGACAATTTGGTCTCTATTATGGATACTAGAGTTCTGGAAGATTGCTAACAAAAGAATATTGAAAGCTGGAGAATCTTTCGGAACTGACTGCATCATAGAGACCATCTGTTGCATCTCTAATTCTTTAGCCATAATACCCATAGTAGAGTATGGAATAAACTGATAATCTACAACTGGATATCTCTCGACATCAAATTGTATCTTTCTCCATAGTGCCTTATTAATCATAGGTACTAGGAAAGTATTCTGGAAATTCATTAGTGTGCGTTTCTGTCTCTTAATTGATGCTGATTGCATCATCGACATACCAGCAGAAGTTGCTCTGTCTGGTACATTAGAGACATCCGCAGCTCCAGTACCCATCTGAATCATAGATTGCAGAAGGTTAATTTGTTGCATCGTATTAGGGTCAGTAGAACCTAAATTAAGAGGCATAATAGCTTGTTTAGGGTCACCATTAGTAAGGATAGTCTTACCAGGTCTAACTTCTAACTTGATACCTCTAGGTAATCTTGTAGCATCTGCAGCTACCATAGGTGTAGTAGTTAGTGCCAAAGAATCAATTCTAGCTCTCATCTCAGCATCTAGTGCTTTCTGTGAGTTAAAACCTTTCTCACATACTCCTCTACCCCAGAACTTATTAGGTACGATATCGTGTTGGTAAGAGACGAAAGGTCTATCTACCATCATAAAAGGATTCTCTTCTGCTCTTAGAACATAAGCGTCATTAGCGATAGTAACTACTGCTTCTACTAACTCATCTTCATCGTACTCGAAATCATCTTCTGTTTCGTCTTTATTTAAGTATTTAGCAGGTATTTTACCCCAATACTCTGTAATCTTTATCTGGTCACCAGCATCTTGCATAATCTCTGGGTCATAACCGAAGTCTACTTCATCTACATCTGCAGGTACGTTTACATCTCTATAGACACCATTAGCGATGCCTTCATTTAAGATATAACGAGGTTTATATACTTCGTGGGCGACACCTAGTGCTTCATTGATTGTATTCGCTGCTGGGTCAATTAAGAACTCTTTAGGAGATACTGCTTCTAGTTTGACATCTATAGAAGCATACTCCTCAATCTGTCTCACAGAAGTCATAGTACCCTCTACAGGTACTGAGACAGGTCTGAATTTACTAGTCTGTTCTACAATTATCTTAGCGATACCAGTACCATAGATAGCACCATTTAAGAATGTCTCACAGATAGCATCTTTACAACCAGTGTCTTCTAAATCTTCTTGTAGTAAATTACGGACATATTCTACATCTCTCTTATCGTTGTCCAACATATCATCTTTAATGTCGAACCACTTACCTCTACCGAATGTAGCTTCTTCTAATTCAGCTACTGAAGCTTCTACTGCTTGTTGTAGAGCTGGTGTAATAATTCTAGACTTCTCAGAAGAACGTACCATATCCTCTGGTTGCCAGAAACCTCTCCAAGTACGATAATAGGCATCCCAATCAGCAAGATAATTAGTATCTCTGAAATCACGCCAATCGTCTAGTCTGGTCATCAACCAGTTAGATAATGCTTGGTAGTCGTTTTCTTCTTGTGCCATAAGTTAATATCCTGCCATTTCATCCATTGGTTGCCAATCTTCCTCAAGTTCTATAGTGTGCATAAAGTCTGCTACACTTACCTGGTCGATATATGCCAACGCATCTATAATATCATCGTGAGTGCCTCTAGTAGGGAACTCTATTAGTTGTGTCTCTAAATCGTCTATATACGACTTATCTGGGTTAAATGTTATCTTACCGTGTTCTAGTCTTCCCTGTAGAGCCCAAGTAATTCTATCTGCTTTCTTCTTACCACCGTGGGTTACATCTGTAATTGTCACCCAGCGACCGTCTACTCTCATCTGGTCTTCTAGGTAAGGTAGTATAGCGTTCTTTAACGACCCTGCTTCAATTCCGACAGTAGTTGCTTCATTTTCGATAGCAGCTGTGAGAATCTTTCTTGCAGTTTCTTTGATAGACCATCTACCGTGGAGGATATTCTTGACCCACCAGTGGTCACCATCAATTTTAACGATTGCAATAGCTGTTTCATCTAGTTTAGAACCTTTTAATCCTCTTTCCTTCTCTACATTCTCAAAACCTGCTGGGTCGACTGCTATGACATAATTACCTTCTTCAGGTTCTTCATCATCATATTTAATCCAGTCATTCTTAAATATACCACCAGTGAATGAGACGAAAGAAGCTTCAAATTCTTGTCTGAATGCCTGAGTCGACATAGTCTCTCTGGCAACTTTTATCTCTTCTGGGTCAATTAAAGGATTATCTGTAGAATTGAACTGGAATGCCTCCCAATCTTCATTCTTAGGGTCATCTGCTTCCTGCCACAGGTCATAGAAATGATTCTTACCTGCAGGAGTACCGATGAATAACGCCCCACCTTTAACATCTGCCAGTGTAGGTCTGATGATTTGTTCCCATACTTCTACCTTCATAGAAGCATACTCATCTAGAACTACATATGCCAGTCCCACTCCTCGTAGTGTGTCGGGTCTATCTGACCCCTTGAGACTGATTTTTCTGCCATTGACTAAAGTCATAGTAGCAGTATTCTCGTGTGTCTGTTCTATCAGGTCTGTGCCGTGCAGCAACTCTTTCAGCATATGCCACATAATATCTTTGGCTTGTTGAAAGGTAGGACCGATATAGAAGACATCCTTCTTGTCTGATTGTAGTGCCTTAATGATTAACATCCAGGCAGCTAATCTAGACTTACCGAATCTTCTTCCAGCAGACACTACTTTAAATCGTGCCTCTGAGTTAAAGATTTCTAGCTGTGCTGGATGAAGTTGAACATCCAGTTCTTTAGCCATTACTTATCTCTTTTATTTTATTCTCGACTTGGGCATCTTCAATTTCTACTCCCTCGTCATACTCTAATTCTTTCTCTTGTGTGGCTTCTATTACTTTATTTTCTAAGCCACCGATGTTAATGACAACATTACCCTTATCATTACCACTCTTGAATTCTACTGCTTTAGTTGTAGGCAATATTCTGTCCATACACATCTTCAAGCAAGTTCTGTCTCCTTCCATTGCCATATCTATTACTTTCTGGACAATTTCAGGACCTCTATTAGACATCAATTCTCTACTCAGTTCAGTATATTTGTTCACTGAACCTTTAGGACGCCCTGCTGGGTTAAGACAAACACCTTTCTTTAGTGCTGGGTTTCCTCTTGGTCTCTTTGGCTTATCTTTAGTATCTTTAGTCATAATCTATTAAGTTATATCTATTAAGTGATTAGACTATTAAGATATAAAGCTATTAAGCTATAATACCTTTAAGATAATAATACTATTAAGTGATTATACTATTAAGATATATACACTATTAAGTTAATTATCTAAAGATTAGTCTTTAGGTTAACTATAGAGAGATAACCGTTCTCACTTTTGTATTTCTCTTAGGTATATTATACCAGATTTTTACTTTGATTTTCAACTTTATTTTATTCTACCCCGATTTTTACCTTAGAATTAGTTAATTTTTATATAATCCCTGAGTTTTTTACCTCAGATTACAGTTATTTTTTACCTATAGTAGCCAAATCCTCTCCCATCTGGCGGGGAGTGTTAATCTTAAAGTTACCAAGCCACCTGGGTGTCCCCTCCCTATCAACCTAAGTATATTATTATATTAGAATATCGTTATATTATTCTATAGTTGGCTGTGTGAGTCGTGAGATTTATCGTGAGAATTATTCCTGAGGGAGACATAAGAATTTTAAGAGAGAATATGAGTGATTATGAATATTTCCACATATGTAGTATTAATACAACAGTATGTATCATCTATGCAACAGTAGTATTTATACAACAGTCTATAACATTAACACAACAAAAGTGTATCGAACCTGCACTTATTGAAAAGACATAGTAATACCAGGGTAGACAACAATCGTCCAAATATGAGCAAATATGGAACGATTAGACTAATTCAATATATTTATTAAAAAAAGTAATAAAAAGACTTGACAGGCAGCAGAATATCATTAAGATGGTAACTGTATTCGATAACAACAAGGAGAAATACACAATGAGAACAGTTAAAGTAATAACAAACTACAACGGACTAAGAGGTGATTATGTTGAGACAATCACCAGAAAATCAAAATCTATCGGGAACACTAGGAAGGGTGAGCAGAAAAGAGAAGCCGTGTCATATAAAGGTAAATATTACACAGTATTTAGATTACCT
>Ga0255780_10003986_pt1 | contig 12761 bp, 10 predicted proteins | sample 071ome_32_FD_179978 | JGI IMG/M metagenome (GOLD analysis project Ga0255780, IMG submission 179978) | Coastal salt marsh microbial communities from the Groves Creek Marsh, Skidaway Island, Georgia - 071405AT metaG (version 2) | ecosystem: Environmental > Aquatic > Marine > Intertidal zone >... | reverse complement strand
TCCGGTGCACTACCAGTACAACCCTATTAAGACGGTGAAAACCTCGGTTATGGGAGCGATTAATTGCCTGGGTCTGGCCAAAAGGGTGGGGGCACGGATTCTACAGGCATCCACATCAGAGGTTTACGGGGATCCTGAGGTCCACCCACAACCCGAGAGCTATCGTGGGAATGTAAACCCCATTGGTCTGCGTGCTTGTTATGACGAAGGCAAACGTTGTGCAGAAACCCTGTTTTTTGATTACCACCGCGAAAATCAAGTTGATACCCGGGTGGTTAGAATTTTCAATACTTATGGTCCAAGGATGGCTCCGGATGATGGGAGGGTGGTATCCAATTTCATTGTGCAGGCAATCAAAGGGGAAGACCTGACGATTTATGGGGATGGTTCCCAGACCCGTTCTTTTTGTTATGTGGATGATTTGGTGGAAGCGATTCTCCGCACCATGGAACAGGAAGAAACTGTGGGTCCGGTGAACATAGGCAACCCGGTAGAGTTTACCATCCGTGAACTGGCGGAGCAGGTACTCGAAAAAGTCGGATCCTCCTCCAAGTTGGTGGAGATGCCGCTCCCCTCGGATGACCCCACCCAAAGAAAGCCTGATATTTCCCTGGCTAAAAAGGTATTGGGTTGGGAGCCCACAGTCCAGCTTGCCGATGGCCTGGAACGTACCATTCCTTACTTTCGCAAAGCGATTTCCAGTTAAATCGAAACCAACGAAGCAGGATTTATCGTATCATGAGTTTGTTTTCTCCTTTTCAATCGATTATGCAATCCCTCAAGGGAAGGCAGTATCGAAAGTTTATCAAAAAATGTGTTCCAGTTGTTGCCCAAATCAATGAATTGGAGAAGGATCTGCAAAGCCTCAGCGATGACGAATTGCGTGCCAAAACCGCAGAGTTTATGGAACGCTATCAGGGGGGCACCTCTTTGGATGATCTCCTGCCTGAGGCGTTTGCAGTAGTCAAGAACGGTGCACGAAGACTGTGCGGGCAAACCATTGATGTGTGTGACCAACCCATTGAGTGGCAGATGGTCCATTATGATGTGCAACTGATCGGGGGGATGGCGCTGCATGAGAGGCATATTGCGGAAATGGCTACCGGGGAAGGAAAAACACTGGTGTCCACCTGTCCGCTTTATCTTAACGCACTTTCCGGCAAGAATTGTCAGTTGGTCACAGTAAACGATTACCTCGCCCGTCGGGATTCCAATTGGATGGGTGCCCTTTTTCAATTTCTTGGATTAACCGTAGGGTGTATTCAAAATAGTATGCCTGCAGCGGAACGCCGGGAGATGTACGAAAAGAATATCACTTACGGAACTGCATCTGAATTCGGATTTGATTACCTGCGCGACAATGGCATGGCCACCAGCCGTGAAGACCAGGTGCAAAAGGATCATTTCTTTTGTATTATCGATGAGGCGGACTCGATTCTTATCGATGAGGCTCGTACCCCTTTAATTATTTCAGGACCAATGAGGGAGGACCATCCTTTGCCGTTCAATGAAATGAAGCCACTGGTTACCAAATTGGTCGATGCACAGGTTCGGCAATGCAACCGCTTAGCTGAGGATGCAAAACGAACTTTGACCGCCGATGATTCCGATGAGGATGCATTGGATGAGGCTACGGCTAAGCTCTACCAAGTGAAGCGTGGAATGCCTACGCACCGTCAGTTCATGCGGATGATGGAGGATGCACAGATTCGGAAGCGTTTTGAGAAATTCGATCTGGAAATGAACTCCGATTACAACAAGGAGCGAGCTCATAACCTCAAAGAAGAATTGCACTATGTGATCGATGAGAAAAATCAGCAGGCAGACCTGACCGAACTCGGGCGTGGGTTAATTAGCCCTTCTGATCCTGAAGGTTTTGTTATTCCTGATCTTGCTACCACCTATGTGGAGATTGACCGGAAGAAGACCCTGAGCGATGAAGAAAAGCGCAAGGAGCGTGAACAAGCTGAGGTTGAGTTTCAGGTGAAGAGCGAACGAATTCATACCATTTCCCAACTCCTGCGTGCTTATGCTTTGTACGAAAAGGATAAGGAGTATGTTGTGCAGGGGGGCAAGGTCATGATCGTGGATGAAAACACCGGTCGTCTGATGCCTGGCCGGCGTTGGAGTAATGGATTACACCAGGCGGTGGAATCCAAGGAAGGGGTGCAGATTGAGAAAGAAACCAAGACTTATGCCACCATCACTATCCAGAATTATTTTCGGATGTATGACAAGTTGGCTGGTATGACTGGTACTGCGGAGACTGAGGCTGGAGAGTTTCATGACATTTACCGATTAGGAGTGATGGTCATTCCGACCCACCGTGAGTGTGTCCGCAAAGACCTGAATGATTTGATGTTCAAAGGAAGGCGGCAAAAATATAATCAGGTATTGGAAGATTTAACCGAAGCAAACAAGCGTGGACAACCCGTGCTTGTGGGAACGGCATCGGTGGAATCTTCTGAAGTTTTTAGCCGCATGCTTAAGCGGGCCAATATTCGGCACACCGTACTCAATGCAAAATTTCATGAAAAAGAGGCGGAGATTGTTGCTCAGGCTGGCCAAAAAGGTGCGGTGACTATTGCCACCAATATGGCGGGTCGGGGAACGGATATTAAACTGGGCGAAGGAGTCAAGGATTTGGGTGGCCTGCTCGTGTTGGGTACGGAAAGACATGAGTCACGCCGGATTGACCGCCAGTTGCGTGGACGATGTGCCCGTCAGGGAGATCCAGGATCTTCCCGATTTTATGTTTCTTTGGAAGATGACCTGATGCGGTTATTTGCCAATCAAGGTGCACTATCCAAGATGCTCGAAAAATCTTTTGGGGATGATGAAATGCTGGAACATGGTACCCTCGATTGGTCCATCCAAAACGCTCAGAAAAAGGTGGAACAGCAAAATTATTCGATCCGTAAGCGCCTCCTTCAATACGATGATGTCCTGAATAGGCAGCGTGAAATTGTTTATTCCGTCCGAAATGATGTCCTTTTGGAAGACGAGCCGGGGAAAATTCTTTTGGAGTTAGTCGAAGAGGAAGTGAGTGAAAGGTTGGCAACGGTTCCAGAAAATGAGTACAAAGCCTCGAAGCTTTCTGAGATGCCCGAGTTTGAATCCTTGGTAGCCTCGTGGCTGAATGTTACTTTTCCGCTCAACTTATCTGCTGAAGAATTTGTGGGACTTGGAGAAGAAGGTACCCAAAGTTTAATTCTTGAGAAAATTAAACAGGCTTACGAAGGGAAAAGGAAACTGGAGAACCCTGATCAGATCCAAAGTCTTGAGCGTTATGTTGTGGTGAATGCGGTGGATGTGCACTGGCAGGACCACCTTACTGAGATGGAAGAACTTCGTCGCAGTGTTGGTTTGCGTGGATATGGACAGAAGGATCCGCTGAGCGAGTATAAGAGTGAAGCTTTTCGTGCCTTTGAGGAGATGATGGGCTCGATGCGTTCCGAGGTTTGTTCCGGTATGTTTCGGGCAGCGACCAACCTGGCCGCTTTTGAAAATATGCTCAATACTTTGAGTAAGTCCGCCAAGTCGACAGGCCCCGATTCGGGCGGATCAGCAGGATTTGACCGTTTTTCTGCCGCATCATCCCCAGCACCCCAGTTGGATCAACCTTCCGCTCCTACGGTAGCTATTCCAGTAGTCAGGGAAGAGCCCAAAGTGGGTCGAAATGATCCCTGTCCTTGTGGGAGTGGCAAAAAATACAAAAAGTGTTGTGCAGCCTAATCTTTAGGTTTCTTCTGCTGAATTGGTACTTTATTAGGGGATCTGTCTGGCCAAAGTTCGCCACTGAGCGACCTCAATCTTTTCGGGGCGGATCGTTGGGCACAAATTTTCCTCGAGCAGCCAGTCCTGCATCAATTTTCGATTTTCGTCGGGCTCATTTTTAATAAGGCTCCCGATTTGTTTTCTCCGTTGAGTGAAAATTCTCCGGACCAGTTTGCGGGCTTCTTGGGAGAAAGCTACCGGATTGGGGAGTCTGTCCATACGGAGTAAAACAGAATCAACTGAAGGGGCTGGGTAAAAGCATTGCCCGGGTACCGAATGAGCACCTCCTGATTGGAAGCAGGATTGTAAGAAAATCGATAGGGCATTGAATTCTTTAGTTCCAGCATGGGCAAGCATGCGGTCTGCAGCTTCTTTTTGTAGCATCATTACCATTCGCGTAGGCAATTTTGCTGAACCGAGTAATCCTTCCATCCAGGCGGAGGATATGGCGTAGGGTAGATTTGCTACAACGGCATACAAATCAATGTTCTCGGGCAGGTTTCCGGTTGGATACTTGACCGCATCAGCTCGTAAGAGATTGAGCTGCTTTGAATCCACAAATGGAGCAAGTTCTTCCCGAAGATGTTTTTCCAATCGACGGTCAATTTCGACAGCAAATACAGCATGACCCAGGGATAGTAATTTCTGGGTTAAGGTTCCAAGGCCTGGACCAATTTCTAAAACCGGAATTCCCGAGGGTAAGTCCGCCATGGAAATCGATTTTTCAACTAGATTGCCATCAATCAAAAAATTTTGCCCCAACTTTTTATTGGGTCGGTGTTCGAGTTGGCGAAGCAACCGAGTTGTTTCAGATGGGCTTAATGCCATAGGGTGAGGGTAGGCGAAGCCTTTGCTTCAGTTGCAGTCTTTCATCTCGGCGATGAAATCTTCCACATCCTCCGCCCGCATCAGAGCCTCGCCGCAGAGCACAGCATCGGCTCCCGCCTCACGAGCTCGCCAGGCATCTTCGGGTTCCAGGATTCCACTCTCGCTTACCTTGATGATCCCTTCTGGGATTTGCGGGAAGAGCTGCTCGGTTACCGCAAGGTCCGTCTTGAATTTTTTGAGGTCCCGGTTGTTTACTCCAAGAAGGAGAGGTTGGTGAGGTAATACTTTTTCGAGTTCTGCTTCCTCATGAATTTCATAGAGGCAGGTGAGCCCAGCCAAATCGGCTGCATTTCTTAAAACTTTAAGTTCCTCATCATTGAGGGCACGAACGATCAGGAGGATGGCCCGGGCGCCAGCTTCTAGAGCTTCGAGAACCTGAATCGGGTGAACCATGAAGTCTTTCCGGAGGGTGGGGGTGCTACGGTTATGCACGCAAAGAAAATCGTTTACATTCCAAAGATCTTCCAAAGATCCTCCAAAGTAGGGTTCATCGGTCAGGATGGATAAAGCATCTGCCTGTGCGTTTACATATTCTCGTGCCTGTTCTACGGCGGAGGCTGCAGGAGCAATGTCCCCAGCCGAAGGAGATTTTCTCTTAATCTCTGCGATCACCGAAAGTTCATCTGGATTGGAGAGAGCTTCCAGAAATGAGACTGTTCCTTTCAATCGTTCTCCAAGATTGGATAATTCGCTGTCTCGTACGGGGCGAATACGGGGCTCAATTTCCCGTCGCTTGGCCGCCATGATTTCCGATAGTTTGTCCATTAAGTCTGTAAAGTATGATAAATTGAAATTCTCAGGCTATGAGTTTGCAAGTCCGCTCTGTGGAGACAATAGTGCAGTGACTCGAAGAAATATCAATTTAGATTAAAATGTTTTGTATTCAATTACTGAAAATATTGGGAGGAGAATTTTATGGGATTGTTAAATGACTTACACGAATTGAAAGTTCGGGACGCTGAAGTCTTGATCGAAGCCAGAAGCAATTTGTTCTTTACTGAGTATTGCCTGATCGTTGATGGAGTAAAACAAGACCAAATTAGGGGACTATTTGGAACCTTTTATTTACATGGCAGAATTCAAGACGACCCACTTCGAGTAAAAATCAAGCAAGGCTTTGGGGGTACAAAATACAAAATTAAATTTCAAGGTGAGGTCATGACCCCTTTGAAAGTTCATTAGCGTTTGATTTTTACAAAAAAGACTATGAGTGAAATTCTTCGACTAAGAGAACTGATGGCCATATTGCGGGCACCAGGCGGATGCCCCTGGGATCAGGAACAGACCCACCAATCGATTGCCCGTTGCCTGGTGGAAGAAGCCGCCGAGGTCTTGGAGGCGATCGATACGGAAAATACAGAGTTGCTAAGGGAAGAACTGGGCGATCTTTTGTTGCAGGTTGTTTTTCATTCCCAGATTGAAGAAGAGGCAGGGAAGTTTGACCTGGAGGATGTGGCCCGCGAGATATCAGAAAAATTAGTCCGCAGGCATCCTCATGTCTTTGGCGACCCTGAGGATAAGGAGGAGGATGCGGATGCCGTGATTGATCGCTGGGAAAAAATTAAGGCCGAGGAAAAAAAAGCACGAGGGGAAGAGCCCGGGAAAGGTTTGTTTAAGAAACTTCCTCCTCAGCTCCCATCAACCCTTTATGCTCTGGAGGTCTACAAGCAGGCAGTGAAGCTTGGGTTTCAGGACTCAGGGGAGTGGGACAGTAAAGCCGTTCTGGAGTCTGCAAAAGATTTAACGGAGCAAGAAGCTGGATGTATGCTCTTTCAATGGGTGGCTGCCTGCCGGGAAAGTGGAATTGACCCAGAGTCGGCACTGAGGAAATTTGCAGCCTCACAAGTCCGTAAATTTGAGGAATCAAGCGTTCAGTCCGATTCGTAACTTGGAAACTTCCAGATCAAAAATCATTGAATTTGAGGGGGAGAAGAATCCGCAGAGGATAATTTGTGAAGTAAGAAAAAGCCCCCGTTCCCGAAGGATTAATCTAAAATTAAAAAGACCAGACTTTGCCTTGCTGACTTTTCCGAAGAGGATGAGTTGGCAGATGGCAGAAAAGTTTTTGCATGATCACGAAGATTGGTTGCTCAGAAAAAGCCTCGAGTTCCCAAAGCCTATTTCTCTAGGCCAATATTTTAAGGACGGCGGAAGGATTTGCCTAAGCCATCAAATGAGCGAAAGAGAGGTAATGGTTGTGGAGTCTGATGAGACCGATCGGCCATGGATCCGTCTAGAAAATGACAGGATTTCAATTCATGTAAATGCAGGGAATCCAAAGGAAGCGATGATTAAGGATGGGTGCCGCAAGTTGGCGAGTCAGTTCTTACCTGACTGGGTACAGTGGGCTGAAGAGAGAACCGGGCTAAAAGCCGGCAAAGTTCGCATCGGGGACCAGGTAACGCGTTGGGGTTCCTGTTCGCATCGGGGCACCGTTTCATTGAATTGGAGAATCATCTTATTGCCCAGAGATTTGGGTAGTTATGTTATTTTTCATGAACTAGCTCATTTGGCAGAGATGAATCATTCCACCCGCTTTTGGGCAAAGCTCGAAGAATTTGTGCCCCATGCCAGGGAGGTGGACCGATGCTTAACCCGGACCGGAAAAAAGATATTTTCCCTCGGAAGGGATCGGTAAGGTCACTTTTCTTCGGGACCCAGTTCCCAACTGGAACGGCCTCCCATGGAACGTAAGTAGATAAGACCTTCACTCCCTTCCTCTCCCACATCCACCGGGGTGATCCGGTCGGGTCCATATCGTTGGTTTAGATCCAGTCCATAGGCCAGCATTTTACGGATCAAAGTTTTATTTCCGGAAAATGCAGCCCCGTGAAGCAGGGAGTATCCATCTTTGGCTTCCACTTTGGGGTCGGCTGATTTTTCCAACAAATAGTCCACCATATCTTCTCTCCCTGCCACCGTTGCAACCAGTAGGGGGGTTGCTCCGAAGGTATCCTGTTCATGGATGGAGTGACCGGAGCTCAGCAGACTGTCAACGGATTTAAAATCACCCGTGCCAGCAGCTAAATGTAAGGGGTGGGAGATTTTCACATTCAAACTCTTGAATAATTCGACCAGCGATGAGTTGCCACTGGCACCCGCCAAGTCCATGAGGTTCGATCCATAAGCATCGATCGCATGAGGATTGGCCGATAATGCGAGCAAGGTTTCAACGGTTTGGAGTTGGCCCCTGAGGGTTGCAGTCATGAGGGGAGTCTCCAGTTCGTTCGTACGGGCATCGACCTCGGCACCGTCTTCAAGAAGCAGTTCAACCACCTCCTGGTTTTTTCCCCAGGCAGCACTATGCAAGGGAGTGGATAAATGGTTTCCCTGGGTGTTGGGGTTGCCACCATGCCTGAGGAGGTAATCAACAATGAATGGATTCCCTTTGTACGCAGCATAATGGAGGGGGGAGTGACCAAAACGATCATTTGCATTGATTAAGCCACCCATGGTTACCGCTTCGATTACTTCATTCAGGTTATCCTGAGCGATGGCCAGAAATAAGCGGGCATTGATCTGATCAACCCATTCCTGGCCAATCCGGTCTGTAAGTACTTGCCATCCATGCTTGTCGGGTTGGCTGAGTTTAAGATCTCCCCGCAAGATTCCTTTCTGATCTAAGCGGATAGATAAGTTGCTGTAATCATCAAGCAAGCTGATTTGTTTTAGCTGATCAAAGCTCAGACCATCAGGTTCACGGAGGGAGCGGGCAGCAGCCTTGGGGTTGAAGTCCAAAGCAAACCGATGATTGTTCAATAATTTTCTACGCTCAAAAGAAAGGGGCTCGATAGGCTTTCCCAGCTTGATTTCCCGGGTATATTCCGGGGAAGATATCCAAAGGGAATTTTTAGATTCAGTCAGTTTAAGTTGATGGGCCTCCAGGAGTGGGGAGAGACCCAAGCCCGCATTCATACCGGCAAGTAGTTCGCGAAAGGCCAGAGGTTGAGCAATTTTCATCCCGCCAGTCCATAGGAGAGTGGACTGGGCAATCGACTGACCATTGGGGAGCGATATTAACTTGGTACTGGAATCTCCACCCGCTATCACAAAATCACCACTGGGAAATTTCAGAAGTTCCCGGGCACTCAAATCGAATCCAGGTAAATCAGTATCTGCACCCAGTTTGTTTCCGGACAAAAATTTGAGCACGGTGTCCACCGCATCAGAGAGAAATAACTGAAAACGACTTTCGGGTAGACTCATCCGGGCAACGAGAGGAGCATCACCGGGTAACTGGTTGATCATTTCCAAAGAGTTGACTGATGGTTTCTCTGCCTGTTCTGAGAGCGAATAATTATGGGCTTCAATGGAGATAGTCCCTGGTTCAGATTGTAGGAATATTCCAAAGGAGTCCTGTAAAAAAGGATCGAAGAGCGGGAATAGAGAACCCAATAAGGTGTTTCCACTCATGCTCTCAAACATTCTACTGTTTCCAGTTCCCTCCAGATAAAGACTTACATCCGCCGAGTGTTTAGCATGATTTGCCAGAGATGATGGCATTTCACTGGTTTGCTCAACTAGGCTGAGAGAATCGATAAAGGAAGACAGATCGTTTTCAGGCGGGAGAGTTTGTATGTCCTGGGTAGACAAGAGGGTGCCAAGGAGGAAGCAAAATTCTCCAGATCGTCCTATTGCGAAAGGCTGAGTTGCACGCTGGAAAACCTTAGAATTGTTCTTAGATGGGCGAAGACCAAGAAAATCCGCCAGACCGCTAATTGTGTCGTCGGCTTGGGTGATCGAGCTCGTCTTGAGGATTGCACCAAACTGGGGGTAGGGGCGTTCTCCTTCAATCAGGCGGACAAAAAATTGTAAGGGCTCCTCCCAGGCAATACCGCTCTGGTTGGAATCAGAAAGCCATTTACGGATAGGAGAACCATTTTCTTCCATGCGTTCAAGCAAGTGATTCCATTGCTTGCTCGAAAGAATGCCAGATTTGGAGATCATTTTTTCCCCATCCACACTAAGAACAAGGATGGAGTCGGCGGGTACAAGACTAAGAGTGCTGATGGACGCACTGCTGCGAGCGAAAATGGTTGATAAACCAGCAAGTGAAAAGAGCAGAAGAAAGATAAAATGAAAGCGGAAATTATGCATGTTAGGTATTCTTAAAGCTATTCAGCGTAATATATTGGTCAAATTATCTTTCCAATTTGCCTGTGACTTTCATATGGTTGATTAGTGTAATATTATGTTTACCGGAATTGTAGAAGGCGTTGGTGTAGTCAAGAACTTGAAGGAGCAGGAGGAGTCTTGGTTGCTCCAACTTGATCTGCCTTTTGCGGATGGAAACGGTTTGGAGGCTGGGGCCAGTCTGGCAGTAAATGGATGCTGCCTGACCATGAAGGAGGATGGCTCAACCGAGGGGTCCTTTGACCTATTGGAGGAGACCCTCAAGCGGACGAATCTGGGTAATCTTCAAGTGGGGGATCGTGTAAACCTCGAGCGTTCTCTGGCGGCAAATGGCAGGTTAGGTGGGCATTTTGTCACTGGTCATGTGGATGGCCCGGGTCTTATCGAAATTTTTGAAGAGCGAGGAAAAAATCTTTACTTGCAGGTTAGGGTAGAGGAGAAAAATGCGAAGTATCTCGTGGATAAAGGGTGCATTGCAGTCGATGGATGCTCCCTTACGGTCTGTGAGGTAACGGATTTATCCTTTGCTGTGTGGCTCATTCCCCACACCCTGGATCAGACCAACTTAAAAGGGCGAAAGCCTGGAGATACCTTAAACCTGGAATTTGATTTATTGGCGAAATATGTGGAACGGATTCAGCTAAAGGGATGAGTGATTCCTCAGTACTTGATCCTGTAGAAGCTGTTCATGCAGTCTTGGATGAATTAAGACGCCAGAGAACGGAAGGAGTTCGGCTTATTTACATGGAGGACTCAACCATTGATGGACTGGAGCGACTCCTTGGACATGAAAATGAAGAGAAGTCCAAAAACCAGCAACCAAAGTCCGAGCCAACAGTCCATAAGGTTACCCAAGTGGATCATAGAGTTTCCTCAGTCCCTTCAGTAGGGGATAGTCAAACTGCTTCACCTAAAACTTCTGCCACTGAGACCAACCCAAAGCTATTAAGCCCACCTGAGTTCTCCTTGCCTGAGGGATCGAAACAAGAGCAATGGGATTGGTTAAAGAATCGTGTTTTAGGCTGCGAGGTTTGCAAGTCGGAGTTGAACCCGGATGCTCAGGTCGTATTTGGTATTGGAAGTCTGGATGCAGATTTATTTTTTTGTGGGGAAGCACCAGGAGCGGAAGAGGAGAAGGCAGGTGAGCCTTTTGTTGGGCCTGCCGGTGAACTCCTTGATCGGATTATTTCCGCGATGGGTCTATCGAGGGAGTCCGTTTATATTGGGAATGTGGTAAATTTTCGACCGCGTCACCATAGTTCCTACGGGAACCGCCCGCCCACCTCGGAGGAGATGAGTTTTTGTCTCCCATACCTCAAAGCCCAATTGGAAATTGTGAAGCCCAAAGTGGTGGTCGCCTTGGGAAAGACTGCCACGGATGGATTGCTTGGCCCCGATCCGCAGAGACGTCTCGGGCAGATGCGTGGAACTTGGCACCAATATGAGGGCACTCCGCTGATGGTCACCTATCACCCATCCTACCTGCTGCACAATCCCAGTAAGTCCAGTAAACGCAAAGTCTGGGAAGATATGCTTTTGGTGATGGAAAAGCTCGGCCTTTCGATTAGCGAAAAGCAAAGAGGCTTTTTCCAATAACTCGGGTTTTCTGTGGTTGCTGACTCCACCGTGCTCATAACCCTGGCGGGCCATGCACCCTCGGCCGAACTCCTGCAATGGCGTGCGGAAGAGGCAGAAGTATCCATTGCGGTGGATGGTGGATGGCTCGCTCATCGTCATGCTGGGGTGGAGCCGAATATTATTCTTGGCGACCTTGATTCCTGCGGAGATTTGCAGGAGATTGAAACGATCTTTCCCCGTTCGGTCATCGAGCGGGTAAGCGACCAGAATCTAACCGATTTTGAAAAGGCCTTAGACTGGCTGGAGAACCGGGGGTTGCCCGGGCAATTGGTTGTTCTGGGCGGACTTGGTAAACGGACCGATCACTGCCTCAGTAATCTGATGATTGCCGCTCGGGTCGATCCATCCGTTGAGATCATATTCGATGACTCACATGAGTGGGCCCGCCGGATTACACCTGCTTGTCCGCTTTTTTTGAGCGGGCGTGCCAGTGCCCCGATCAGTCTGATTCCGATAGGAGAGGTGGGGGATGTAGTCAGTTCTGGTTTACAGTGGGAGCTGTCGGGTGCCGATTTTGCCTGGGACAGGATGATCAGCCAAAGCAACCGCTGCTCTACTGATGAGGTAAAGGTGTCATGCCAGTCAGGCGTGCTTTACGCCTTCGTTTCCAAGGAGGAATAAAAAAACCCTGGCGGGGTTTTTCCCGACAGGGTTTTGGATAAAGGGAGGTAGAAGGTTTAGGACTTAAACTGGGGAAGAAGGCCTGCTTCCATCGCTTTCTTAAAGTATCCTTCTGGATCTTTCTTCCATTTACGCTGTGCGCTGGAGGACCAGAAATAAACTGTTTTTCCGTTATACTCCTCAGTCTTGCACTCAGGGTTAACGATGCGATCTGGGTAGATTGGGCAGTAGCGCTGCTCGAGCAATTCGACCTTGTCTACACCAAGTTCCTTCTTCTCAGCATCGGAAAACTTGGCGGCCAATGCGGGCACGGCCTTAATGTAGTAAGCGGTGGCCTTGTCGAATGCTTTCACACAAGAACCACAGCAGAATTCGATCTTCTTGCCCATTACCTCGGAATATTCCTCGGGATCGATATCATCGTCCTTCATCAGGGCACATTTTTCGGCTCCAAAGAGAGCTGGCTGCATGAGTAGAGCTAAAAAGAGAGTAGAGAGTGCAATTTTCATATCCCTTAATTTGATCAAAGGACTGAATGAATTCAAGCTTTTCATCCGATTTTCCATAAAAAAGTACTCTAGGGAGGAGAGTGATTCTTGGGTTGACCCAGTCCTCTCTTGACCCTGCGATGTAAGAATGAGCAAATCGAAAGGTTTTGAAAGGTATCGCAGACCTTTGGAGGAGTCCTTAGTTGAAATTGAGCA
>Ga0255780_10003962_pt1 | contig 12820 bp, 9 predicted proteins | sample 071ome_32_FD_179978 | JGI IMG/M metagenome (GOLD analysis project Ga0255780, IMG submission 179978) | Coastal salt marsh microbial communities from the Groves Creek Marsh, Skidaway Island, Georgia - 071405AT metaG (version 2) | ecosystem: Environmental > Aquatic > Marine > Intertidal zone > Salt... | reverse complement strand
TAAAGCGTCCCTTCCCTGGGCCGACCCCGGGGTTACCCCAGGGCTATCGGCCAAGGGTGCCCCAGCTTAAGGGCGCAGGGCGACCCTTCCGGGCCTCGCTGACCTAAAGCAGCCGACAGGCGGGGCTTCGCCCCGCGGCCCGGGCCTGGTCGTAGCGACCCAGGGCCCCCGGAAGGGCCTGGCGCAGGGTGGCGAGGCGCGTGGTGGACGCCGGGTGGGTGGAAAGGAGCTCCGGCGGGCGCTGTGCGGTCCCTTCCTGGGCGCCCATGGCTTCCCACAGGCGAAGGGCGCCGTTGGGGTTAAAGCCTGCGTCGGCCATGAGGCGCAGCCCCAGGAGGTCCGCTTCGCTCTCCTGCTGGCGGGAGAAGGGTAAAAGGATGCCCACCTGAGCCCCCAGGCCCAGGGCCGCAAGAAGATCGTCGCCCCCGGGGCGGCTCTGCATGCCGCTGACCGCCGAGAGCAGCTCGAGGCCCGTTTGAGTGGCCATTTGCGTGCTCACCCGGGCATTGCCATGGCGGGCCAGCACGTGGGCAATTTCGTGGCCGATAACCGCCGCCAGGGCGTCCGCGTCCTGGGCGACGCTAAGGAGCCCGGTGTAGATGCCGATGTGGCGCCCGGGCAGGGCAAAGGCGTTAACGTCGTCGCTTTGGAACACCCGCACCTCCCAGTCGCCCCCTACCTGGGCCGTCAGCGGCGCGGTAACGCAGCGCACATAGGCGGTGACCTCTCCCTCCGGCAGGAGCTTCTCCTGCGCCTTGATCTCCTCAAAACTTTCGTCCCCAAGCTTCGCCATCTCCTGCTCCGAGAACAGGAGCAGCTGCTGCTGCCCCGTGGGGCTGGTGGTGCAGCTGGCCAGGAGGAGCGTTAGGATCAAGAAGGGGAGGGGTTGGCGCATGGGCTCGGTCCTTAGCTGGGCGGCCTGCTCGGGCAGGCGGCGAGAGGGCTAAAGATGAGTCCCTTCGGCCGACCCTTCAAGGGGCACTTGCAAGGGGGCTTGCAAGGCACGAAAGGGGAGCGTCTGCCGATGATGACCGGTGAGCAGTACCGAGCCTCGCTGCGCGATGGCCGGGCAACGTACTTTGAGGGGCAGCGGGTGGAGGATGTCACCGCCCACGCACTGCTGGGGCAAACGGTCGATTCCGCGGCGGCGGGCTACGACCGCTTTTATGACCCCACGCCTGGGGCCATCGGCGCGTTTATGGAAGTGCCGAAGGACGCCGAGTCCCTGCGCGCGCAGGTGGAGCTCCATGAGACGGTGGATCTCCTGACCCACGTCACCTACGCCTCCATCATGACCTTGCTGACCGCAGCGGACCGCATTAACGACGCCATGCCCGAGTATGCAGCGCGCATCCGCGCCTGGGTGAAGCAGGCTCAGGCAGACGACGTCCGCATCACCCAGTGCATTACCGATGCGAAGGGCGACCGAAGCCGGCGTCCGGGTCAGCAGGATGACCCCGATGCCTATGTGCGCGTGGTGTCGCGGAATGATCAGGGGGTGGTGCTGCGCGGGGCGAAGCTGCATATCTCCGCCGCCTCCATGGGCCATGAGCTCATGACCATTCCCACCAAAGCCATGAAGCCCGGCGAGGAAGCCTACGCCATTGGGGCCATGGTGCCGGTGAACGCGCCCGGGGTGCGCATCGTGAATACCACCTATGCCCCGCGCCACGAAGATACGCGGGATTTCCCCTTCTCCGGTAAGCACCACACGCCGGAAGGCTTTGTGATCTTCGACGACGTGTTTGTGCCCTATGAGCGCGTTTTCTTGGATGGGCAGGTCGAGCACGCGGCGGTCTTTGCCCATTCCCTCGGGCTATGGGAACGGCTTGGGGGTCTCGCCGGCATGGCCTCGGGCTATGACCGCCTCGTGGGCTTTGCCCAGCTCATTGCCGAGGCCAACGGGCTGCATCGCGTGGGGCACATCAAGGAAAAGATCTCCGAGATGATCATTAACGCCACCTTGGTGCGGGCGTCCCTGGAAGCGGCCATCAGCCACTGCCACGTGACCGCCGACGGCGAGGCCTTTCCCAACGAGCTGTTCACCAACGCTGGGAAGTATCACGGGGCCGCGAACTACAGCCTCATGGTGCGGCATCTCCACGACATCGGCGGCGGCGCTATTTTGACGACGCCCGCCACCGCCGATCTCGAAAACGAAGAGACCGGCCATCTGGTGCGGAAGTACATGGGGACCATGCAGGCGGTGGATGGGGCGTATCGTATGAAGCTCTTCCACGCCATTCGCGATCTCACGGCCGACGCCCTTGGGGGCTGGCATGCGGTGACGCAAATCCAGGCCGGGGGCGGCCTCTACGCCCAGCGCATCGTTTCCCGAGCCCACTACGATATTGAGGGCGCGAAGCGCCTCGCTCTCGATTCCGCGGGGATCGCACCGCCGAGCCCCTAGGGGCTCGGCGTGCTCTCCAGCGCCGCGAGGGCATCGCGCAGCGGGCGACCCTGGTAGGGGGCAAGGTAGAAGCTTTCGGGCCGGGCGCTGCTGGTCAGCACGTAGCCCGTCGGGCTCTCCTCCGCGCCCAGGCGGGCAAGGCGCAAGGTCAGCGTTTCGCCCGCCGGCGTGTCCACCGTAAGGGGCGCCAGGGCTTCAGCCTCGGCGTCTTCGTCCTCCGTGGCTAAGCGGGAAACGCGTAGCGCAGCCAGGCGCTGGCGGAGCGTGGCCACGGCGCCGGCGTCGTCTGCGTCCGAGAGCATCCTCGCGCCGAGGGTCAGCGTACCTTGCTCCGCCTCGGGTACGGCCAGAAGCGAGCGGTCGAGCCAGTCCTCGAGGGCTAGGGGCCAGTCTGCGGGGGTTAGGGGAACGCGATAGATTTCAGCGCTCTCAGCCCAGCGCAACGCGCTGTGTCGTGGCCCCTGGCTTTGGCCCAGGAAGAAGGTGTGCTGCGCCGTGCCCGCGGTTAGGGTGACGCGGCGTTCGAAGGTGCCCTCCGCCTCCACGGCAAAGCGCTTGGCCGCGGCGGTGCTGGTGGCAAGGGGCGGGTTTGGCGCCAGCGCGTTCAGGCGGTTTAAAAGGCCCTCGAGCTTCGCTTCGTCTGCGGGGAGCCCTTCCGGCAGCACCCACCAAGCGCTATCACGACGCTCAAGGCGCCGTGCCGTGCCCTCCCGGTCCGCCACCGTGATGGCCTCCACGGAGAAGTCTGCGAGCCAGGGCGCCTCGCGCCTGTCCCCCAGGGCCAGAGGGTTATGCACCCAGGCGATGAGCCCAAGCTGGAGGGCAGCGAGCCAAAGAAGCGTTCGCGTTTTCATTTAGAAACCTCCGGGAGCAGGGTCGTAAAGCGCGCGCGCTGGGTCCGGCGCCGGGCTCGGCGCCAAAGGGCGACGGCCACGAGGCCCAGTATCGCGGCGCCATAGTTCAGGCTTTCCCAGCCCTTCTGCGCATCGGGACTGAGGGGCAGCAGGGTGCGATTAAGGGCGCTTCGGCCGCGAAGGCTGAGCAGGGCACCGTCTTCCAGGGCGTAATCCAACGCGTTCTGCACGAGGGCGATGGGTTGGGTGTAGTAGCTGCCCTGGCCTTGGGAGGCCAGCTCCAGCGCCGTGTCGGCGGCAAAGCTATTGCTCGCAAGCACCACCAGCTTGCTGCCCTCCGGGGCGCGGGTAAGTACGGGGGCCGGGGCCTCGGGGACTTCGGGGGCCTCGGAGCCATCGTCTGAAGCGTCTTCCCCGGTCTCCTGGGCGCTAAGGGGAGAGGGCTGGTCGGCGAAGGCCGAGGGGAAACGCCCCTCCAGGGCAACGGCCAGCACGGCGCTTCCCCCTTCCCCTTCCGCCGGGAAACCCAGGGCTGGGAAGCGCTCGTAGTCAGGCACAAGGTTGGTGCTGGGGGTGCGCTCGCTCCCGTCACTGCTGCGCAGCAGTACGTCGCGAGACCAGTCGTCCGCCTTCGCCTCGGCGTCCCGAAGCCTTAGGGGCGACGCCCAGTTTAGGGTGAGCTGGGAGAGCCCCTGGGTGATGGGATGGCTGGGGTTAAGCTGCTCGCCCCGAAGATCGGGGAAGGGCGGATAGTCCAGCATGCGGATTTCCTGGATGGGCAGCCCGCCAAGCATGCGCTCCACGGGAATGGGCAGGGCCGCGTTCTGGGGGTCGAGCACGAAGGTCTTCTCGAAGGTAAGGCCCAAGGTTTCAAGCCAGGGTTCGAGCCCCGAGGTCTGAGGCTGGGCAGTTAGCCCTCGGGTCATGGCGACCTTGAAGGGGGAGGTGGTGAGCACCACGGCGCCCCCCCGCATGAGGAACTGGTCGATGGCGAAGCGCTGCCGATCGTCTAAGTCCTCAGGCGCCAGCACGAGGAGTACGTCCGTGGCCGGGGGGACGCGGCCGCTTCGAAGATCGTCCCGAAGGACCAGGAAGCTTTCCTCAAGAGCCGCTTCGAGTTGGCTAAAGCGCTCGCCGCCCCCGGGCAGCCACGGGGGACCCCCGGCTTCCGGGCCCAGCAGGGTGACCTGCTGAAGCACGCCGGGCGCACCGCGCTTGAGTGCCGCGTCGAGCAGGCGCTCAAAGTCTTCCGCCTCGAGGCCCTCAGGCAGGGGCAGGGCCTGGGGGCCTGCGCCCGTGTCCAGAAAGAGGCTGAACCAGAAGGGCTTCGGGTCGAGAAGATTGAGCACGAGGGGGCCAAGGCCTAGGGTGTCCTCTAGGTGCTGGGCGAGGGCTGGATCCTGCGCCGGATCTTCAATGGCCAGGCGAAAGGTCTCGGGCTGGGCCTGCGCACGGCTTTCGAGCACGCCAAGGAGTGCCGCCCGAGCGTCCTGAAGGCCGCCCGGAAGGGCGCTCTCGGGGGAAAGGTAGGCGGTGACGGTCACGCCCTCGGGATAGGCGTCGAGCACATCGCCGCCACCAAGAAAGCTCTGCTGTGCCTTGCGGATAGCGCGAGTGAGCGCGTACTCCGGATTCTTCAGCGTGACCTCCAGATCGCCCTCGCCGCGGGCCTTAACCTCGATGAGGTCCTGGAAGGAGAGGGTTTCAACGCTGTCGCCGTAGGTGACCACCAGATCGAAGTAAGCGTTCACCACCGCCGCTTCGTAGCGATCGGCGGTTTGGAAGGGCACGGGGCGAATGCCGTAGCGCTCCGCGGCTTCCTCTTCCAGCGCGGGATCGCTTTGCGGATCGATTATTTCGACTCGTACGCGCTCGTCCCCAAGCACCGCGTACTCCGCGAGCACGTCCTTAAGCTGCGGCACCAGGGGCGCGAGCAGAGGATGGGTCTTGGCCGAGAAATAGGCCCGCACGGTCAGGGGCTCGTCAAGGTGTGCCAGGGTTTGGGCCGTTGCCTCAGAAAGGCTATAGCGGCCGTCCGCGGTGAGGTCCAAGCGCACTGGCGCGACGGTGCCCACCCAGAAGTTGAGCAGCAGCATGTTGGCGCCGAAGAGCAGGGCCGCGAGGCGCGCTCGCCGGCCCCGGGGGCTAGCCGATTCCCCCTGCCAGCGTAGTCGGGCCAGGGCAAAGGCATTCGCGGTCAGGAACGCTGCGGCCAGGCTGAGGGTATAGAGGCCATCGCGAAGCGCCAGCACGCCCCGGGTGGCGGCCTCGAAATGGCTTTGCGTGCCAACGGCGCTTAGGAATGAGGCGATCGGCTCCCCAAAGAGCTGGGTGATTCCTTCCGACCCTACCAGATGCAAGGCCGAGGCGAGGGCCACGGTGGTAATGAGCGCCACCACGGGGTTGTCCGTGCGGGCACTGCAGTAGAGGCCCAGGGCCAGGTAGGTGCTGCCGAGGGCTAGGGTGGCGAGGTATCCCCCGAGCACGGGGCCCCAGTCGAGGGGACCAAGAAGGGCAATTGTGATGGGCAGGGGAAGCGTTAAGGCCAGGGTCAGAGCCAATAGCGCCAAGGTGCCCAGGAACTTCCCTAGGATGAGCTCCCGAAGGGTGACCGGCGCCGTCAGCAGGCTTTCTAGCGTGCCCGCCCGTCGTTCTTCTGCCCAGCTGCGCATGGTTAAGGCGGCGGTAAAGAAAATCAGCAGCGTTGGCATCCAGGTGAAGAGGGCTCGAAGGTCCGCGAGGTTGCGGGCGAAGAAGGTTTCGACCCAGAACACGCAAAAGAGGGAAGCCAGTAGGAAGGCACCTATGAATAGATAGGCGGCAGGGGAGGCGAAAAAGCTGCGGAACTCCTTTTTCGCCACCAGCGTAACTTTACCCATGGTGCGCGCCTCCTTCCTGGGTCACCCGAGTAAACAGCGTTTCAAGGTCTTGTCGTTCCGGGGTCATGGCGTAAAGGGGAATGGCCGCCGCGGCCAGGGCTGAGGCGACGGCAGCGGCCTGCCCGTCGCTCTCGCTCTCGCTCTCGCTCAGGGTAAGGCGATAGCAAAAGGGCTGCGCTGGATCCTCCTCTAAATCGCCGAAGGGGGTCAGCACGGCGTGCGCTGCTTGCCCCGTGCGCAGGGTCAGGGTGGGCGCTTGGGTAAGCGCCGACAGGGCGCTGTCGAACGCGAGGCGCCCCTGGCGCATGATCAGCACCCGCTCGCAGACCGCTTGCACCTCCTGAAGAATATGAGTGGACACGAGCACCGTTGCGTCCTCCGCAAGGCGCTGAATGAGGGCGCGCATTTGCAGAATCTGCGTGGGATCGAGCCCGTTCGTAGGTTCATCGAGGATGATCAGCTCGGGTCGGTGAAGAATGGCGCAGGCGACCCCCAGCCGCTGCCGGTAACCCCGGGAGAGGGTGCCCACGGGGGCTTGGAGCTTAGCTCCAAGGTCCGTCGCTTCGATGGCGCGGGCAAGGGCTTTAGGCTGGGCCGCTGCGCTGAGGCCGTGCAGCTCTGCCCCATAGGCGAGGGTTTCCAGCACGGTCATTTCGGGCCAAAGGGGGCAGTTCTCCGGCAAGTAGCCGAGGCGGGCGCGCAGCGCTTCGCCGTGTGTCTCGTGGCCAAGGCCGTCGATGGTCACGGTCCCGGCACTTGGCTCGAGGGCCCCCGTGAGCATTTTCATGATGGTGGTTTTACCGGCGCCGTTGTGGCCCAGAAGGCCTACGATGGACCCCCGTGCGATGGAGAAGCTGACGTCCTCCACCGCCGTGAAATCGCCGTAGCGCCGCGTAAGATGCTTTGCTTCGATCATGGCAAGCTCTCTTTCCGGCTATGAAAAAGGCGGGAGCGTCCCACCCCTCTGTTGCCGCATATGGGGCTAGGGCAAGGGAATTCAAGGGTCTGGAGACTGGCGCGGCGCCGAGGACCCTGGTCTCATAGCGCGCCGGAGCCCCGCGGGGATAGCAAGGACAGGTTATGAGTGAGTTTTCCGAGGCCCATGCGAAACGCATTTTGCTCATCTCCCTGGTAGTGGTGGGCATGGGCTTTACCGTGCTCTTTCCCATTCTGGCCCCCGTGGGTCGGGAGATGGGGCTGACGGAGTTCCAGATCACCGCCATCATCGGTGCCTCCTCCATCACGGTTTTTTTGGCCAGCCCGCGCTGGGGCCGCCTAAGCGATCGGCTGGGCCGTAAGCCGGTCATCCTCATCGGCCTTTTCGGGTTCGCTTTTGGCACCTTCTTGTTCAACGGCGTGATCTACCTGGGCCTGTCGGCGGCCCTAACGGGGACCGTGCTCTTCGCGGCCCTGGTGGCCTCCCGCATGGTCCACGCCGCGGTCATGTCCGCCACCATGCCCGCCGCCAATGCCTTTATGGCCGATATCACCAGCGCAGCGAATCGCACGAAGGGCATGGGCGCCGCCGGGGCGGCGAATAATCTGGGCTCCATGCTGGGGCCTGCGGTGGCGGCGCTGGCGGTGTTCTCGCTCCTTATGCCCCTGTGGGTCATGGCGGCCCTGGCTTTCCTAAACGGCCTCTTTATCTGGCGTTTCCTACCCGAACCCCCGCGCCACAATGCCCCGCGCCTGGGGCAGAAAATGCGCTACCGAGATCCGCGTATCTTTCCCTTCATCATCGTTGGGGTGACCATGTTTTCCGGCATGGCCTTGGTGCAGCAAACCATGGGCTTTCGCTTCCAGGACGCGCTGAATCTGTCGGCGACGGAAACGGCGCAGGCCGTGGGCCTGGGCATGATGCTTTCGGCGGGGGCGTCCCTGCTGGCCCAGGGGGTGGTGGTGCAGCGCCTATCCCTGCCGCCCTTTACCCTGCTTCGGGTGGCCATGCCCCTGCTGTTCATCGCCTTTGCCACCATGGCCCTGACGGAGTCCCAGTGGGTGCTGACGGCGGCGATGATGGTGCAGGGTTTTGGGATGGGCTTGGCTGGGCCAGGCTTCATGGCCGGGGCGTCCCTGGCCGTGTCGGCGGAGGAGCAGGGCGCGGTGGCGGGGGTGGCGGGCTCCTGTGGCCCGCTAGGCTTTGCCATTGGTCCCATGCTTGGGGGAGCGCTGTACCAGCTTCAGCCGACCTTGCCCTACGCGGTGGCGGCGGGGGTCTACGTGGTGCTGTTCCTGTCCATGGGATGGTTAGGCCGGCGGCTCCAGAGCGGAACCGCTACCTAGCACTCGCTTGCGACCCCTAGCGCCGAACGCGATAGGCTTCCGGAAGCGCATCGAAGAGGCTTTTAGCTTCCCCGAGTAGCCCCTGTGCCGCCCGGGGGGTGGCGCCCAGCTCCAGGAAGGGCCGGGTCTCGGGGACCCAAAGTGGCCACGGCGGGGCGCCTTCGTGATTCGGATCCCCGGTTTTCGCGAAGGCCACCCAATAGCCGCTCATCATTTTCCCCAGAGCGTAGTCCGCATCCGTAGCATCGGGGTTTAAGGCCACGTTATCGAAGGCGTAGCGGATCTCCCCGGCATGGTAGGCGCGCAGCTGAGCGGCGTAGGGGCCACTCGGATGATGGGTAAAGTAGTAGAGGTAGGCGGGCTGCTCCGCTGCGGCCGCCGCGTCCCCCCAGCTCACCATTTCCCAGCCGAAGCGCTGATCCCGGAAAGCATCGAGCCAGGCCCGCTCCGGGTCTCCGGCGTAGTGCGCCAGGAGCCGCGGGGCGTGGGGGCCGAAGCGGCGCTTGAAGCCTTCGTTCAGGGCCTCCCGGGTTTTCGGGCGCTGGCTTGGCGCCGTGAGGGAGGTGCCCTCGTCCTTGTTGAAACCCAGGAGCACGGGCACCTTCGCCATCTGGCCGGCTCGGTACAGATCCCCGGGCTGCATTGGCATCACCACCCCATCCACCACGGTGGTGAGGGGTAGGCCCAAGCCTTCCGCCGCGCGTTGAACTTCGCCTGCGGGCAGTGCCCGCAGGGCCTCGACGCTTTGCGACCCAAGCCGGTCTCCGAGTTCCATGCCCCAGGCTTCAGCGCTACGGAGCCCATGCACCTCGTCCCGGAGCGCCTGGGTGGGGGAGAAGCCGCCCCCGGATTGGGCGATGGCCCGATGGAACAGCCCTCGGGCGCTTGGCATGGCGAGCAAGGCATGAACGCTGCGCGCCCCGGCCGATTCTCCGAAAATCGTCACTTGCGATGGATCCCCGCCGAAGGCGCCGATGTGGTCGCGCACCCAGCGCAGGGCCTGGGCTTGATCTAAAAAGCCGTAGTTTCCGGAAACGCTCTTTGGGTCGGTGGCGGAGAGCGCCGGATGGGCCAGAAAGCCCATGACGCCCAGGCGATAGTTAATCGTCACTACCACCACCCCTTGCCGGGCGAGGGCCGCCCCATCATAGGCGTCCGTGGCCCCGGTCCCCCGGGTAAGGCCGCCGCCGTGAATCCACACCATCACCGGCGCTTTCCCCTTGGGGTTGGCGGTCCAGACGTTCAGGTAGAGGCAGTCCTCCGAGGTGGGCCGGTGGGGCCGGGCGAATACGCTCGCGCTGGGGTAGGGCGCCTGGATGCACTGGGGCGAGAAGTCTCGCCCATCGCGCACCCCCGCCCAGGCCGTTGCTGGCTCCGGGGCTGCCCAGCGCCGAGGCCCGGTGGGGGGCAGGGCGTAGGGAATGGCCTTAAAGACAGCGGTGCCGTCGTCGCCCTGGGTACCCAGGATCGGTCCCTGGGGGGTGCTTAAGGTGATCGGCGCAGCGCTAGCGGCAGCGGCCAGGGTGGACAGCAAAAGCAAAAGGGTGGTGCGAATCATGCGTTGGGCTCCGTGGTGAGGGTCATGCCTTCGAGGGTTCCCGTCTCGCGCCAACGCGCCAACAGATCGTTGAAGGCGTTAATGCCTGGGGCGTAGGGCGAGTTCTGCATGGAAACGCCCTTCCCCACCTGCCCTTCCCGGTTGTAGTAGCCCGGGGTGCAGGCCTCCAGGAACTCCGCATTACCGCCCCCGGCGAGGCGCACAATCTCCTCAACCCAGGCCTTCTCTGCCTCGGCGTCCACCTCGATGGTGGTGGCGCCGCGCTTTTGCACCTCGTCGATGATGTAGCTCACGTGCACGGCCTGATCGTCGAACATGGCGGTCATGTTCGGGGAAAGGCCATTTTGGTTGATGCCGATGGTGAACCAGTTGGGGAAGCCATGGCTGGACAGCCCGTGGAGGGTGCGGAAGCCCTCTCCCCAGTGTTCATAGAGGCTTTGGCCGTTCCGGCCCCGGGTATCGAAGTCCACGCGTCGATGAGCTGAGGTGGTGATTTCAAAGCCCGTGGCAAATATCAGGCAATCGAGTTCGATTTCCTCGCCGTTGGCCAGCACCCCCTTCTCCGTGATGCCATCCACCCCCTTGCTGGCGGAGACGTCGATGAGGTGGACGTTGTCCCGATTGAAGGTCGTCAGGAAGTCGTCGTTAAAGGTGGGGCGCTTGCAGAACTGGCGGTACCAGGGTTTCAGGGCTTCCGCGGCGTCGGCTTTGCCGACCTCCGCATCGACCCGGGACCGGATCTCATTCATCTTTTGGAAGTCAGCGATTTCGCTGCGCAGGGAAATCTCTTCCATATCGAGGTTGCCCGCATCGCTGCGCCGATTCATGAGCGACAGCCCAATGCGTCGGGCAATGTCCGTCCAGCCATCGGCCACCAAATCCACGGTGAAATTCTGCCCCGCGAGCACCGCGGCGAAGTTCTCCCGGCGCTCCCGCTGCCAGCCCGGCTTCTGCCCCGCGTACCACTCCGGATCTGTTTGGCTGTTGCCGCGTAGATCTACGGAGGAGGGGGTGCGCTGAAAGACGTAGAGGTCCTTGGCGTGTTTCCCTAGGAAGGGAATACACTGAATGGCCGTGGCGCCGGTACCGATGATGCCCACGCGCTTGTCCGCGAGCTTATGCAGATTTCCCTGGTGGTCGCCGCCGGTGTATTCGTAGTCCCAGCGGGCGGTGTGGAAGCTGTGGCCCTTGAAACGATCAATGCCAGGGATTTGTGGCAGCTTTGGCCGGTTCGCGGGGCCCGTGGCTTGAATCAGGAAGCGTGCGTCGAGCACGTCACCCCGGTCCGTAGTGAGGCGCCAGCGCTTTCGGTCCTCCTGCCAGGCTGCATCCTTCACCCGGGTTTGGAAGAGGGCCAGTTCGTAAAGGCCAAAGTACTCCCCGACCCGGCGGGTGTGCTCGAAGATCTCCGGGGCAAAGGAATATTTCTCCTTTGGCATGTAGCCCGTTTCTTCCAGGAGGGGCAGGTAGCAGTAGGATTCGATATCGCACTGCGCGCCGGGATAGCGGTTCCAGTACCAGGTGCCGCCGAAATCGCCTCCGGCTTCGATGAGGAGTACGTCCTCGACGCCTCGCTCCTTCAGCCGGGCCGCGGCCATGAGGCCGCTGAAGCCGCCCCCCACCACCACCACGTTGACGTCGCGCTTGATGGCCTCCCGGGGCGTCTGCGCCGTGTAGGGGTCCTCGTCGGCGTAGTGGGCAAAGTTCTCCGCAGCTTCGAGATACTGATTCTCCCCGTCGTCCCGAAGACGCTTGTCCCGCTCTTGCCGATAGCGCTCCCGGAGCGCGTCGGGATCGAAGTCCAAATCGGGAAACAGGTTGTGCCAGCGCGGTGACGCGTTGCTCATGGGGTCCTCCCTTAAACCACCGGTTTTTATGCTCTGGAGCATAGCCTCGAAGGCAGGCGCTGGGCGATATAGAAGCCATAGCCCACTTGGTCGCCGTAGCGCCGGTAAAGTGCAGCCTCTTCTCGCACTTCCTGGGTGAGGGCCTCGGCTTCCGGGCTTGATCCATGGCGCTCCAGGAAGGCCGGAAGACTGGTTTCTAGGGGTGCGTAGAAGCCCTCTAACCAACAGCTGGGCGGCAAGGGGAAGTAGCCCACCGGGCGAAACCCCTGCCGCTCGAGAATCGCGAGCTTGGCGCTCGCCGTAGCGACCTCCGGATAGGCCTCGTTCCAGAAGGCCTCCAACGGCGCGGCGCGCTGGGCCGTCAGCCAGGTGAGCTCGCTGACGGCGATAAACCCCTCAGGCTTGAGAAAGGGGCGCCAGGCTGCGAGGCCCGCGGCAAAGCCCAGGTTGTAAATCGCGCCCTCGGACCAAATCAGATCGAGGCTTTCCTGAGGAAAGGGCAGGCTCGAAAAGTCTGCGACCTGCGTTTTCACACAGGCCGATAGGGACGCGCTGGGGCGCCGCCCCTCAAGGGCGGTGAGAAAATCCGGAAGCTGATCGATGGCCGTGATCGTTCCCGGGAGCGCCCGAGCCAGCATCCAGGTGGCCGCGCCGGTTCCGCAGCCGAGGTCTGCGATCTGTAGCGGCGCCGTCCGCGAAAGGCCCGCGGCCTCCGCAAGGGCAAGGGCCTGCCGGGTGGCCGCCTCGCTCCCCGGCCCCAAGCGGGCAAGGCCCTGATAAAGGTCGGTGATGAGTTCAAGCATGCTAAGGCCTCTTCCGGAAAGTTGAGCGAAGTATAGCGAGCGCGTTTTGGGTGCAGGCGTGACCACCGTGAGCGCGCTTATTGTGCGTTGTGCTCAGTCCTTGCGCATCGACCCCCTTTACCTTGTATGCCCACTTCAAGTGCGCGCCTCTCCCCAAAAGATCACTTCTGCGTCCTGGGCGTTCTG
>Ga0255780_10003960_pt1 | contig 12822 bp, 11 predicted proteins | sample 071ome_32_FD_179978 | JGI IMG/M metagenome (GOLD analysis project Ga0255780, IMG submission 179978) | Coastal salt marsh microbial communities from the Groves Creek Marsh, Skidaway Island, Georgia - 071405AT metaG (version 2) | ecosystem: Environmental > Aquatic > Marine > Intertidal zone >... | reverse complement strand
CATGTCCGTCGCGTGCAGCTCGATCAACCGCTTCATCTCCTCCACCGAGTAGATATTCCCCACGTCCCGACCCAGGAAGTAATTCAGCACCGCCGCCAACGGGTAGGCCACGGGGAAGAAGAGAATCCGGAAGAACTTGACCACCCAGATGGTATGCGCCCCGATGAAGAGCGCGTGCCGAGAGCAGACTGCCTGCGGCGTGATCTCTCCGAACAGCAAGACTGCCGTCACGGAGATGATCAGACCGACAATGGCCGACGTCATGCCCGCCAACAGAATGGAGAACCCGTTATTGACTATCGTGTTCCCCAGCAGCAGCGTGCACAGCAACAAGTTGCCGTTCTGCCGGATCGGGATGATCGCCTTTGCGTACGTCTGCTCCCGCTCGTCCCCCGCCGTCGACAGGACCCGCAACGCGACCATGTCCAAGGAAAGAAGCCCTAACGTCAGACCGGAGAAGAGGGCCGACAGACAGACGAGGACGACCGCGAGGGGGATGGAGGCGGCCAGCGGGAGGAGCGGCGAGTCGTCCACCGTCGTCGTGTTGGTGCAGACGTAGGTCGCGTTGGAGGCGTCGAGGACACACGCGTCGAGGCATGCCACATCGTCCACCGCGCACGTGGCCGAGACGCATGCCTGCACCAGTCGGACCAGAGGCGCGAAGGAAGGCAACGTCGAGTTCATTTCGTCGCGTTCAGACGCCTCGTGTGGAACGGGACGAGCAGCGCCGTCGTCGTCGCCTTCCAGTCGCGGATATCTACCTGCGCCTGAAGGGTACGACAGACGACAGAACGGGAAATGCGGAACTCGTTCGGTGCACCGAGTCCACGTGGACTCGAGAAGAAGAAGCTTCAAAGTGGCGTCGTCTCGGGTCGAATTTTTTCTGGGAGTTGAATTGGATGCGCGCCTGTTGTTTTGAATTGAGCGTCTGTGTGGTTTGCTGATCGCGTGGGTAGTTGGGCGACGGTGACGCGATTCCAGCGGAAAAGCTCGCTGTGGAATTTCGCGGTTGAATTTTGAATTCGGTTGAGGCACATTTTGAACTCGGCAGTCCCGTAGCCATGGTCGAGACGCGTCGTCGTCGTGGTCCGGTAGATGCCGTTGGGGCGCCGACGCGGCCTGTCCGACCACAGGCCGGGGATCGTCTGGATGGAGACCGTTTGCAGATCGTTCGGGAATCCGGTAGCGGTGGTCAGGGCGATGACGATCAGAGCAACGGTCGCGCGCAGCGGGGACGGGTGGCGAGGCGGGAGGTCAAGGAGAAGATCGCGGAAGAGAACAAGGCGGACAAGGAAGACAAGGAAGACAAGGAAGACAAGGAGAACAAGAATGGCGTTGGCGGGCTTGCGTATGAGATCGTGCTGCCTGTGGAGTTTTTGCCGTTGGTGGAGGATGATCTGATCGGGGGGAATAATGAGAAGGAGAGGGAGAATAGGAATAAGAGGCGGCGGTCGGGGGACGGCCTCGGGGGGTTGGTGATCCATAAGAGGATGTCGATGCAGCGGAGGAATGCCGGGGCGGAGGAGGGGGGAGGCGCGAAGAAAGAGGGAGGAGACGTGAACAAGGAGGGAGGAGACGTGAACAAGGAGGAATCCAAGAAGGAGGACGTGAAGAGGGAGGACGCGACGGCGGGAGAAAACCAAGAGGCGAGTCCGGACGACGTGCTGGGCGGGTTGCCGTCGATGCCGACCGTGCCGACCGTGCCGACCGTGCCAACGGTTTCTCACGCCTCGAAAAAGGGGAGAATTGCGAATAACGGCAGGAGGAAGAAGAACAACAAGAGGACGCACCGGACGAGGTCCCGGGTGGCCGGCATGAGCAATAACTCGCTGGCGTGCTCGCTGGGGGGTGACAGTCACGACGACAGCAATCTCGAAGTCCTCCACCAGGACCGTCAGCAGGAAGATACGAAGCCGCTGACGATCGACTGCCTCCCGGACGACTGTTTGCGGCTGATATTCCACCACTGTGCGACGGAGGCGCAGCGGTCAAGCGTCCTCCCGCAGCACAACCCGCTGCTCTCGACGCTTCCGCTCGTCTGCAAGCGGTGGCGGGAGGTTTTATCGGGGCCGAGCGATGCCTGGTCCGAGTCGACGCTGGTGATCGACATGTCGTACAGGCTGGACTATCCGGTCCTGCAGCGGTTCATGGAGGCGCGGGCGCCGTCCGTCAAGAGTCTTCGGCTCACCAACGAAAAGCGGGTGATTCGGACGACGGCGCAGCGAGGACGGTGGGTCACGATGCTGTCGTCGCTGGACACGACGGTGACGTCGCAGTTGGAGCGGCTGCGCATCGACGATGCGCGCGTGTTTGACCTGATTGACTTTTTCACCCTGGGGGGCCATCAGATGGCAGGCGATGGCGGCGATCGCGATGGCAATGACGGTCGTGAGCGCGACAGAGACGGCGATCTGAGCGCAATCAGCGCTGCGCTGGCCAACCTGCGCACGTTGGACCTCCGCGGGCTGCTCACGTTGCCCAAGCGGTTTACGGACTTTTTCAACGCGCTGCCCAGGATCGAGCGTCTCGGGCTGTCGTTCGATGCGCTCGTCACCGACGGCGTCCCGGCGTTCGACGGATGCCAGGTCGGAGCAGTGCCGGAGGGGCTGTTCAGTGCAAAGCTGAAGAGCCTGGCGATCAAGTGCAAGTACGTCACGTCGGTGCCGTGGGACTGGCTCGACAGGATGGAGGCTTTGGAGGAGCTCCGCCTGGAGGGGATGGTGTACAGGCAGATATTCCCGTGCTCCAAGACGCTCCGTCACGTGAAGAAGCTCGTGCTGACGGGGAGCGCCGGGTTCTTCGGGAAGGAGCCGGCGACCTGGTCGACGGGGCCGACGTCGTTTCCGTCAGGGAGCCACGGAGATACGGACATGACGAACGACTTCGCGGCCTCCGTGTTGGGCCATGCCAGGATCATCGCACCGCCTTCGGCGACGGAGCGAATGTTCGTCCTGCTCAAGTCGATGCCGGCGCTGGAGGAGCTGGTCATCGACTGGTGCGGGATCAGGGAGATTCCCATGGCGGGGGACTTTCCGGCCAGCGATACCGTGAAGCGGATCAGCATGAACAATAACCCGGATATGGTCTTCAAGAAGGGCTTGAGCTACTTCCAGGGGCTCGAAGAGCTGGAGATGCGGCGGTGCAACATGCCCTGCGTCAGCTCTGCCATCACGAGCCTGGCCAAGCTCAGGTACCTGGACGTGAGCAACAACGGACTGGTTGAGTGCCACAACTTGGGCAAGCTGAAGGCACTGGAGACGTTGGTGGCGTCGACGAACCCGTTCCCGGCCATTCCTCGGGACGTGCTCGGGATGCAGTCGCTGCGGTCGATCGACTTGAGCGGGTGCGCGTACCTCGAGTTCAACGCCGACCTGTTGCACCTGATGTCCGCGTGGCCCAAGTTGGTACGGCTGGACATGCGCAAGTGTGTGGAGGGCAAAGTGCGGGCGGACGGTGCGGTGTGGCAGAGGGCGAGTACGCGCTGGTTGGAGAATTTGAGGGAGGCCTGGGAGGCGACCACGTTGGTCCTTTTTTGAGCCGGCAAAAATAAGACCAGAGAGATAAAGAGATAGAGAGATAGAGAGATAGAGAGAAGGGGAGAGAGATTCACACATAGCTGGTACGATCACGGCAAGCACCGACCGGAGTACAGGCAATTCTGGGGGATCGATTCAAAACCACACGTACTTCATGGCCACGCCACGCAACCCCGCGGCCTCTGTGAAAGCGCCGCGCGCTGCGTTCGGTCAGTGCAGACAGGCCATACAGCCCGTACACTTCGGACGGAGCATCTACGCTAGACACAGACGGAGAGCCAACGGGGACGATGAGCAGACGTCCTCGTTCGACGAGCTCGAGGTGGAAGTCCCTCGGGACCAGAGGCCCTCGTCGGAGCTCAACCAGCTCAAGACGTCCTTCCTGTACTCGTGGGGTACGCTGGAGACGTCCGAGTACGTCAAGCGACTCGCCCTGTTGTTCTCAGGGATGTTTGCGCTGGTGGGCGGGCCGATCTCGTTCCAGACGTTTGCGCCGACAGAGCAGCCGCTCGAGTTTGCGCTGTCTGCTGCGACCGGGTCTTTGATCGTCGTGGCGATCGCAAACCTGCGGATTTTCCTGGGTTGGAAGTACGTCAACGATCGGCTCATGACGGCGACGCTCCCGTACGAAGAGACCGGCTGGTACGACGGGCAGTTTTTCGTCAAGCCTCCCGAGATTCTGGCTCGCGACCGGCTGTTGGGAATGTACGAGACGCGACCCGTGCTCAACAAGCTGAAGACGACGCTGCAGGGGACGGGGGTCTTGCTGATGACAATGTCGATCGTGGTGAGCGTGTTGGTCGCAAACGGCTCGGACGCGGACGGGATGTACGGGCGGGGGGGGGGGGGGGTGCAGGGACGGGTGACACCAGACGGCATTTTGTTCAGTACGAGTGGCCGGGTGAAGAGCATGCAGGATTTGGTGGAGGACGACGAGCTGGCCGCCGAGGAGGCGGCCGCACAGGGAAACCAGCCAGGATACTGCCGGGACCGGTACTTCAAGGCCGTCAGTGGCAGTGGGAGCATGTGCCAGTAGGATGTTGGTGCTTGAACGAATTTGTTACGGAATTGTTTCGCCACGAAGCGCTTCGTGGCTTGCCGCAAGGCCATGGATCCACCGGACCACAAAGTTTGTCAGCCAGTGGGTCCTTTCATCGCGCGTTCTGCCCCCCCCCCTCCCAACACTATGGCCAATTGTTTGCGGCCTCAGTGCGTCGCTTCGACGACCCGATTGGGGAGGCGAAGTGACGATTCGTGTTCGAAGCGATCAGGCACGTGGACACAGCACCCAAGGAGCTTCTCGCCCTCGTCCTCGTCCTCGTCGTCATCGGACCTCCGATGCCCAGTCCGCGGCTACCCGAGCGCATCACGGATACCACAGAGGCCATCGGCCACCGCCGCGGCCGCCACCGCTGACGTCACCATCGACGCTGACATTGTCGTCGTCGGCTCTGGCATCGGTGGGCTCAGCGCCGCCGCCCTTCTGGCACACACCGGTCATAAGGTCGTCGTCATGGAGTCGCACTATCATCCGGGAGGCGCCGCGCACTCGTTCGACGTCAAGGGATACAAGTTCGATGCTGGCCCGTCCTTCCATGCGGGCCTTTCCGTGGACCGCTCGTCCAACCCGCTCAAGCAGGTGCTCGACGTCATCGGCGAACGCGTCGAGTACGTGACGTACGACAGATGGATTACCTACACGCCCGAAGGCACATTCCCGACGGTGTGCAATCGGGACGCGTTCGTGAACACGATACGCGTCCAGGGCGGCGAGCAGGCGTACCGGGACTGGCTGAAGCTCGAAGCGGCGATGGAGCCGCTCCACCAGGGCGCGGCGTCGTTTCCCGCGGCTGCGCTGCGTGCAGACCTCGGCATGGGACTGGTGGGACTCCTGTTCGGCCCGAGTCTGCTGAAGACGGGCCTGCTCGCGTCCACGCTCACCGGACCCTTCTCGAAGCTCGTCGACCAGCACGTGTCGGACCCTTGGTTGCGAAAATGGCTCGACCTAGAGTGCTACGTGTTGAGCGGGATGCTCGCAGAAGACACAATCTGCGCGGAAATGGCGTTCATGTTCCAGGAGAGGCACTCGTCGACGACGTCCATCGACTACCCGCTGGGCGGCGGCGGTGCCATTGTCGATGCACTCATTCGGGGCATCGAGAAGAACGGCGGGAATATCATGCTCTCGACGCACGTGGATCGCATCGTCGGCGATGGAGTCGGCGGCGGCTCGAGCGGCCGGGCGACGGGCGTCGTGGCCACCGAACGGCGCGGGACGTCCAAGGAGCGGACCGTGACTGTTCGCGCCAGCAAGGCTGTGGTCTCCAATCTGTCCGTCTGGGACAACGCCAAGCTTCTCGACACGTCGGGGCTCGTTTCTAAATCCGTCGTGGCGTCCAAGCTGCAGACGCCGTCCTGCGGGTCGTTCATGCACTTGCACCTTGGCATCGACGCGACCGGGCTCCCGGATGACCTAGAATGCCATCATTTGATCGTGAACGACTGGAGCGACCTGGAAGCCGAGCAGAACGTGGTCATCGTGAGCATCCCTACAGTGTTTGACAAGACGCTCGCACCGCCAGGCCGTGCGGTCGTGCACTGCTACCTCGCGGCGTCCGAGCCGTGGTCGGTCTGGAAAGACGTGCTGCCTGGGACGCCAGAGTACGAGGATCTCAAGAGAGACCGCTCCGAGTGCCTGTGGAAGGCCCTCGAACGGGTCATCCCGGACATCCGCGAGCGCGCCCAGGGAGACGCGGGCGTCGTCATGGTCGGGACGCCGCACACGCACCAGCGCTTTCTGAACAGGCACCAGGGCTCATACGGCCCCGCGATCAGCGCCGGCAAGGGAGAGAGCTTCCCGGGCCCGGCGAGCTTCCCGCTCGACGGGTTCTACTGCGTCGGGGACAGCTGCGCGCCGGGCATCGGCGTTCCCGCCGCGAGCGCGTCGGGGATGATCGCGGCCAACACAGTGATGGGATTGTCCAAGCACATCGGCTGGCTGCGGGAGCAGCGAATTCTTTGACAAGAAACGTCGTCGTCGTCGTCGTCCACGTGGGAGGCTCTGATCTGAGTGCACTCTGATTTCCGATGTCATGGCCAAACACCATCAAGGGCGTCTTCGGCAAGGCAACTCGCCTGGCATTGTTGGGAGCATGCGGTTACGCAACCTATGACGCGCTGAACGACGCCGCGATGTATTATCTTGCGACGAGGTGGCTCGGTGAGCGGCTGGACCAGCGGCAGGACGTCAAGGGTCAGCTCGGCGACGACCCAGAGATGGGCCCGTGGCACGACGCGTCCGTGTCATTCTCTCACCACGGCATGGTTGCTAGCATCAACGTCCCCGTCCGGGGGAGCGCCAAGGGCGGCGACGCCATCATCCGGGCGGTCAGGAAGGGCGGCCTGCGCAGCCCGCTGCTGCACAACGCCACCGGCGGGAAGTGGGACATCATGGCGATGGACGTGCTGCTCGGGATGCACAGCAACCGGATGATATCCGTGAGCCTCTTGGACCAGCCGGAAGAATCGATGAGCGTCGAGGAGCGAGCGCGGCGGGCGCGGGCGATGGGGGGGGGTGAATAGTTCGCGTCCTTGTCAAATTCGACCTCATTTTTTACGTGAACCAATCCCGAGCTCTATCGATCGAGTTATACTTACCACGTATCGCGTGTGTTCCGCGGTGCGCGCTTCAGCGTCGGATGGCGAGTGAGGCCGACGAGTGAGGCGATCAGCCTTCGTTCGATCATGGGGACGTCGACAGGCAAGAACCCGTTCAGCAAAGAGAATGCGGGCGGCAACCAGAACGACGTCACGCGGACGACCCTTGCCCCGTCCAATCCGCCGAAGCCGTACGCGAAGGGCGGGAGCGAGATGCTGCAAAAGCTGCTGATGATATCTGAGAAGACCCGGCGCAACCTCGCTCGCCAGGATGCCGAGGCTGTCGAGGAGCAGAACGTGGTCAAGGCGGAGGGAAACGAGAAACAGGAGAAGCAGGGAAAGAAGAGGCTCGTTGCCGTGCCGCTCCTCGGCAAGCCGCCCAAGCCGTCGCAAGCAAGACAGGAGGAACAGGCCCGGCCTGCCACCACCACGACGCCGGACGACGTCATCGACCTGGTCGACAGCGACGATGGGGCCGGCGACGACTGCCATGCGCCGACGTATACAGAGGCGAATGCAGGGACGCAGTGTCCGCGGTCAAAATCGCAAACTGGCGTCGCGCTGTTTGATATTTTTGACGATGGTGACGATGGCGACGACGGCAATGTGTACTTCGATGACGATGAATACTATGACGATGGCGACGAAGGTGACGACCGTGAGGACGGTGAGGAGGGTGAGGACGGTGAGGAGGGTGAGGACGACGACGATGACCACCGGCCACAAGACCCCTGTCCGTCGCTGCAGGAGGACCTCTATGGGCTGCCTCAAGAGATCGGAGGGCAGGCCTGGTGGCGCAAGCTGGGCGACTTTCAGCCGATCTCGTCGATCGTTCAGGTGGGTTCCCTCTTCGCAATTGGCACTTTGCACGTCGCCCTTCCCCCTTCTGACTGTCTCACTCGCGCTGCGCCCTTCGCTCGTTCGCCAGGCCGGAAACCGCGACGCCCGAGGGGCTCCTGTCCACGTGGACTTCCTCGCGCAGTTCAAGGGCACGCGGATATCGTCATCTCCTCACGGTGGGGCGAGGAAGTCTTCGAAATCCAAGCAAGGACACTGGGAGACGCGAGACGGTGGGTATTCGGACTCGACGACCCTGGCTGCGGCCGAGCGACGCTCGCGCGACCTGACAGTCTCTCACTCACGCTTTTCTCTCACGTCTTTGATGTTCTCGTGCAGGAACCCGAACGTTTATAACGTCGGCGGGCACGGCGATGACGGGCCTCCAGGCGTACAGGGAATACTCCAAGGCCGGGACCAAGCGGAAGACGACGGGCACGAAGAAGAAGCGGCGGAGGAAGTCGTCCAAGAAGCGGCGCAGCGGATGAGGGTGTGAACATGATTTCACGATATACAACGACCGTAACCACTGCTCTCCTCCGTATAGGTCATCACACGAGCCGCGTCACGAGGCCCCGATGCACCTCGCCGAAAATTGTTGACCGTTCGATCGCCTCGCCGTCGACCACCAGCCAGGAGTCTTCTGCGATCGGCCGTACGGCGAACGCGGTGATCTGACGCTGGTGTACCCACTCAAACTCGACGTGCTTGCCCTTCTCTGCCGCCGTCATGAGCTCGAACCCTTTCGCGACGCCTTCCTTGCCCGTCGAGTAGATGAAGTTGTAGCTGCCCGGCGCAGACTCCGGGTGCAAGTTGAAGCTCATATCGAGCCAGGGGAGATTCGCCATCGAAAAGAGCTGATACCCGTCGCCGACTCCGGCTTCCACGTGCTCCCAGGCCGACGTGTCGAGCCGCCGTTCGCCGTCCAGATGGATCGACCCGTCGTCCGCGACGAGCGCGCCGAGCGCCCGCAGCTCTGGATATCTTGACTGCGACGAGGACGCTGGAGTGGTTGAAGCGTCGGCATCCGCCCCGGCCAACCGGAACGACACGCTCGCCTGGTACGTGCGCTGCCCGAGGATCTCGCGAATAGCCCCCCAGACAAACCGATGGGCCCCCATCCATCGCAGGTGCTCCGTGCCAATGTCGAGGTTGGCTACGAGTCCGAACGTGACGGACAAGAACGAAAACATGCGACAGCCCGTCGACGGCTGGAGGATCGACGCGACGTCGAGCGGCACCGGCGTCCCTCGAACCGCCGCGTACGCTGCCCGGGGCACCGTCCGGTGTCCAGAGCTCGCCGCCAACGCGTTGCCGCTACCACATGGGATCTGAAGGAGTGCCACCTTCCGAACGACCTGCCTCCAGTCATCGCGTGCGAGCAGACCCGCGAGCAGCTCGTGGAACGTCCCGTCGCCGCCAGCCGACAGGATAGCATGGTAAGACAGCAGATTATCCTTCTCGCGAACGATCCGCGTAGCGTGCTTTGGCGCCTCGGTGTACAACACATCGACGTCCGCACCGGCTGCCGAGAAGATCGGCAAGGCCTCCCGCTCGATGAGCTGCCGAGAGTTGCCCTTCCCGCTTTTCGGGTTCACGACGACGAGGAGTTTCCGTCTCTGTGGGATGGTTGTCGCCTCCACGTGCGCCTCGACCTCCGGCAGGGCTGTCCCGACGAAGAAGGGGGATCGCTTCATTGTCGACGCGTTCTGCTTCCAATACAGAACGCGCGTCCCTTCAGCTCGCCGTTCGAGCCCCAAGAGGTTGGCAGCCTCGATGTCGACCTGGCAGTCGGACAGCGGGCCACACCGACCGAACACCCCGAGCTTCATCGGTTGTCGGAACGCGAACTTGATGCCTCCTCCTTCCTCGAGCGAATACTGGACGGCTCGGGGCTCCGCACCCGCCTCCGCGGCCAGGAACAGACCATCGGAGAGCGACAGGAGCGGTTCCGACATGTAATCACAAGATTCATTCATTCAGAGGCGTCCGCGTGGCCGACCTTTCCCTCCCCCTTCTCTTGGGCTGTGGCGGGGGGCTGGTCAGCACCACTGCCTCCTTGACAACCGACTTCTTACGCCGCAGGGTACGGTCCGGGTGCACGACCCTATACGGCTTTTCGTCAAGCTCCTCGAACACCACGTCGGACTTGCCCGGGTTGTCCTCGTAAAACGGGTCCATGAAGCGCCCGTGCCACCTCATCAGCTCCGGCTGCCAGTACGAGATTTCGTTCCCGTGCCCGAGCTGTCCGCAATCACCCCGACCCCACGTCAACAGCTCGCCGGTCTCGGTGATGCAGCCCGAATGCCAGTCGCCGCTCGCGATGCACGTGATCCGCTCCCGTCTCGCCTGCGAGTTCGACCTGGAGTGGTACCCGCGATAAACGGCAGCGTTTCCGTGCGACTTTGGGTACCGGCGGTGATACTCCATATGGACCTTCCTGAACGTGTCGATCCTGGGGTGGCCGATGAACACCCCCCCGGGCCCCACCCCGTTCGTCGGCGAGTAGTCCACGCCGAGCTGACCGAACGAGTTGTCGCCACACGACCTGACCTCTCTTTTGCCGTTGACCTGCATGAGGGCAATACTGTGCAAGTAGCCGCACTGGACCTGTATCACTCGGACAGGCGCATCACCCGAGCTAAAGTTGACCCGTCGGAACTTTTTAACGCCGTTGATGCAGCTCGTGCCGACGCCCAGCTGGCCCTCCTTATGCCTCCCGGTCGCCATAAGCTGGCCGGAGACGGTCAGTGCAAACGAGTGGTAGCCCCCGGCCGCGATCGCCGTGATGCGCGCGCCCGGTCGCAGCGACGCCGGGTCCAGGTACTCGACGAGCGCGGGCGTGGGGTGGTTCACCAGGTTGTTCTGACCCAGCTGGCCACCGCTATTGTCGCCCCAGGTGAACAACTTCCCGTCGCTCGCGAGGGCCATCGAATGAAACTTGCCCGCGGCGACCGACACGATGCGGTGTGTGCGGATCGCGTCCACCATGAAGAACGACGCCTCGTCCATGACGTGCCCCTGGCCGAGCTGGCCGTACCGATTTCTGCCGCACGACCAGAGCTGCCCGGCCTCGGATATGGCCAGCGTGTGGTTCGAGCCGGCGCACACCGAGACAATCCTGGTCTTGCCGAAGCTCGTCACCAGCTTCGGGACGGGCACCTCCTGGGAGCGACGTCGAGCATTCCGTCAAGCAGACCGTGTGTGAGATAGAGCGATACGCGAGAGGAAATCGGAGTGCGCCATCAGGATCGCCACCGCCATCAGGATCGCCACCGCCATCAGGATCGCCACCATCGCCATCATCACCATCGTACCGTTGGACTCCACGTGCCATGGCCGAGCTCGCCGCTACTTGACAGGCCCCAGGTGAAGAGCTCGCCGCGCCTCGAGATGGCCATCGAGTGGCTCGATCCGGCGTGGACCACGGCCAGTCGGATGTCTTTGCCGCCCGGCGTGTCCAGACCGATCAAATCTTCGCCCTTGGATACATCCTCGATGCGGGTCGGCAGCGTCGAGTCGCTGTGGTCCAGGCCGGTCCCGAGCTGCCCGTGGAAGCCCCGGCCGAACGAATAGACCCCGTACGTCCGGGCATCTGCAGAGGACGAGCACGTCGTTGCCGCCGACGCTGCAGCAGTCGTTGCAGCAGCAGTCGCCGTCCCTTCTACTTCCCTGTTGGGGCCGGTCGGCAACGACAGCTCCCAGCCACGACAACACTGGACCTCTTCGCTCATCAGACACAAGGTGTGGTACGTTCCCATCGCGATCGACGTGCCCTGGGCAGCAGCCGCAGATTGGCTCTGGACAAAGTCCAACAGCATTAGGCTCGACTCGCCCTTGTCCGTCATCGGAGAGAGCACCTTGGCGCGCGTGACGTTCTTCAAATGATGACGCGCGACCTGATCGGTGACTCCAGACTCGGTGAAGTACCTGGAGAGCGAGCGAGCGAGCGAGCCAGCCAGCGAACGAGCCCAGCGCGAGCGACATTGTGAGATTGTGAGAGTCAGCAGCCTGGGCGGTCGGGTTCAAGACGAACCGACACGTCATGTCCATCATGGCGAGCTCCTTGGGTTCCAGATAGCCCAATATTTGTTCGATGATCTCCCTAGGGAGCACGCCAAAGTATCCCGTGACGTCCGCGACGTCGTCGTCGTCCAACGAATGCAGCGACGTCGACGGCGACGCCGTGCCGCGTTGGATCGTGGCATCGACGGCATTCCCGACGGTGTTGACGAGCCCTTCGTCCTGGACGGCCGTAAGCTTCCTCTTCAGCGCGTTGCCCCCAGGCCTAGACGCGTGGGACTGGGGCGCCTGGGCTGTTCGCTCGATCGTGGGTTGAGCCCTCGCCTCGTCTTGCGGTTTCCTGTCCTCGCTGGAGCCCCGCTGGCTCCTGGTCAACACCATGACTGTCGGGTGGGGCAGGCGGCGACAGCTGGGACGACGCGCGGAGGACGGAAAGACGGGATGTTCGCCTGATGACGAATTCTCGTTGAGCTCGCGACAGGCCCGCAGTCGCGACCCGAGCCCCAACTCTCTGTCTACTCCGTGTCCGGGAAGAGACAAATCGTTCACTTCGCGACGTGCAGGAGAATCAAGACGAATGTTCTGAGGAAGGAGGGTCGGTTGTCTCGAGGCCTCAGGCCTACGAGACAGAGAGCTCAGTCAGTTACAACGCCCTTCATCATCACGCTTTCTCGACCTTGAACGTCGAGCCGCTGCCACGAGTCAAGCTCGTCTTCTGACACGAATCGTCGACCGTCAGGTACCGGTACTTGGGTGACGCGACGTACAG
>Ga0255780_10003955_pt1 | contig 12833 bp, 15 predicted proteins | sample 071ome_32_FD_179978 | JGI IMG/M metagenome (GOLD analysis project Ga0255780, IMG submission 179978) | Coastal salt marsh microbial communities from the Groves Creek Marsh, Skidaway Island, Georgia - 071405AT metaG (version 2) | ecosystem: Environmental > Aquatic > Marine > Intertidal zone >... | reverse complement strand
GTAGAATGGCAAGGGCGCGGTGAGGCTGCGCCGCAGTCGCCCAACTGTCTGGGCGGCGAACTCAAATCTTCCTAGAAACGTTCCCGTGTCGCCAGCCTATCACTTGAGTTTTGAACTCGATTCTGAGGTGGTGCCGCTGACGGTGCGCCGAACCCGAAGAAAAACGTTACTGCTCCTGGTTCATCCTGGAGGCAGCGTTGAATGTCGGATACCTCTTCGCTGCCCCCTGCGGTTGATCCAAGCGTATGTGGAAGAGAAGCTCGACTGGTTGCGAGTGGCGCTTCAGGAAATGCGATCGGTGTCGATGCCCAAGACCCGGGCTTTGGTGGATCGAGGTGAGGCGCGGCTCTTTGGCGAGTGGCACCCCGTCCACGTCTATCAAGGTAGACACCAATCCGTTGCTCTGGCGGAGGATGGTTTTCATTTGACCGTGGTTGATCCCAGCGATGGAAAAAAAATCGACCGTCTTTTTGAGCGATGGATGCGGGGTTTGGCGGAACGCGTGTTTAAGGAACAGATCGGCGTTTTGCGCCAGCAGTTCAATGCACCCGAGCCGACTTCAATCACCATAAGGAAAATGCGAGGGAAGTGGGGTAGTTGCTCTCGAGACGGCCAGATTACATTAAGTATGGGTTTGCTAGAACAGCCTAAGGATGCGATCGAGTATGTGCTTTGGCATGAGCTCTGCCATTTAACCCACTTCGATCATTCGAGGGCCTTTTACGCATTGCTCGCGAGTCAGATGCCGGATTGGCAAGCGAGAAAACAACGTCTAGAAACTTGACGAAGGCTCGTTGCTGCTTGACTGAAGCCACGGCTGAATGAGCGCTTTGATCTGATCGCTAATCATCGGTTGCGCCTCGGCCGTTGGGTGTATGCCATCCCGTTGCAGAAGTGATCGAGAGGTTTTTAGACCTTCAAGCAGGGCAGGTAGGAAATATTCAACCGATTCTTCTCTCGCGAGCTCCTCGTACATGGAGATGAACTTCGTGAGATAGCGCTGGCCGTAGTTTGGGGGCAGAACCATGCCAACTAGGACAACCTCAGCACCGTGGGCTCGAATGTCTTGAATCATTCGCTTGAGATTGGTTCGGATGCGATCGATGGGATATCCTCTCAGCCCATCGTTACCTCCTAATTCGAGCACAACCAAGTTGGGTGAGTGGACTTTGAGCGCTGTGGGTAGTCGGGTAAGGCCTCCGCCAGTGGTCTCGCCACTGACGCTGGCATTAACGAGGGTGATGTGCGGCAACTCTCGGGCCAGTTGCTGAGCCCAGCCGGACTCGAAGTCGATGCCGTAGGCCGCACTGATGCTGTCGCCGAAAACGAGAATCGATCTATTACCTTGGGCCTGCGTAGAAATGAGCAATCCCAGAAGGACGACTGGGATGAGCCGAAAGCAGCGCGTTCTTAAATGTGGGGCAGTGAGGGATAGGCGCATCATCCCCGTATTGTAAACGAGAAGACAGGCGCAGTTTAGGTTGTTGCGACCGAGCGCGTCTCGAGAGTGAATTGGAATGTCGGCATGATGTTAGTTACGAAGTCATTATCAAAGCGTGTCGTGACCACGGAGGGCGAGCTTACGATTCTCGACACCGTCGAGATGACAGTATCCGCGCAAGAGCGTGTGGCTATCGTAGGCGCCTCTGGTTCGGGCAAGTCGACGCTACTGAGCTTGCTTGCGGGCCTTGATGAGCCGACTGAGGGTCAGGTTATCTATAACGGGCAGGACGATCTCGCCGCGATGTCGGAAGCGCAGCGGGCTGCGTTTCGAGCGGAATGGATTGGTTTTGTTTTTCAGTCCTTCCAATTACTTTCGAGCTTGACGGCAATTGAAAACGTCATGTTACCGCTTGAGTTGAAAGGCGTCGGAGATGCGCAAGCACGATCGAAGCAATGGCTTGATCGAGTGGGCCTATCGCACCGCCTCTCTCATTACCCTCGCCAGCTATCGGGCGGAGAGCAACAGCGCGTGGCGATTGCAAGGGCATTTGCCATGAATCCCCGAATTCTCTTTGCTGACGAACCTACCGGAAATCTCGATACTGCGACGGGGCAAAAGATTATCGAGCTCCTTTTCGAAATTAATCGTGACGCAGGCACAACGCTGGTGCTGGTCACACACGACACGGCACTTGCTGAAGTCTGTGATCGCGCGATTCGTCTTGAGGCGGGCCGCATCGTGTCAGAGCAAATGGCGCACGCTGGTAAGGATCAATCCTCGCCATGATGCGTCTTGCGCTCACCATGCTCAATCGAGAGTTCCGAGGTGGAGAGCTTGGGCTTCTGATTGCAGCCATGATCATTGCCGTGGGCACAGTGACCACCATTGGTTTTTTTGTTGATCGATTGCAGCGCGCCCTAGCGCTTGAGTCCGCGGCCTTTATCGCGGCGGACCGGGTGTTGGCCTCTAGTGAGCCGATTCCTCCAGACTTTGAAGCGAGTGCTCGGTCGCTTGGACTCAACACAACCAGCACGGTTGAATTCTTATCTATGGCCTTCTCAGAGGACCGGGCGCAGCTCGGCTCGGTGAAGGCGGTCGCGGACGGCTATCCCCTCAGAGGTACACTGATCGCCGGAGACGCGCCTTTTGCTCGTGGGGCGAAGGTTGGGAGCGGCCCGAAGCCCGGGGAGATTTGGCTTGAAAGTCGGCTGTTTGCCTCCATCGATGTGGCCATTGGTGAATCTCTGGAGATTGGTCAGGCGCTGTTGCCGGCAACCAAAGTGTTGATCAAAGAACCAGACCGCGGCGGCGGATTTAACGCGGTGGGGCCTCGGATTCTGATGCACTTGGATGACGTTGCAGCCACTGGGGTCATTCAGCCGGGTAGTCGAGTCACTTACAAGTTGCTGGTCGCAGGCGATGGGGCTGCGCTGCAGACTTGGAGTGAGTCGGTTACCCGTTCGTTGCCAGACGGTATTCGGCTCTTTGGCGTTCGTGGGGGTGCCGAACAGATCGGGCGTGCACTGGAGCGAGCCGAGCGCTTTTTGTTACTCGGTAGCCTGCTTGCGGTGGTGCTTGCAGGGATTGCCATTGCGCTCTCAGCACACAGGTTCGCGGAGCGCCATTTTGATCACATCGCGTTACTGAAGACGGTGGGCGCGACACCCGGGAAAATCGATCAATTGTTTCTGGGCATGTTTGTCATTCTAGGGGTCTCAACCACGCTGTTTGGTTCGCTCTTAGGCGTGACGGTTCAGTGGGGGGTAGCCGAAGTGCTCGCACCCTTTATTCCCGTCGCGCTGCCCGCGCCAGGCTTGTCGCCGTTGCTGCTGGGGGGGGCGACAGGCGCGATCTGCTTGCTGGCGTTCGCGTTGCCGCCGATTTTGGCTTTGCGCGATGTGTCACCGAGTCGGGTCATTCGGCGCGAAATCGACGAAGCCGCGCCCGCAAGGCGGTGGTCTTATGTGAGCGGGGTCGTGGGCACGTTAGCCCTGATGGTCTGGTACAGCGGCGATGTGATGTTGACGCTATTGATTTTGTCTGGGGTTGTAGTGATCGGGGCGCTGTTGGCCGGGGTTAGCCTTGCGCTGCTGAAATCGGGTCAGCCAGTGGGCATGCTTGCAGGCAGTGCATTGAGACTGGCGATGGCGGGAATTCGGCGAAGACAGAAGGAGAATTTGGTTCAGGTGATGACCTTCGGGCTCGCCATCATGCTCTTGCTGCTCATTTTTCTGGTTCGCACGTCACTATTGCTCGAATGGCAGCAACAAATTCCCGAGGATGCACCCAATCATTACGCGTTGAACATCACACCCCAAGAGCTGCCGGGGTTGGCTGGGCAGCTTACAGATGCCGGGATTAAGATCTCGCCGGCTTACCCCATGATTCGTGGCCGGGTGACGTTAATTAACGGTGAGTCGCCCAAGGTGCGTCGCGAGGACGCAAGAGGCGAAGATCGAGCGCCGGGGGCGCGGTCTACCCGAAATTTGACGGAAACCGACACACTTCCAGATGACAACGTCATCATCGACGGCCAATGGTGGTCGGAGGCTTCGATGGGTGCACCCGAGCTTTCCGTTGAGTCTGAGTATGCTGAGCAAAACGGCCTCTTGGTGGGGGATAAGGTGACCTTTGATATCGAGGGACGATCGCTTGAGGTGACGGTGACGAGTATTCGAGAGGTTGCTTGGGATAATCTTCAGCCCAATTTCTATCTCATTTTGTCACCGGGAAGTTTGGAGGCCTTCCCATCCACGGTGTTGACCAGCTTCTATCTTGAGCGTGGGCAGAAGGCACTGCTGAATGACCTGCTCCGTGAGTACCCAACCGTCACCATCATCGAGGTGGATGCAATCATTGAACAGGTGCAACTGATCATTGGCCAGGTCACTCTTGCGATTGAGTTCGTCTTGGCCTTGATCCTACTCGCGGGGGCCATGGTGCTCATTGCAAGCCTACAAGCCTCGATGGACGAGCGGATGCGGCAATTTGTGATTTTGCGGACGCTCGGCGCGGCCAATGGCTTGATCTTGAAAAGCCTCGCCTTTGAATTCTTGGTGCTGGGCGCGATGGCTGGCCTCGTCGCCGCGCTCGGCGCTGAAGTCAGTGTTTATTATCTTGAGACGCAAGTCTTCGAACTGAGCTACAGTGGGTCTCCATTCCTATGGCTCCTTGGTCCCATGATGGGCGCAGTGCTGATCTCCGGTGTTGGACTTTGGTTTACCCGTGATTTGGTTCGAGTGTCGCCTGCGATGATTTTGCGTCAATTGGCGTAGCGGTAAAGGTTCACGGCTCCTCCCACCACGAATTGTTCATGAGTTTGCGCATCCACATCTGGGAATACCAGTAATAGCGTCCGTCGTCCGCTTTCAACGTACAGTTATATCGTGAGCGTCCGGTCGGCAGCGGGGCGAGCGTTTGGATCAAGTATTGACCTTCGCCCAATATCTCGATGGGCAGTGCACCCGAGGGTCCAAAGCAATTGATGCCGTGAGTTCGGGTGAGGGACTGAGGCAAATGAATGCTCAGGCTCGGGCGGGTTTCCGCATGACCAAGGAGTGGATCCAAGAGCCGATGAGGGATTGGGAACGGGCGCGACGAGAGCTTCGTTTGAAAACTGTCTAGCGAACTGTAGGGTCCCCCCATGGGGAATCTTGGGTGAACTTTTGGGGTTTCGTAGGAATCGGTCGTTGCGCCGCTTTGCTGCCCGAAAATGGTGTACCCCATCTCGTGTAACCGATCGATGAGCAGCGGCTGATACTCACCATATGGCAGTGCGTATAGAAGAGGTCGGCTGCCGCCAAGCTGCACCGTGAGTTGGCGCTCGGCTTCCTGCGTGTTGTCGCTGACGCGCTTCATCCAGTCATCGTCTGTCTCGCGACCCTTCAAACGAAGCAAGTGTTCGTGGGCCAGACTATGGTTTGCAATGGTAGCGCCTGCCCGCTGCATCTCCCTGAGCTGGTCCCAAGTTAAATATTGAGCGCTGGTCTCAACAAGGTCTGGCGCGACGAAAATGGTAAAAGGCCAGCCTCGAGCTTTGAGCAGCGGGAATGCGGTTCGAAAAATGCTGATAAACGCGTCATCAAACGTGATGGCGACCTGAAGCGCTTCGCCCCCCGATGATTCGTGTGGCCCAGAGTCCATTTCAGTCTGAGTTTCAAGTTTGTTTCTGCGTGTTATCGCATCTTCAAGTCGAACGACTCGCGCTCCCGAGGCTTCGATGAGTGCTAAATGATCGGTGAATCGGTCTGGGCTGGTGCTAGTCGAAAAGGGAGTTTCGGTATCGATGTGATGGTATTGAAGAATCACCAAAGCATAGAGATCACTCGAAATAAGGCAGCACAGCATCAACACGAAGCTTTTCTTTAGGATGGTTGGCATAGAGATCCCTTTTCTTCGAGTGTTAAAATCGCCCTTCCAGAAGGAGTATAGCCTGATGCCCGATACCTCGAAGGCTGCGAAGGAAAAGCGCGAGCAGTTGAAGCTCGAGAAGCGATTGCGCCGCGAGGTGGGCAAGGCCGTTGCCGATTTCGACATGATTCAGCCGGGTGACCGCATCATGGTTTGTTTGTCTGGCGGCAAAGACTCCTATGCAATGCTTTCTTTGCTTAGGCACCTGCAGGCCAGAGCGCCGATCGACTTCGAGTTGGTTGCTGTCAATCTAGATCAAAAGCAGCCTGGGTTCCCTGAAGACGTGTTGCCCAACTATCTTCGCTCGGAAGGCGTGCCTTTCACCATTCTCGAGGAGGATACTTACTCGCTGGTGACTGAGATGGTGCCGGAAGGCAAAACGTACTGCGGTTGGTGCTCGAGATTTCGGCGCGGGATTTTGTATCGTCATGCAAAAGAGGCTGGGTTTACCAAAATTGCGCTTGGGCACCATCGGGACGATATTCTAGAAACGTTTTTTCTGAACTTGTTCTTCGGCGGCAAAATAAAGGCCATGCCGCCGAAATTACGCTCTGACGATGGAGAAAATATTCTCATTCGGCCGCTCGCGTATTGTAAAGAACGTGATCTAGAGGCGTACGCGAGCATGCAGGATTTCCCGATTATTCCCTGCAATTTGTGTGGTTCCCAGGACAATCTGCAGCGGCAGGTGGTGAAGGACATGCTGACTAACTGGGAGAGAAGCTTCCCAGGGCGCTCAGAGATCATTTTTAGAGCGCTAAGCGATGTGGCGCCCTCACAGTTGCTGGATGCCCGTCTCCATGATTTCAAGGGCTTGCGCGCGATTCCATCGCTTCAACGTCTCTCGGTGGTTCAAGTTGGCGAATGACTGTATTCCGTAACGCTTCACTCCAATGTCACCCTAATGACCCATTGGGCTGGGGGTTGCTCACTTGAATCAGGGGATCGAAATTCCCTGGATGTCACTCAGTCCAGAAGCCTTAGCGGGACTCATAGAAGCGTTTGTTCTCCAAGAAGGAACAGACTATGGTCATGGGGAATACTCGCTGGCCGACAAAGTGGCCAGGGTGCGTGCGCAACTGGCATCAGGACAAGCCTATATTTCGTACGACACAGAAAGTGAATCTGCGATGATCATGGCTCGAGACACTTGACGCGTGGGTGCTTAAATTCGGCTTGCCACAGCCAAACTTAAATCGCGGGTTGATTTAATCGCGGGTTGATTAAATCGCGGGTTTAAAAGTGCTAAGAATGTTGGGCTCCCTGTCAATCAGGGCGCCTGAGCTAAACGGAATGAGCGGGCGAGAGATGGGTCTTTCGAAGCTGATGTTCAGCTGCGCGCACTGAGCCGATGCGCATTAAGCGGCTTGTTGCAATACGCTGATGCGTTCGCTTTGCGCGAGTAGGGGGTTGATCTCTAGGAGCAGCCGCTGTCGATCAGCTGATTCAGTCCAAGCTTCCCAGTCCTGTATTGATCGCCAATTAGAGATCGTGATACGTCGCTGGGGATTTTTCGCATCGGTTAGCGTCTCGCCGCCCAGACAGCCTTCCGCCTGGTTGAGCTTCAGCATGGCGCGCTTTAAGGAACAGTCATAGTAGTGCGCCATGCCCTCGGCGATTTCACGTTCAATAATGATTTTGATCATAGGATGCACCCCCCGGGGGCGAGCATTTTAAGACTTTGCGAGGCCAAATCAACCAAATGTGGGATAATCCACTCTTTAGGGTGCTGGGCTTAGCGGTGGTGATCGATTTCGACGATGAACTGGACACAACGGGACTGCGTTGTCCTGAGCCCTTAATGATGGTTCGTAACCGAATACGATCCCTCGCTTCAGGTCGCGTGCTCAAAGTCGTGGCGACGGATCCATCTACGACTTGGGATTTCCCTAAATTTTGCACCTTTATGAGCCATGAAATGGTCCATATGGATACAGAAACGACGCCTTACCAGTACTGGATTCGCAAGGGTTGAGCTTGGGCTCAAGATATTATTTCGCTTACGGCAGTAATATGGACCTAAATCAGGTGCATGAGCGTGGGCTGGAGGTCGTCACGGCGACGCCAGGGCGCCTGTCTGGTTATATGCTTCGATTCAACAAAATCAACACCCGGGTACCCGGTGCGGCTCATGCCAATATCGTGCGGGAAAACTTAGGGGTCGTCGAAGGCGTGCTTCTCGAACTCCCGGACGAGGCAGCGATTGAACGTATGGACCCGTTTGAAGGCGTGCCAGAGCGATATCGAAGGACGCGTGTGATGGTCGAATGCTCAGAGAGAACGCGCGAAGCTTGGACATACATTGGGCAACCCGCGTTCCTCGGTGAGGGCCTACGACCCACTCGAGACTATCTGCAGCGGTTATTGAAGGGGCAAACTTTTCTCAGTCCTAGCTATTGGCAATGGCTGGCATCGCACCCGGTGATTGATGAGGGACAGGCCGGTGCTTCTTAGCCCCTTGCAGCGAATTCATGAGGCGTTTGACCAAACGCTCGGTCAAGACTACCGCGTTCGCCTATTGGGTGGGTTCAATGAGCCTCTCTTCCAACCGGCGTCACACACCGAATTCGCAGAGATTCAATACCGAGAGGATTTCCCTGCGAGCGCGCTACATGAAATCGCTCATTGGTGTTTGGCGGGCCCTCGCCGTCGACTGATGGTCGATTATGGCTATTGGTATGAATCAGACCGTGACCCAAGCGCGCAGGCGGCCTTCGAGTCGGTTGAGGCAAGACCCCAGGCGCTTGAGTGGATTTTCTCGCAAGCAAGCGGATTACCCTTTCGGGTCTCGGCCGATAATTTAGTGTTGGGCGCAGGGTTTGAGTTCCGGCATCGAGTGCAAGAAGAGGCCTTAGCGTTGGTGTCTCAAATGCCCAAGCGAGCACTCGAATTTTCAACGGGACTGGCATTGCGATCGGGCTCGGCCAACTTCCTGTCACCCAGTCACTATCGAGAGCAGCCAGCATGATTTTTCCAGATGAATTTATCCCCCAACAAGGCTTTGATCCCGCAGAAGACCATATAGGTCCCTTTTACTATGTCCCCAAAACCGTTGAGCATTGGCGTGGTCTGTATGCCTTCAAGATTGAGCCGAGGCACTGCAACACAATGGAAAGCGTCCACGGGGGCGTGCTCATGACATTTGCGGACTTTGCGTTATGCATGGCGGCAACAGATCACTATCAGGGCGAATCCTGTGTCACGGTCAGTTTTGCTTGTGAATTTCTGAGAGGCGCGTCGCTCGGCGATGTGATCATCACCGAACCGGTGGTCAATCGAAAAACCCGCTCACTCGCGTTTGTTTCCGGCACTTGTCTGGTGGATGACGAAGCCTGCTTTACCTACAGCAGTGTGGTGAAGCGCCTGACGTAGCGCGGCGAATGACTTTTTCAGTGTCTCCATTTCGAATCGGATTGTTAGTCAACCCAGTCGCGGGTTTGGGCGGCCGGGTGGGCTTGAAGGGCTCTGATGGCCCTGCCATACAAGCGTTGGCCATTGAGAGGGGCGCGCAGCCCCAGGCCCAAGACCGCGTCAAAGCCGTACTCTCTCAGTTTTCCGCTGAGCCTCAGATCCAACGCCCCGTGCAGTGGCTCACCGCCAGTGGGGCCATGGGCGGTGATCTGCTCATAGCCCTTGGTTACGAACCCAAGATTGCATTTCACCTCGAACCTGGACGTGCCTCCACCGCAGGTGATACCAGGGCTGCAGTCGCCGCCCTGTGCGCATCGGGGGTCGATGTCATCGTATTTGCCGGCGGTGACGGCACGGCGCGCGATGTGTTGGATTCGCTACCCGAAGGTCAGGTGGTCCTTGGTATTCCTTGTGGCGTCAAAATGTACTCCGGAGTTTTTGCTGTTAATCCCGAGGCTGCGTCCAGAGTCTTGCGATCGCTCGTTCAGGCCGAGCGGGTCTCTTGTCAGTCTGCGGAGGTCAGGGATATTGATGAAGTCGCCTATCGCGCGGGCCAGATAAGCGCCAGATACTACGGAGAGATGTTGGTTCCGGTTGCGCATCAGTATGTGCAGGCAACCAAAATTGGTGGTAAAGAATCAGAGCCTTTAGCACAAGAGGAAATCGCTGCAGGGTACGTGGAGAACATGGCGGAAGATGTGACCTACCTTTTTGGTGCAGGTCGCACGGTGGGTACCGTCATGGCGCATTTGGCACTCCCTCATTCACTGCTAGGTGTTGATGTGGTGAGAAATGGCGTTCTTCTGGCTGCCGATGCGGATGCCGAAACGTTGATCGCCTTTGCTCGGCAAGGGGCCGTGAGATTGGTGGTGGGCGTGACCGGCGGCCACGGTTTTTTGTTTGGTCGAGGCAACCAACAATTGTCGCCCGAACTGATTCGACTGATTGGTAGAGACAATGTTGATATTCTCGCAACGAGGACCAAGCTTGAGCAACTCCCGATTGGCTGGCTGTTGCTCGACACTGGCGATGCGAGCTTGGATCGAGCGCTGGCGGGGCTCTATCGAGTTCGCAGTGGTTTTGATGATTTTTTGCTGGTGCAAGTGGGCGACGCGAGCTGAACCCGAGGCAATCGTCGCTGAGGTCGCTTGAGTGGTTCGCCGGCAGGTAAGAAGATGAGGTTTCGATGGAGATGAGAATGAACGTGAGGCGGTCAAGCAGTCAAACCAAAGTAAGTGAACTGTTTCAGAGTCAGCAGGGAGTTACCTTGAAATCTATCGGGGAGCGAATAACTCGATCACGCATGGCGCTGAGTCCTTGGCTAATGGCCATCGGATTAATCGGTGCGTTTTCGAGTTTTGCAGGTGCAGACGGTCATGCAAAGGCAGCTTGGCAAATTAGCGATGCGTCGATGATCGGTATCACATCGACCAAAAATGACATCGTGTCCGAGCGCCATACGCTGAAGTCGATCTCAGGTGGCATTGATCAAGAGGGGCTTCTGTCGCTGACTCTGGATCTCTCACAAATCGAAACCAATATCCCCATCCGTAATGAGCGCATGCAAATGTGGCTTTTTGGAGAGGAGCCGAGTGCGGAGATTACGGCCGAAATCGCCGAGGAAGTGCTGAATTCCGTTCAGTCAGGTACCGTTGAGCAAGTCCTTTCGGTTTCTGCCAATCAGCGATCGCTGAACTTTACTGTCCCTATAAAGGTTGCTTTTGCCGAGAATGAAGTGCGTGTGACGGGAAAGTTAACGCTCGATGTTGCTGAGCTGGGTTATGCAGCGGGCATTGAGAAGCTAAGAGAAATCGCTGGTCTAAAAGTGATCTCCACACAGGTTCCAGTTGATTTTGATCTTGTGCTGATCCGTGACTGATTCAGCTGTTAATCGGCAGTTCTGGAACGCCTATGCGAGTCAATGGGTCGAGCGAGGTCGCAAAGCGTGGCAGAGCGGTCAGCCCTACTGGGGCATCTGGAGTATTCCCCAAAGCCAAATTGCGTTTCTTGACACCGATCTGCGAGGGCTTCGGGCTGTCGAACTGGGTTGTGGCACAGGATACGTTTCGCGTTGGATGGAGCAGCTTGGTGCGGAGGTGGTCAGTCTAGACCTCTCTGATGCGCAGTTGGCTACGGCTGCCGAATTCAAGCGTGAGTATGGGTCAGGCATTCGACTGATTCATGGTAACGCAGAGCGATTACCCCTTCATGATGCGTCGTTTGATTATGCGATCAGCGAATACGGTGCTGCGATCTGGTGCGATCCCTATCTTTGGCTGAAGGAAGCCTCGCGCGTATTGCGACCCGGCGGTCGATTGCGTTTTTGGGGACATTCGCCCTGGGCCATGGTGTGTCTTGACGATGAGGGTGAGTTGGTGACGCGCTCGCTAGGTCGTGATTACTTCGGGCTTCATCGATTGGACTTTAGCGATGCACCGATAGATCCAGGTGGCATTGAATTCAATCTGCCGATTTCGGACTGGTTCGCACTCTTTCAAGACGCAGGCTTTTTGGTCGAGCGATTCTTAGAAATTAAAGCCCCCGACACCGCACAGGGTGAGGCGTTTGGCAGCCATGCAGAGTGGGCGCAGCGATTCCCTGCTGAGCAAGCCTGGTGGCTGCGCAAGCTGTAACCTTCTTTGACGAGGCCCAAGTCTCAATCAGGCGCTTCGAATGGCACCCGCCAGTAGATCAATGGCTCGATCGATGAGCGGGCGTGGTGTTGCGATGTTCATACGCATATGACCCTCGCCGCCAGCACCGTAATTTGACCCGGGGTTTAATTGCACGTGAGCGCGCTCAATGAGCCATTGCTCCATATAGTGCTCAGCACTCTTGAGCCCCGCCTTTTCAGCCTTAGCTTCAGCGTTGATAGCGGACACAACCTCTCGCATATCGAGCCAAGCAAGGTAAGTCCCTTGGGCTTTTTTGTAACGAACGCCGGGCAATCGCTTGGCAATCTGTGCTTCTGTGAAGGCATGGTTGGCATCAATGTAGGGTAAGAGTTGATCGAGCCAAGGCGCACCTTCTCGATACGCCGCTTCGTTGGCAACAACACCCAGCGTGTTGATATCCGCTCGGTGGAAGTAACGAACACGCTCAAGCAATACTGGATTGGTTGAAAAGAAATAAGCGTTTTTCATACCGGCGAGACTGAAGGTTTTGCTGATGGCCTTGAAGGTCAGAGAATTGTCGACGATGGCTTTATCCGGAAGGCTGGCGAAAGGCGTGTATTTCTGCCCCTGCATGACAAAGTCACAATGAATTTCGTCGGCAAGGACCGTCACCCCATGCTTGAGGCAAAGTTCGCCCATTCGCAGCAGATCCTCTTCGCTCCAACAATTTCCGGTGGGGTTTTGCGGGTTGCAAAGAAGGAACGCGTGGGTATCTGGCGTGAGTCTTGATTCAAAATCGTCCCAGTCCATGTGATAGACGCCTTCATTGTCTTTGATCATCGGGCTTTCACTGGCGACGGTTCTTGACCAACGGAGATCAGACCAGAAGCCGTTGTAGGTGGGGGTGTTCATGACGACTTTTGAGGCAGGTGGTGAGACAGCCAGTAGTGCTG
>Ga0255780_10003929_pt1 | contig 12874 bp, 11 predicted proteins | sample 071ome_32_FD_179978 | JGI IMG/M metagenome (GOLD analysis project Ga0255780, IMG submission 179978) | Coastal salt marsh microbial communities from the Groves Creek Marsh, Skidaway Island, Georgia - 071405AT metaG (version 2) | ecosystem: Environmental > Aquatic > Marine > Intertidal zone >... | reverse complement strand
CGCACCAGGAGGGCGGCCCCAGGAAGCTCCCCAAGTCCAGCCTGTTCCTCGCCCGCTCGCCGCTGCAGCAGATCGAGGACCTCGACCTGTACGGCAACTACCACAAGGCGGGACAGTGACCAGGCCCCCCCGCCGGCTTGGAGCGGGGCGAGGGGGCGCGGTGCGTATCGCCGGGTGGAACTTGCCAGGCGCGGGCCGGCACCGAGCAGGGCACGTGAGGAGGCGACGCCGAGCCCGGGAGGGGCGCGCCGGCCCCGCCGGCCAGTGTTACCCGCTTCGGACCATCTTCAAAGCCCCCCGCCCCTGCGCCGCACCCCTCACTTCATCCAGGTCGGGTGCGAGAAGCGGTCAAACTTGGCCGGCGGGAAGAGGGTCCGGAGCTCGGCCGCCTCGGCGGCCATCTCTTCCCGGCTCCGGGGCCGCCGGTCCTCGTCGGCGTCCATCCCCTGCGTCAGCCGCTCCCGCCCCTCTCCCAGCGCCCCCTCGTTGTCCTCGACGCGGTCGTAGACCTCGTCGTTCCGGGCAAACTGTCCGTCCCTCCGTGGGAGGACGTGGATGTGGACGTGGGTCACCGTCTGGCCCGCGGCGGCGCCGTCCTGGATGGCGAAGGTCGAGGCGCTGCACCCGTAGTGCGGCTCAAGGGTCGCCGCCACCCGCTGCGCCAGGAGCCACAGGTCCGCCACCTCGTCGGGCGAAAGGTCGGCGAAGCGCGCGAGCGGCCGCTTGGGGCACACGAGCACGTGCCCGGGGACGATGGGCTTGAGATTCACCATGGCGTACGACAGGGCCGTGTGCGCAAACAGCTCGCTCTTGTTAGCCGTCCTGCGGGTCGCGGGTGGATGCATGCGAGTCTCTCGGGCGTGCCTGCCCAGTCGTGGCGGGGGGGCGTGCCGCGCGCAACCAACCTCACCACTGTCCGAATGGGAGACCGGCAGCGGGCAGCTTGTCCCAATCGAGGATGGACGACATCTTCGTCCCGCGACGCTCCGTCCTGGACGGGTCCGAGGCGGAGATCGATCTCGTGTTGCCGCGAGAGGCCACCCACGACAGGCCCAAGAAGTGCCCCCCCGCCTTTGAAGCCCGCCACAACGGCGCTGTTCGCAAAGCCAGCCCCGGGAGCGATGGAGCGAGCCGAAGCGACATGCGCAAGACTCGATATACCCGTCGGATTACGGATCAGCTACCCAGTGCCGCGCATTAAGGGGAAGAGGCAGGGTGGGACGGGGCGACTGGGTGCCAGTGGCGACGATTCCCGCACGCATCCCGCCATGAGTCGGCATCAAGAGCTCGGGCGCAGTGAATCGGAGTGTTTCTCGCCTCGCAGCGCGCTGTCTCGCGGATCCGACCCCGGTGAAAACGTGCAGCGACATTTTCCGCCCGGTCCCCCCTCCCCTTTCTTGACGGGGGAGGAATGTGGGGGCTTCTCCGCGCACTCTCCGTCCTGGCAGCGGTGGCGGGGCTCGCGGCGTGTTGCGGGTTAGTCGGAGGAGCGGCCGACGTGCTGGAGTGGGAGACCTACCGCGAGCTGCAGGCGGGGCTGCTCCCGGACCCGCGGGACGTGGCGTCGGCGGGGGGGTCGTATGTGTTCGTGCCGCCGGGGAGTCTACCCCCCGTTGGGGCGCTGCAGGAGGCGGGCGCCCAGGCCCGCCTGGTGGGCAGGTCGCGGGACGGTGGGGCGGCTTTCAGGGTCTCCCGCGGGGGGGAGGACCCCCCCCGGCGCACGCTCCTGTACACAGTCCTCGGAGGGGACGGGGACGCCGCCCTGGCCCGCTACCAGACGGTCATGGCCGCCATGATGCTGCGGTCGGCGGAGCGGGTGCTGGGCGGGGAGCTGGGCCTCGAGTTCCTCGTCATGTGCCACCCGGCCTTCTGCGCGGAGCTGGCCGCGAGGGGGGGGCTGCCGCGGGGCACCCGGCTGGCGGAGAACCCCCTGGCCACCAGCATCATGGGATCATCGCGGACCAAGGTGCGGGTGTTCGAGCAGCCGGGGACGTTCGGGTACGACCTGGTGGTGTTCATGGACACGGACATGCTGGCCACGGCGCCGTTCGACCCGTCGCCGCCGGCGGGGTCGGACGCCCTGGCCGTGTTCCGTGACTTCGAGGGCCACGCCACCTGGGACGACATCGCCCCGCTCAAGGAGATCGTGGAGCGGGGTGACGGCAGGGTGTACACGAACCGGCACTCACTGGATGAGCTCCGCGCCCGCGGGGGCGACATCGCAAACTGCGGGTTCCTGGCGTTCCGCCCCACGCCGCGCATGAAGGGTCACTTCGACCGTGTGCTGGCGGACATGGCGGCGCACCCCGACGGGTTCTTCGAGCAGGCGTCGATGAATGACGTGCTGTACCCTGAGGGGGTCTTCCACTTCATCGAGCCGCCCCAGGGGTCCGCCTTGGCCTGCGCCGACATACAGGCCAACGGGAACCGGCTGCTCTGGGACGACAATGCCCTCCCCAGCGTGATGCACCTGTGCGGGCTGCCCTACGGGGAGAGGCTGCGCGCCATGTGCTACGTGGAGGGGTACATGAGGGACACGTGCGGGCACGAGTGCGGGGCGGCGGAGGCGGAGCGGTGCGCCCGGGAGTACTCCGGGGCTTGAACCAAGGGGGGTCTGCCCCCGACGTCCGTCCCCAATGACTCACCCTCGCTTTTCCCATCCGCGGGGCCGTCGCGGCGAAGGGCTGGGCCGGATAGAAGGGACCATGCCGTTCGGCGATTTGCCGCAGGAATTCGGTCTGTGTTCGGACCTGTCGAACTGCCCCCGCGCGTCGCCTGGACCTGAAAGCTCACAACCCCAAAAAGTCCCCCCCGGAGACCGCGACTCGGAAGGGAGAAGATGTCTCAGGTGCGGCGCACCGTTGCCCGCAGTGGTTCAGACGCGAGTGTCGAGGATGTCCGATATCGCGATTGACCCGCTCCCCCCTCCGCGACGAAAGGGGAACCTCGCATGCATTCGCACATGCACTGTGAACTGCCGAAGCGGCTCCCTCCGCATCCCTGGAAAGATCTTTCTCCGTCGTTTCGTTCGCGTCCTAGATCACTTCCCGCCCAGAGGACGGGCGAGGGATGCTGTGCGGGAAGTCTCGGAGGCAGGCGAACGTCCCCGCTCGCCTCAACGAAGGACCGTTGGGACCTTTACCCCACGATCCGTCCGTGCCCTCACGGTTCGCTCCCGAACCATCCGTGAATTGTTCGCAGACGGAGGACGCGGGCGCGCCGACGGGCGGCGACATCGCCCAGGCGCAAGATAACTCGGTGACGTCGGCCAGCGTTCTTGAGGAGGAGGAGAGCACCACCATGCACAACCGCGGCGGGCTCACCTTCTCAGCTGCGCCCCACGTGCCCAAGGCCAAGGCGCATCCGAGGAGGAACCAGACGTTCAGCCCTGACAACCTGAGGGCGATCCAGGTGGCGCCCTTGGCCCCCCCCCCCCCCCCCCCCCCCCCCCCCCCCCCCCCCCCCCGCCCCCCCCCCCCCCCCCCCTGCTCCGCCCTGCCCCCCGTCACGGGGCAGCCCCGGGCTCGGGCGAAGGCAATTCGTGTCCCTGAGCCCCTCACCGCCGGCCGCGCTCACCCGCGCCCGCAGAAGGAGAACGAGGTGCTCGTGGAGCGGATTTCCCGCATCTCGGCCCGGCCGAACCAGTTCGAATCGGACGCCCCCTGGAGCGTCCGGGAGGCCCCTGGCGGGCGCGCGGGGGAGAAGAAGCTGTCGAGCGCCGAGATCAACCGGAGGAGGAAGGCGCAGCAGATTGCCAAGGTACATGTGACGCGGGGGGGCTCTTGGTCGCGGACAGGGTGCCCTGGGCTGGCCCCATGCGGGGCCCGGACCCTCTGACAGGCGTGCGCCCGCCTTGCCCCCGCAGGAGAACCTGGCCATGTTCAAGCGGCTTCAGGGGATCAAGCCGTCGTCAGACGTTAGCAGGGGCAACCTCAGCAAGGAACACCAGCAGAACCAGCAGTATATGAAGATGCGGCTCACGAGGCAGCCGGGGGCCGCGCAGCGTGGGGACGTCCTGTGAGGACCCGTGTCCTGGCGCTGGGCGACTGGGAGGTGCCCTCGCCAGCCCTGGGAGGAGTCCTTGAACGCTTCTGCAGCTGCGGAAAGTGGGGTCGAGCACATGCATCCTCCCCACGCTGTCCTCCTCCTGCACCGCTCGCACAGAGACCCGAATTGCCCGGCACCACAGCTCGGCCTAAGCACTTTGCCGAACGAATGTCCGAGCCTGCCCCCTCGGGCCTCGGCAGCGAGCCGGTGGTCGCCGGTGTTATAGAAAACACTGCACACGAGCTAGGTGAGAGCCTGCCCGTGTGCGTGCGCAGGCTCGGGACCGGTTCTGTGGTTCTCTCACCAACATTCTTTCCAGGAAACCACATAGTCGTGGGGAGACACTCAAGCGTATTTACGGCGGATTAGTGATGATATTGCATACATAACCTCGTCACAGCGGCGTGAAGCACTTCGTAACCAACATATCCCCCGACGGGAGCACCGGCATCAAACGCTCTGAGCCTTCTGGCCCTGTGGGTCCTCGCACGAACTCGCGCAGGGATCGCTGTCCTGGACCTCGGGACGAGGAGGCTCCACCTCCTCCAGATGATCGAGGTCTCGCGCGGGTACACGATGGTCCTCGCGGCGCTGGAGGTGTACGCACCGACTCGGGTCGTCGTGTGTGCGAGCCAGGCGGCTGACAGCCACGAGGGCGCCCTGGGCTTCCGCCAGGCGGCGGCCGGCACGTACACCCTGGCCCCGATGCCCCGAAGCGCCTTCGACGACACGTCTGGGGCGACCCTCATTTCCGAGGTGTCCATGAGGGCTGAGGACTTGCCCGTGCCGCAGACCGAATCGGGAGACCTGTACCTCGCCTACGCTGCAGGGGGGGCGGTCCTCCAATACGCCCAGCAGCAGAGCACCATGAATTTCCTTGCGATTCCCGGGAGCATCTTCGTTGAGACGGTTACCTGGAAAGACTTCTGCTTCCTCTCCTCGGAGACCGCCCGCGGCCTCGAGCTCGTGCGGGGGCTTGACTCGGTGTGTGACGGGCGTGGGCGCGGGCGCGGCCCGGCCCGGTGCGACAGCCTCTTCGACGCCGTCAACAGCTGTAAGACTCGGCCGGGGTCCCGTCTCCTCCGAGCCAGCCTTCTCCAGCCGCTACAGTGCCTCACGACGATCAACCGGAGGTGAGCGGCTCCGTCCCTGACCCGGATGCAGCTACAGACCTTGCACAGCCCAGAGAGGCCGCGAGACCCTGCTCCCGTCCGACCTCGCCCGCTCACGCAGGCTGGACGCTGTCGACGAGCTCGTGTCGAGTCCGGAGACCCTTGATGAGGTCCGCGCGACGCTATCCAGGCTACCCGGGAACCTAGAGGCCGTATGCGCGAGCCTGTCAGCAACGCGGCTCCCCAGCACAGCATCGGCCGCGAACCGCATTGCAGGGCTGGTGTCCAGCGCGCTCCTCCTACGCGAGACGCTGCAGGTCATCCCAGCCCTCGTGAGCGCTCTATGTAGCTGCGAGTCGCGCCTCATCGGCGCGATCCGGCGGGCACTCTCGCACCCAGCGCTAGGGGACATGGAGAAGGCCGTTGACCGCTGCATCAGCAAGGACGTCTCGAGCTCCCGGCAGGGTTTCCTCGGCAGCACCAACGCGTGCTTCGCAGTGACCGCCGACGCAGGCGACCCGTTCCTCGAGCTGTCCCGCGGGGTATTCCGGAGCGCCACGGAGCAGGTGCACGAGATGGCCGGGACCTACGAGGCCCTCGATGGCGTCCGCAGGGTCGCCCTCCGTTACACCAAGAGGCTCGGCTTCTACCTCGACGTCGAGCGGGAGCCGGACGCTCCTCTCCCGCGCGTGTTCGTCCCCTTTAAGCTGGGCCCCCCTGGACGCGGGGCGGGGCCCGAGAGGGGGGCCCGCGGGGGGGGCGCTAGGGAGCCCTGCATCACCGCGGAGATCTCGGCGCTCAACATGAGGATCCGGGACGCGGCGCAGGACTGCATGCTGATGAGCCTGGGTCGGGTGGAGGAGTTGATCGTGTCCCTGCGTCCAGGGCTGTTCGCCCTGCACGGGGTCCTGGACGGCCTGGCGCTCCTGGACATGCTGGGGTCCTTCGCGAGCCTTCCCAGGAGCACGGGGCGCGAGTGGACGCGGCCCCAGATGAGCGGTTGGGAGGGCCCCGTGGCCATCGAGGGGGGGCGGCACCCCGTCGCCGAGGCAACCGACGGGCCGTTCCAGCCTAACGACGTCTTTATCAACGAGGCCGCGTCCCTGCACATCATCCGAGGGGTCAACGGCAGCGGCAAGTCAACGCTGCTGAAGCAGGTGGCGTGCACCGTCGTCCTGGCGCAGGCCGGGTGCCTGGTGCCGGCGACGTTCGCCTCGCTGCGGGTTACGGACAAGATCTTCACCCGGCTGGGGTCGTCTGACAGCATCGAACACTGCACGTCGTCCTTCGCCACGGAGATGCTCGACACCGCCTTCATACTCCAGCACTGCACCCCGGCCAGCCTGGTGCTCGTCGACGAGCTCGGGCGGTCCACCTCATCGACCGACGGCCTCGCCATCGCTTGGGCCGTGGCCGAGGAGCTCGCGACTCGCGGGTCCTACACGATGTTCGCGACGCACTTCCCTCACCTGAGCAGGCTGGCCGACCTGTACCCCTGCGCTCAGCAGTGGGTCCTGGCGGCCACTGCGGAGAACGGGCGGGGCATCCAGTTCTCCTACGAGCTCAAGCCCGGGGGGCCCGACATCCCCCACTACGGCCTTCTCCTCGGCCAGGAGGCCGGCATCCCCAGCGAGCTCCTGGGAGAGGCGAAGCGCCTCTCGGACCTGGCCGAGGAGTCCCACGCGTCCGCCCCCGTGGTTTCCGCTGGCGGGCCGGACCTCCGGGGGCAGTACGACGCCGCATTCCGCGTCCTCCTACTGGCGCGCAGCTATGCCCGGGGGCTCTGCACGGACGAGACCTTCCGGAGGCAGCTGGCGCTCGTGCAGGCGGAGGAAGGCGACGAGGGCGCCGAGGTGGGCTGAGGGGCAGTGGGCGACGGGGGCCACCGTGCGCGTCCCTGGGCGTCCCACAGTTCAATGTCGTCTGCAGTCCTTAGGAGAACACGTTGCTCAGGCAGCCGTTCAGCACCCCACAGCTCTTGGCGGGGCACTGGTACCCCAGCAGCCCTGTCACCACCCCACTCACCACGCACCACACCCGCCCCACCGCGGCGTACCCCCAGTGCAGCCAGCGCCGCCCGGCCCACAGCCCTGTCACGGTCAACCGCGGCAGCGCGATCGTGTAGGCCAACAGCAGCAGCGCGTTGCGCCACAGAAGCTGCCGGACCAGGCTGACCGCGCCCAGGGTCAGGTGGACTGCCTCCATCAGCATCGGCAGCCGCACCGCCAGCTGCGCGCTCCCGTACCCCACGGCCCACCCGGAGATCCACGTCTGCTTCAGCAACCGCGACAGCCGGATCGCGTACTTGGGGACTGTGTACGGCAGGGCCAGGGCGAGGCCCGCGAGCTTCCACGCCAGCCACAGAGTGTCCCAGAGGATCACGAAGGGGAGCTTGAAAAGGAATTTGACGACGGGCATGACCTTCGAGGGCGGCTTCTTCGGCTTGGGGGCGAAGACCGGCTTGCGCACCGGGGGAGGGGCGCTCATCAGCGTGTGGAGGAGAGCGTCGCACTTCACCTCCGCCGGGCTGCCGAGGCCCCGGCCGTCCATGGCCCCGTCGTGCCGCCCCGCGAGCTGGGCGGTCATGTAGCTGCGCAGGGGTCGAGAGAAAGCAGGGTGGTCGCTATGTGAGGGGGAGCGGTGGGGCGCGGGCGAGATGTGGGGGGCGCGAGTGGGGGCCGGACGCGGCTCACCACAGGACCTTCGCGTCAATCACCAGATCCGCCAGGCAGTTGCCGACGACGGGCTCGGACCACGTTCCCATCTTCAGCGCCCGCACCTTCTGTGCGAACCGCGCCGCGGACTGGGACAGCTCCGCGATGCCCTGGCCCTTCAGGCCCCACTTGGTGACGGCGTCGATGAACTCGACGGTGCGGGCGAGCACTGTCGGGGGCACGTCGCACTGGTGCTGCTGCGCCGCCCAGCTGCACGAGCGCGGGGTGGAGGTGCGGTGAGGGCCAGGGGGTCGCGGGGATACGAGGTTTCAGCGCGGCCAGAGGGTCGCCCTCCCGAAGGCTTCCAACCACTTGGGCGGGGCGGTTGGGCACTGGGGGGGATGCGCCGGGCGGGTGCGGGCACTGGTTGGTGGGAACGTGGCGCCCCGTGCGGCTCCCCCGTGCATCACCTGCAATTGCCCCCCTCGCAGTCCTTATTTCCCACGACACGCCCGTCCTGAAGCGTCCCCCCTTTCAGCAGCACAGCCTGCTCGCCGGCCGGCCAGGCCCCGATGGGAAGCAGTTGACTGACCAGGCAAAGCACAAACAGCACCGCGCCCAGCCTCCTCGGCGCCAAACGGACGCCCGTGAGCCAACTCATGTCTGTCGACTCATGCCGAGAAACCCCTGAATCCGAGAGTTGACTACGCGCCCCAGAGAGAGTTCGCCTGTGGTAACGCGCTGCAATCAGCCGAATGTCAGAGCGCGTGGAGGGTATGCCCCGTCGATGAGCAAGCCTGGCGATATTCTCCGTCACGAGAATCGGGCGCGTCCAAGAGCAAGGCGGGGGAGAGCAGGGGTGGGCGCAGGGCCAGCGGTTTGGCTAGCGTTTCTCAGACTGACGAGCTCCTAAACCCGACAGCGGTCTCCTTCCCACCCAGCGCGCGCCTGCCCTCTTCCGCCTTCGAACTCCCTCTTCCTGCTCTAGAGACGCCCTTCGGCCAGAATAGAAGGAAAGATACCCCGTCCACGCACCAGCGTTCCCTGGCCACTGTCCTCACCCACGTGACTGCGACCCGGGAGCAACAACCCGGGCGAGCCGGGCATCCCGCACTCGGTAGGGGGAAGAGGCCATCCTTGTCGGGACTGCGGGGGGTAGCGAGCCGGGATGATCAGGGGCTGTATCAAGTGCTACTGTGGGCCCTGCTGTGAGGCCCCACCCAGACGCGACCGAGACCGCGCCTCCCAGGGGCCACGATGCCCACACTGACTGCATTGCCGCTACCATCGACGGTATTCCTCTCTTCCGCCGGGATATCTCAAGGACCGGGGGGGAGGCGGCGCCCCCGCCCCCCCGCCCCCCCCCCCCCCCTTCCGGGCTCTCCACCTCCGAGCCCCCGGGGACCCCTGACGGGCCCGCCCCGCGACCCCCCCTCGCAGACACGGTATGGTGCGCCATGACGTCGCTGATGTGCTTCGTCTGGATGTTCATCATGGGCGCCCTCATCGCCCGGGACTACGAGTATGTGGGGGAGGTGTTCCACCACGGCGAACACGGCCCCTCGTACGAGGAGCAGAGGGCGGCGGCCGTGCAGACGGCGTACACCACGGGGGGCATCTACGCGGCGTTCTTCGTCGCATCGGTCATGGGCATCGCCTGGAACAAGTTCCACGGGCGGCTCTGAGGCCCGGACCCGGGGGGCTGGGGGCTGCACGAGGACGCGTGCGGCGCCAGGCGCGGCCCCGCGGCGCCCGGCGGCGTTTCAAAGGACCCGGGCCCCGTCACGCGTCGCCCTGGACGGCCCCGCTAGACCAGCTCGACGTCGATCCGCCCCGTCTCCTCGTCCATGCGGCACTCCCACCGCCACGACGGCGCGTCCCCCAGCGGCTCTGTCTCGACGCGCAGGCCGCCCGGGAGGGCCGGGTCCGCCGAGACGCGCATGCGGACCCCGTCCGGCACGACGAAGGCGTGCGACCCGCGGAACTCGACGTCGGCCGCCTCGAACTCGGACCGCCCCTCGAGGCGCACGAGCATCCCGCCCACGCGGGACACCCGGTGCCGCCAGAAGAGGTTCCCCGGGTCCCCGCGGTCCACCCCCTCGTTGGACACCCGGCACCTCTCCAGGCGCACCCGGCCCCCGTCCTCCCCGTACGCGAGCCTCCCGTCCCCGCCCGCGCGCCCCATCGGGGCCGCCGCCTCCACCCGGAGCGACCCGTCCACCTCCACCCCGTCCAGGAGGGCCTCGGCCACCTCCAGCACGAGCTCGCTGCCCTCGGCGAGGGACCCGTTGCGCACCTTCTGGGCCGCCACCTCCCACAGGGGCCCCAGGGCCGGGTGCCAGAGGAACACGAACCCGGGACCCCGCTCCAGGAAGTCCTCCTCGCTCCCCACCTCGGGGACGGCCCACCCGGCCCGCGTCAGGAGCTCGCGGGCGTTCTGGGCCAGGTCCCGGAAGGACCCGTCCGGGGTCTGGTGCAGGTGCTTGTCGCCGGGCTTGCGCTGGCGCTTGGCGGAGCTGGTCACCCGCCGCCGGTCGTTGAACACCACGAACGTGCTCAGCCCCTCCCCCGACGCCACCTGCTCCTCCCCCAGCGGCGCCGGGAAGCGCTGCGTCAGGTGGTCCGCGAGGTTCTGCATCGTCGTCTCGATCCGTCCGGCGCGCACGGAGCGGGCCTCCCCGCCGCGGGTCGCGTCCCGGAACGCGACGCGCTTCTTCGTGTTGAAGATCATCCCCGGGAGCGCCGCGTCCGCGCACGACCCCAGCGCCCGCACCGCCGCCCCGAGGTCCACGTAGAGCACGTTGGTGTTGGCGGGGTACCTGGACGTCCCGGACTCGTCGGGCGCGTCGGAGAAGCCGATGCGGTCGAACTCGGTGTACTCGATGTTGCTCACCCCGTACTCGCACGCCCCGTCGGCCAGGCGCCGCTCCACGAGGACGTTGATCCCCTCGGCGGCCCCGAGCGCCCGCGGGCAGGACGCGAAGCCGAAGGCCTTCCCGCCGGACCGCCCGGCCCCCGCGAGGGCGAGGAGCGTGGCGTCCGTGCCGGCCAGCGGGTTGGAGATCTGACGCACCACGGCCGCCTTGCGCCCCCGCCGCGCCAGCCACTCGAACGCCCCCTCGTCGCGCATCAGCTTCCACAGCGCCCCGTGCCCCCCCGGCTTGAGCACGGGACCCAGGGGCTCCTCCACCAGCCACCGCCCGTCCTCCGCCGACACGACGGGGACCATCGGCTGCTCCACCAGGAAGTACGACTCCTTCCCCCGCCCCATCCACCCCACCCCGTCCAGCAGCTCGGTGATCCGCCGGTGGTTCCCCTTGGCCCGCGACGTCATCACCACCAGGGGCGTCGTGACCTGCTCCCCGAACAGCTTCCAGTAGAGGTACTCGCGCGCCTGGAGGTCCCGCACGAGGCCCTCGAGGAGCGTCCGCCCGCAGTACGGGAGCACGGCCGTCGGGAGGCTCTCCCCCGTCCGCTCGCACACCAGCCCGAGCCGGTCCCCGGCCCCCCCCACGGGGTATATCTCCGCCATCTCCGGCATGGCGCGCAGGCCCTCGGCAGCCCAGCGCCGGCGCAGGGCGGGGCCCTCGGGGCACGAGTCGGACAGGTCCGGCCCCGCCGGGCGGTGCAGCCGCGTCTCCGTGGGCCCCGCCCGCGACCCCCCGGCCCCCTCCTCGCTCCCCGCCCCCAGGCCTGCCACCAGCTCCAGGGTCCGCAGCTGGTACCCCAGGACGCCGCCGATCGAGTCGTAGAACTGCTCGGCCTGCTCGAGCACGCGGACGAGCTTGACCAGCGCCACCGAGGTCGCCGTGGCGTCCTCCCCGCAGGCCACCTCGAAGTCGAAGCTGTAGGTGGAGTCTTCGGCGCCGGGGGGGGCCTCGGCCCCGGGCGGCCGCGGGTCGGGGGGGGGGCCGTCGCCGGGGAGGGTCGACAGCACGTGCGCCTGGCCGATGGCCGGGAGCAGGAGCACGGCCGCCCGCTGCTCGAGGCCCATGCAGCGGTCCAGATCGGCCAGCACCTCCGCGGCCGCGGGCGTCTCGAGCCAGGCCCGGACCCCCGGCTCTGCTCCCAGGACCTCGAGCCTCTCCTCGACGGAGCACGTGGCGTCTGCGCGGGCATGGTGCGGTGGGGGGGGGTCGTCGCGGCGAAGGGTCCCGGAACAGCAGGTATCCGAGGCTCGGGCCCCGGCGCGCGGCACAGGCGGTGCGAGGGGGCGGTCTGGGCGCCCGGGCCGGAGGAGCGCGGGGTGGGGGCGAGCAGGGCCCAGTTTCTCACCGATCCGAAGCTTGAGCTGCTTCAGGCGCCGGATTTCGTCCAGGATGCCCTGCCCCGCGATGGGAGGTGCGTCAAAGGCCACTGCCCGGGACGAGATTTCGCATCTGCGAGGGACGGCAGTTCGTGTCGACGGTCATCTTGCCCGTCATGGGGCGATCTCGGGGCGCCCGACCCCACGATACAGTGGCTATTGGGTTTTGGTTCGGTACACGGCCCTCCTCATCCACGGAGGTACCGGAATGGGCGCACAAGAGTCGTTCCGAGAGCGGAAAGAATATGGGAATCGAGTCGCGGGCACGTGCCCGGTATCTCGCGCGGATGGATCCCAAGGCGGGTTTCATGGGTCGCAATGCCGTTTTTTGCGGGGGAAGAATCGCAACAGTCGATGCTCTGGGGGACGCAAAACAGCGCACTGGATCGGGCGGGAGGGCGAGGATGCTCGGCTGGGGCTCACCGGCGGGTGTCCCTGGGCCCTCCGCGTTCGCGGCGCAGGAGCGGCTTCCCGGGCCCCAGTACAGCGGGAAGCCCCCTCAACCTGGGCGCCGCCCCGCTCCCCTGCCCCAGGGCAGCCTGGGCGCGCGTGGTGAGCGCCAGCGACATCGGGGCAACTCCCGGGTACCCAAAGAATCCAGAGGGGCTCGGCCTCGACGCCACCGCCTGGCAGCGACCGCGCGTCCGAAGAGCGCTCTGCTTCACTGGCCCGGGGGGCGGTGGCCCCTGCAGCGATGGGGGGCGGCGGCCCGGCGCCCCGCCCGGTCGCGCGCCCGACTGGCCAACGTCGCCCCC
>Ga0255780_10003925_pt1 | contig 12878 bp, 16 predicted proteins | sample 071ome_32_FD_179978 | JGI IMG/M metagenome (GOLD analysis project Ga0255780, IMG submission 179978) | Coastal salt marsh microbial communities from the Groves Creek Marsh, Skidaway Island, Georgia - 071405AT metaG (version 2) | ecosystem: Environmental > Aquatic > Marine > Intertidal zone >... | reverse complement strand
TAGTAACTAGTTTTCCAACCCATCTTGTAAGTTGTCAACATGTCTTTCATCATTACACTCATAGGTACTTCATTGTTTTCGTACTGTAGAGGATTGTATGACCAGTTACCACTAATGGCCTGATCAAAGAATTTCTGCATAACAGCAACAACATTAATATAACCTTCGTTGCCTGGCATATCCCAAAGTAGTGTATAAAAGTTCTTCAGTTGGTTATAGCCTGGAACAATCTGCTTAAGAGGTCCTTTTTTACTTTTCTTAACGGACAAGTATCCTCTAGGTGGTTCAATTCCGTTTGTTGCGTTCGACACAACGGAACTGCTCTCCGAAGGCATCTGTGCGGACAGTGTGCTATGTCGTAACCCGTGTTGTTTGATACTTGATCTAAGAGCCTTCCAATCATGGTTTAATTTCTTTCCGACAATTTCGTCAACGTCTGTTTTATATGTGTCGATTGGCATAATGCCATCGCTGTACTTAGTTCTATCGAAGTACTCACAAGCACCTCTTTCTTCAGCAAGTTTATTGCTTGCTTTGAGCAAGAAGTACTGGAAACTTTCCGTTAAATTGTGTACTAGTTTCCAGGCTTCAGGATCGGAGTACTTTACTTTGTGTTTTGCCAAGTAGTGTGCTAATCCGATATAGCCAATACCTAGTGAGCGTCGAGCCTTTGTGCTGATCTCAGCGGCTTTTACAGGATACCCTTGATATTCAATGATTTCCTCTAATGCTCGAACGGACAAATCACACAGTTCTTCAAGTTCTGAGTTTTCTTTGTTTAGTGTTAGTGCGCCTACGTTAATTGCTGAAAGAATACAAAGTGCAATTTCACCATTCTCATCATCAATGTGTTGAATAGGTTTTGTAGGCAGTGTAATTTCTTGACACAGGTTGCTCATATAAACAGGATCTTTAAATGAACTGTGATTATTTGCGTGATCAACATTCATAATATAGATACGTCCTGTTTCAGCACGTTCTTTTAACAGTGATGAAAACAGTTCGTGTGCATCAATTTTCTTTTTGCGAATTGATGTTTTGCGTTCATACTGTTCGTACAGTTCTTTAAACTTATCATTATCACCTGAATAGAATGCATCATACAATCCTGGTACATCGTGTGGCGAGAATAGAGTTATTTCACCACCACTTAACAATCTTTCATACATCAATTTGTTAAGTTGGATTGAATAGTCTAGTTTACGCACTCTGTTATCATCTGTACCTTTGTTGTTTTTTAGTACAAGAATATCTTCAATTTCATAGTGCCACAATGGGAAGTGTGTAGTAGCACTACCACCACGTACACCATTTTGTGTACAACTTCTTACAGTTGCTTCATAAACTTTTAGAAACGGGACAACACCTGTGTGTGCTACTTCTCCGCCTCGAATTTTCGAGTTAATCGCACGTACCCTGCCCGCATTAATTCCAATACCCGCTCGCTGAGCAATATAATAACCAATAGCGGAATTGCTACTAAAAATGCTAGGAAGAGTATCGTCAACGTCAACCAATACACAACTAGCAAACTGCCTAATAGGAGTACGGACTCCTGCCATGACTGGGGTTGGAATGTTGACTTTAAAAAGTGAGGTCGCGTCATAATATTTCTTCACGTAATGTAAACGTGTCTCCTTTGGATATTCAGCAAACAGTGTTGCCGCAATCATCATATACATAAACTGTGGAGTTTCATAAATTTGTCCACTGCTTCTATCTTGGCAAAGATACTTGTCTACAACTTGACGAAGACCAGCATATGTAAAATCTTCATTACGATCGTGTTTGATAAATGTGTTTAGTTTTTTAAGTTCTGTTTCTGTGTACTTTTCGCGAATAGCAGGATCATATACACCACGTTCAATGTTAGCATCTATAATTTGAGAAAGAGTCATGTGATCATATTGACCGTAAACCTGTTTGTGTAGTCCGTATAATAACAATCGTGCCGCGGCATATTGATAGTTAGGTGATTCCAAACTAATAAGATCGTTGGCACTTCGGATTAAGATGTTTTGGATTTCGTCTGTTGTCATTCCGTCATAGAATTGCAAATCAGCGTTCATCTCAATCTGTGATGCTGATACTCCTGTTAGGTCGTCACATGCTTCTTCTACAACAAAATGAATTTTATCTAAATCTAATTTCTCTTTTCTTCCGTCTCTTTTGGTAATAAGAATTTCTTTAGATGCGTTCATAATGTCCTCTTTCTATATAATAATTTTTCTATTCGCTAGTAGTTGAGTATTTACTATTTTTGTTTTAGTTCAACTACTTCCTGGCAAACCACACTATCTGGCAGTTCATTACTTATACAAACCATATTGTTTTCCCAGTCAATAATTGTATCTCTTACTTGAACTAGATTATAAACTCTTTTTGTTTTATGGTCTATACTAATTTTTATCAAAACAGGCTCTTTGGTAAACTTAGTAGTTAACTTCAGGGTCCATCCTATCATTAGGGGTATAGCGACGGGACAATACCGGTTTTGCTTTAAAACTTCCCAAGGCGTCGGCCACTCTTGAGAATTGTATTGGTTAAGGTACTTGTCTATGCGTGGTGCCTTGTTCCAAAACTCTAATGTCCTTGTAAAAGGATCTTCACAATCGTTGATTGTATTTCTAAATTCACGCCATTGAGAAATTCTTTCGTCAACGTCTGTGTCTAAAAACATTTATGCAAAATAACTGATAGAATACGACAATGTGCCTGCGCCATTGCCAATTGGATTTCTATATTTGACAACAACTGTTTCGCTACCAGCAGTGCTATCATAATCATCAAGAACTGCTGTCCATTCAATAGCACCATCACTTGTGCCAGTATGACTGTAACTATCTGTAACATTTATGTTACCATCATTGCGAATAGTCAGTGTTAGTTTACCTTGTCTAGTAGTATCGCTGGCGGTTCCGTCTTTTACAACTAGATAATCAATATATGCAATCTTATCTTTTGTGTAAGGAAGTTTAATAATTTGTGTTGGACTATCAACTTCTGCAAGTGTTTCTGTTTTAATTCTTGACTTAGTGTAATGCAAGCCATCTACATTTGGTTTAAATGGAACTTCACTTAATGATGATTGGTTTACAAATGCATCTCTTTCAAAAAAGTCACCTACACTATCGCACAATTCACTTTCAAAAAGAATAACGCTAGTCTGTGGTGAATTTTGTCCATTACCATTATTAGCAACATCTATAAACATATTACCATGTGAAGTATGTCCAAACGGTGTCGTATTGTTAGGTGCATGAACAGCAATACCATAATCATCAATTTTATCAAACTTACAATTTGTAATTGAATAATGTCTTGGTCCTTGTGTTTGCGAACCAGTACCTGAACTAGTTCTACCTAGATCAACTCCAACATGACCAAATGTAAACAAACTGTCTCTAATTGTATTTGTTTGTGTATCATAAATGCTGTAAACACCAACACTTAATTGTGTAAATTGACAATTACTTACTGTGATGTTTTCACTTGTAAGAGCACCTAGTCCTCTAAATTCAATACCACTTTGTGTGACATCTAATCCATCTAGTGCTGACCACTTACCTTTAAACTTTACATTATCAACAATAGTTTCTGTAGTATTGTCTAAACGCATAATAGGTAAGTGTACTGAAACTGTTTGATCAACTTCAAGTGTTAGTCCTGAAATCATAATGTTGACAGGACGATATATGCTTTGCATATTAGCAAACATTATATACGACCCAGGAGTGCTGTTACCGCCAACTGTTTGAAAAATAGGTTTTGCTGTTGGTGTTAGTTCGTTTGCATCAGGATACATTTTGATAATGGTCTTATCAGCACCGTCACCTAAAATATTTGCATAAGGTGGAATGTAAATTGTTCCTGTAACTTTGTATTCACCTGCTTCAAATTTTAATGCACGTCTGCTGTTAGCATTAAATTTGTCACCACTGTTTAAAAAGATTTGGTCAATTGCTCTCTGTAATGCTTCAGTATCATCTGTAACACCATCACCTACAACACCAAAACTCTTGATGCTTACAATATCATCTAGTCGTTGTTGAATAGTTCTTAGTGTAGGATCATTTGAGAATTCGCCAGTTTGTACAGTAGCATCAGTATTACCTTTAAATTCGTATTGGTCTAGGAGATCAAAAATATTAGTTTTTTCAGTTAAGATTTCAGTGTTGCCAACAGCAGGTGCACCTTCGCTTACACTGCCATTACCAATGTATAATTTTTGTGTATCGATTGCCCAGCCAAGTTCTGCACTGGCTAGTTGTGGTAAACCTGTAATAGTTTCCTTACCACGTCTGTGTTGAATTTTTGAAATCTGTACAACTGCCACTGTATTCTCCTAATTTATAAGTGTATTTACCAATTAGAAGTGATGATTAGTATAGTAGTCTTCAACACGTTTTAACCATTCATTACACCAGTGTTCAAACTCTTCAGGTAGCAGGTCAAACTGTTGATATTGTAGGTCTCTGCTACACATAAACACATGACCTTCACGTATATCTGTTCCATATACTGCATTGTGTGCCATAGCATATGCCGCCATTTGTAGGTAATAGTCCTCAACCCATTCTTTCTTTTTAGGCTTATTGGTTTGTTTGAAGTCGCAAATAGCAGGCTGTCCTTTGTACTGCCCTACTAGATCTGTTGTTCCGGAATACATTTCTGGATAATATAATGCTTGTTCAATACCCCATATTTCATCCATGTCGCATAGTGCATTTTCAATAATTACATCTGCCATCTTGTTTGCTTGTACATGAACTAGATTATTGCCAGGCTTGCGTTCTTCTCCAATAAGAAAACGTTCTAAATTATTGTGCATGGCTGTACCAACACCTGCGGCTTCGGTTACAATGCGTTGTGCTTCTTGTTCACCTACACGTTTTTTCCACTCGTTTAAATGCGTCATATCCTTCGTTTTACTTAAGATTGTTGTAACGCTAGGTGTTTTAGTGCCGTCGGGTGCTTCGTATAATCTTTTGCCTTGTAGATTGATCTGTTTTACTGTGTGATATTTGTAACGTTCCACATAAGGTGGTGGGGTAAGTTGTTCCATTAAATTAAAATCCTATATAGTTAACAGTAATTATAACGTAATAGGTTAGGGGAAGTCAAGTTATGAGCGGCGTTTTGTTGCTCGTTTTGCCATCTTTTCTACATTGTTAGTAGGACTAGAGTCAACATTGTCTATAGTACCGTCGGCATCTTGTTGCATTTGAGTGTTTAGTACAACACCATCTTCGTTAAAGTTTTGTACTACTGCTTGAATTTCTGGACTGGAATCATACAAACTTTTGAAAACACCATAGTCAAAACTGCCATGACCTGATGCTTTCATTAAGTTAGTAATTTCTTCATAGGAAAGTTCAGCAGGCATGCCTTCTGCATTTGCTCTTTGAATTTGATTTCTAAAGAGAAGTACTAGGTCTTGTTCTAGTTCATTACCTGCAACTTCAAAAAGTCTCATTGTGACTCCTTATCGAGCCAACTTGTTCATAATGCGAGTTGATTCTGCAATAGACTTTTTCTTTGGTGTGTAACTTTCACGCTTTTCTCTACCTTCGGGTTCTTCTCCGCCGGTAGCAGGTTCGCTTGCACCAAACTCATCATCTGCTGGCATTGGTTCTGTATCCATTTCTGGTTCCATAGGTTCTTCCATGTCACCTTCTGGCTCAGCGCCAATTGTATCTGTAGGAGCAGTTTCTCCTGTAATAATGCCAACTCCTGCTGTTAGTGCTTCACGTGATGATGTTAAAACTTCTTGTGTTTGATCTAGTGCAGGCTTAACTGTGTTTACAAAATTGTCTGCCTGTTCTTGTCCTAGTTCATCTCTAATTGAGTCTGCTAGTTCAAGCATACCTTCTGCACCCATTTCAGCAACGTCTTCTAAGAAAGCAGTAAATCTATCTACCATGTCCTTAGCCGCCATTGTTAGTTCTGCTTGTTCTTCAGCACCTTCTTTGATAACTGATTCGCCAACACCAAACTTTTGTTTGATAGCAGTTTGACCTGCAGGTGATAATGCTTTTTTAAGTAGCATTTCTGCTTTCTTCACATCGCCACCTAACAATCTTGCATACATAGCAATTACTTTTTCTTTCATGTCTGCTGGCATTTGTGTATAAGCATCTTCGCCAATGCTTTCAGCACCCATGCCACGTTTCATTGCTTTTAATCTTTGAACGCCTTGCATGTTTAAGAATGGTTCCATCATTGCTTGCATGGCATCACGGAATCCATCAATTTGTTGTTTGTTTAATGGCTTACCTTGTAAGATTTTTTCAATAGCCATTCTTGCCATTTGTGCTTTACTCGGATCATCCATTACAACTCTTAGTGCTGTAAGCACTTTAGAATCTTGTGTAACATTTTTTTCCATGTTAGGGTCTATGTCTGTTCCAGCACCTGGCTCGTCGTCTACGTCATCATTTGGATTTGCTTCTGCGAAGTCACGTTGTACATCAACATCATCTGCTTCAACGTTCATTACATCTTCGCCTAGATCCTCATCATCAGCAACTTCTAGGGGATTATCAAGATATTGATTAATTGCTGACTCTACAATCTTGCCGATGAGCAGTGTCTTTTGATATTCGTCATTTTTAAGTGACTCGTTAAATTTGTTCTTTACTTCAAACTCTTTAAGTTTGTTTTGAATCTTCTTTGAATAAGACTCTAACTGTGTCTTGCTATACTTGGCAATATCAACCGATACGCCATACTTGCTACGTAGATCTTTCTGTAGTGATTCTACTGTAACTTCATTCATAAAATCAGATGTTTTCATCGTTATAATCCCCTAACGTTTATTATAGTGTTATTTAGTGTCAAACAGCAAAGATTCAGCCTTAATCAGAACGTGTGAAACTTGCTGTTTAGCACGGTTGTAGCGAGGTAGATACTCTTCATACCTTGCTGTGTATATATCTAGTTTAATATCATCATTGCGTTTTCTAGCAATGCTTATTTGATGCGTAAAATGACGTATTTCATTCCACCAGTGCAGATATTCATGATCTGCTTCTAGTACATCACTTTCTTTAAACTTAGCATTTTCTCCCAAATATATAGCAAGTGCTACTGCTACTTTGTGACTTGCAATATCTGTGTAATATTTTATTTTTGGATTGTGTAAATTGGTTACATTATACCATCCGTTGCTGTTCTTTTTGATAAAACAGTGCTTGTATTTTATTCCACCATTATGGGCCACAGGAACTACGAACCCGCTTTTCTTCAAGCGAATCTTTACCGATTGAGCAGTCTCCGCAAAGGCGGTTACAAGTTTCTTGACTTCAGGCTTCATAACGTATTATAACAGTATTTTATTGCAGTTGCAAGTCTTTTTTATTATATTTGACTGATTTAGGTAAACCTTTACCACGCTTTGCTGGCTCTAGTTCAATTTCGCTACCAGTTACATTCTTGACTTTCATATCTGCTGGCACTGTTTGATTTGGATTGTTGGGAGAAGTTATAGGCATTTTAACTTCGCTTCCTCTTTTGAGTTGATCAGTACCTTGTGTACCTTGTGTGCCTTGTGTGCCTGATGTAGGCTGTGTTCCAATAGTCTGGCTAGGACCTCCACCTTGCTGAGATAATTTTGCGGCTGTATTAGTTTTCAAACTCTGTTGATTACCGGCTTGGTTGTTATTTTTTCTATCAACTCTACCAGTATTTTTTGCAGAAAGATCAGTTCCTAAATCTCTTATAGCATCTCCGGCTTGTGTTACTGCACCGCCAATTTTTGAAACCACACTCTGGCCGCCACCGCCACCGCCACCTATTGGCATAGCACCCATGCCTTTACCTAATCCTCTACCTATGCCTCTAATTCCTCTACCTATGCCTCTCACAGCACCTATGGCTCCTCTACCAATTGCTGGTAGTGCTCTTTGTAAAGCGAAACGCCCTGCACCAGCGATCGCAGGAGCAAGAAAGCCAACTTCGACTAGTTCTTGTTCAGATAAATCGTGATTCAAAATTATTTTTTTAAATTCTTTATGGCTGTCATCAATTTCATCTATACGCATTATTTTTTCCTTTTTGGAACTACTGCTTTTTTAGCAACATTCTTACGCATAACTGCTCTTGAAATACCTGATCCTTTTTTGGTGAACATTGCTTTTTTAGATGCCGCCTTTGGTTTTCTAGCACGGGTTACAGTCATGGTCTTTTTCTTTTGTGCATCAATAGGAGCATGGCAGGTACTCATTTTAGCAACAATGCGTCCTTTGCGTGGACCACTTGTACATCTAAATTTGCGTGTGACTTTACCTTTGTGTGAGCCACCTGGTTTACCTCCTCTACCAAAGATAAATTTACCGCCTGCTTCTGTTACAAATTCTACTAGTCTCATCTTCTGTTCAACGTCTTTAATGCTCTTGATGCTGGATTAGTACGCTTTGTTCTTTTTGCTTTACGCATCATTCTTGCACCTAATTTTTTGCGTGTAATACGCATACGCATTTTTGCTTTGATATCCGGTGATGCAAAACACTGTTGTGGTTTTGAAACAATACGTCCATGGCGTTTACCGCCTGTACAACGATACTTACGCACTAGGGTTTTGCCCTTGCGTCCCCAAATTTGTTTTTCGTTTAAATTATCAAAAAGTTCTACTAACAACATGTTAGTATTTAGTGTTACTGCATGTTCATTAGGATTACTACGATTGTAGATAGCAGTCCTGCTACGATAGTACCTGATGTACCAATGATTACTTTTACTAAGGATGAGTGTGATTTATTCATGTCATCATGAATGTCGGCAATTTTTTCTTCCACGTTTCCGAGGCGCTTTTCTAGATGCTCATAACGCTGTTGACACAGGTCTACGTGTGCTTCTAAATTTTCTCTTTCTAGGTCTGTGGCACGTGCCATAAAATATTCTCCAAAAACGCCCTTACTCTAAGGGCAATTAAGTAAACTCCGTCGTTGGCCTTAATGTGTTTTTATGCTGTGCCTAGTTGTTGCCTTCAAACTTATTTATACAACTTCGACGGTAATATTGGATTTACCTTTGTGGTTAACCACAAACATTTTGGGTGCAGGAACTGTCTCAGATAGTCCTCCTAGGATAGGTACTTGTTCTAGATCATCCTTTAAAAATCCCACAGGATCGCCGTTGCTTGTATACGCATCTGCATGATCTACTTCAAACTCATAGGTCCACACTCTGTGCTCGCCCTTGTAACTGCTTCCAAATTCACCGGTAACATCACGTGTTTCAACATACGGATCGTCATTGTTGTCAATTAGATTACGTAGGTTAATAGTTTGTAACAGTGTTTGATAGTTTTGTTGCTGACGTAGTTTCTGTTCATCGCCCTGATCTTTTCTTCTTACATCAGTGCGGGTAACATCAACCAGTGTTTTAATGCGTATCTTCATAACACTATTTACCGGTCATAAAAAAAGGGCCCAGTAAAAACTGAGCCCTTTCTATTGTAATTAACAGCGTTAATTATGGAGCCATGTTTTTCAATGTAGTTGCTAGTGCTGGAGTTTCACTTCCGCCTGTTACTGCATTGATTGCTCTTTTTAATGAAGTTGCATCGTGTGCATGTCCATCAACGACCATGATAACACCGTCATCATCAAATTCGATCATTAATGGTTGTACAGCCGCCGCAATTTTTTCAGCAGTTCCGCCTACACCAAAAGTTGCAGATGCACCTAAAGTTACTGTGTACACGTCTAATTGTGCTGTTGAGTAAAGTGTAGTATCAGCATGTCCGATACCGTTTGTTCTTGTAATTGAAGCCATTTTATTTCTCCTTTAATAGTTTCTCTTAATGGCGCTTCCCACGCTCAGTGGGCAACGTAATATTATTTAGTCTAAATTGGAAAAACCGGCTGAAATGGTTATCTTTTTACAGATCTTGCCCTATTATGCACCTGCTTTAACAGGTTTACATAGCCTGGACCTGCTTTAACTATATCGTCTACTATCTGCATAATAGGTCTATATGCCTGTGCAAAGCGTGGTGGGATACCTAAACCTCGTGTTGTTAAACTTAGCACTTTATATGCAAATGGTAAGTCTTTGTTAGGAACACCTAACATTCTTAATAGTTGTATGTCTTTTGTGTCTGGTTCAACAAAGTCAGGAACACTTACTCTTGGTTCTGTGTCTTTGACTTGCGAACTTTCAAGATCATAATCCTGAACAAACATGATATAATAATCGACAATGTCTGAATTTCTTCCTCTCGCTTTAAGTGCATTTTCTAGTTCAGTAACTGCTCTACGTCTTTCACTTGGAATAAGATTTTTGTAGTTTGCAATACGTCTACGCAATCCACTGTATCTACTGTTTTGTAAACTGTTATCAATTTTAACTAGGTCATTAGCATCGCTCATGCTGGGATTAGCATTAGCAAAACTTCTTAATAATCTTTTGGCCGTTAGTGTGGGAAAACTACTGCGTTGGCGCATTACTTTTGCGGCTCTTGGATTGCTTAGTTTTTCTACAATCCTTTCATCACCATCAATAATGTTTAATAGATTGTATAAATCATTGCCACTGCTTCTAAAGGCATCCCAGTTTTGCCATTTTAATACTTCTTCACTGTAGGTTTTAGCAAAGCGTCTGCTAATAGGATAATGACGCATTACATGAAGTGCTAGAAAATATAATAGTGTAAGGTCAGAGGCATCAGTAAACGTCAATCTACTGACGCCATCTGAGTTGCGAATCATTTTGCCTTCTGTGATATAATCAATAAATTTATACATTAATCTGCCAACTGTGTATTCTTGCCTTTAAGGCTTTTCTTAATTAATTTGCGTCTTAGTTCTCTTGCTTCTTTTATATTGTGTTTTAGATTAGCAAAGAGAAACTCTTTAATAAGTTTCTTGGTCTTCATTATCCAAAGTCCTTAGGAGTCATAAAGTTGCGGCGACTAAACTCTAGCCTATCAACAATCTTAACTGCTCCGCCTACATGATCGATAGCAACATAGCCTTCTGGAGAACCTGCTTCATAGCCATCTGCTGTTTTATAGAAATGTGCTATGCTTTCTATATTGTTTAGTTTGCTTATAAAAAGTTTTTTTAAGTTTGTGATTTCTGTCATGAACTGTATAATGCCTGATAGGCCTTTTCTGTTTGTGTTAATAAAGTTCATGTTGTTTTGAATCTTTGCCATTCTGTTTTTCACTGCTGGCTTTTCTGGATCTTGATTTTTTAGTTTAGCAATTTCTGCTTCAATTCTTTCTCTATACCAATCAATAAAACCGTTTAGGAACTCGCCCGGGTCGCCTGCTAGTTTGCCCTGTCTAATATTTGTGTTGATCCAAATTTTGAAGTTCTTGATAAAGTCTTCATTGCTTTTCATTGCGTCCCATACTGCGTTAGGCACTGCTTTATAAGCGGCCATAGCATCTGCCAAATCTTGTTTCGCTTGTGCTGTTTCTTCTTTTGTCATTAGCACGGAGCCGGATACGTCTTTGAAAAACGCATCGTCAAACCATACATCGTTTGTGCGTTTAAGTTGATTAATGTCAACGTCATAGTTTGCCTTAGCGTCTGCTAGAGTGGCACCTTCATAGTTTGTGTGAAATATAATACCAAACTTTGCGGCACCAATGCGTTTGCCTATATCACTGTCCACTGGCACTGCGTAGGTGATAAGTTGTGGCTTGAATGTGTACATTTTTTCGCCGTCAATTTCTTCTTCACGTCTTGAACTTTCGTCAAACATAAAGTCGCCCTGTAATACGCCTTTGATGCCTAGTTTGCCCAAATAGTCAAATGCTAGATGTAGTTTTGGTAGTGCGCCTGACTCTCCATATAGTCTGTCAATTTCTTCGTGGCTGGTTCCTAGTTTAGGAGTCTTAGCAAACACACCTTTTGTGCCCACAAAGAACTTGCCACTCTCTGGATCAACGCCAGCAACAATAGCAGGAGCACCATCCCACTTTACTGAAACTCTTAGTTTTTTATTAGTGCGACCCTTGAGCATGTCAGCAAACAACATCATTTGGTTGATGGCATATTCAGCACCCTCTTTACCACGATTGAGTGCTTCCTCCTCAACGTGTTCCATGTGTGTGTTTTTGCCTTCGGCTTCTTGTAACTTAATTACTTCTTCAATTAGCATCGTCTAATTCACTCTTGTCATTTGCTTTGATCTTTTTTATGCCACGCATAAATTTTGTAGGGTCTCCAGATTTAATACTGTTGTAAAAACGCTTTTCCAAGTCCTGTGCTGTTTCACCGTCAAAATTAGTACGAATCATTTCAACTATGTTAATAGCACTTTCTATTACGTGATTGGCCCTTGATTCTACAACATTCTCTGCCCGCTTTGTAACAGCGAAATCGTTGAGTTCTTCTAGTAGGCTTCTTGTTTTACGTTTCATAACTGTAACTCCTTAACACTATTTAGTGGTCGAAAGCGGTAAATACCATTGGTAAAGATTACAAAGGAGCGAGGAATGAGCATATCCAAAATGTCTTTCCCTGAGCGTTCTCTATTATTTGCTAAACTTGCGAGCATAGCATATAATGATAACATCAAGGAAGTAAAAAAGCAAGTAAAAGATCTAGGTTTTACAACCGTAGAGTTCTATAATAAAGCCGGAGCACAGGCATATCGTTTTCAAAATGCGAAAGATATGGTAATTGCTTGTAGAGGAACAGAACCAACCAAATTCAATGATATTGCGGCGGATCTAAAAACCATGCCTGTACGATCAGAAACAGTAAGTTGGGTACACAGAGGATTCAAAGCAGAAGTAGACGAACTTTGGCCCATGGTGCTAGAAGATATTACCCGCACCGTAAACAAAGATAACAAGTTATGGTTCTGTGGACACAGTTTAGGAGCGGCAATGGCTACAATTATGACCAGCCGTTGTTATT
>Ga0255780_10003909_pt1 | contig 12909 bp, 6 predicted proteins | sample 071ome_32_FD_179978 | JGI IMG/M metagenome (GOLD analysis project Ga0255780, IMG submission 179978) | Coastal salt marsh microbial communities from the Groves Creek Marsh, Skidaway Island, Georgia - 071405AT metaG (version 2) | ecosystem: Environmental > Aquatic > Marine > Intertidal zone > Salt... | reverse complement strand
GGTCCTCAATCTCGACCATGTGGCCGGCGGGGGGTGGGTCTGATGATTCGGCCCGTTCGAAAAACCTTCCGCACCCGCGTTCTCCGTGCACGCTGAGATCCTCGCGCTCTGCTGATATTCCGCACTATCCACGGGATGAACGAGGCGCCGGGTGGAGCCGAGCGGATTCCGTGACAATGAGTTTTCAGCTCGGTCGAGCGGGAAGGGTGGGACGAGGGGGAGACGTGGGGATGAACGGGCGGGGGTGAGCCTCGGGGACGTCGGTTACATGGGGGTATCGTCGTGGGTATCGTTGCGAGAGGCCGAAACTATCGTCCGAGTCTACGTCGCGGTCGCGGTCGCTCGGGCTCTCCACCGCCCCAGGGTCATAGATGCGGACACGGTGGCACCCAACCCGCCTGCCACTTAGAACGCACTGAAGTCCACCCCGAGGCCGATATCCGTTCCGCCCATCACCGACTCGAACTCGACCACCGACATTCCCTCCACGCCGATGCGACGCCCGATCTTCTTTTCACACGCCTCGAACACCCTCGCGACCACGCGGGCCACCTCCGCCTCCATCATGTTGGTCCCGCAAGCCTCCCGCAACACCATCGCGACGTCCTCTTTACACACCCGAGCATCCCCGTTCACATCCCAGACCGCGAACAGCGCCTTGATCTTGTCGCTCGGGGACGCTTTCGGGGAGTACGGCGCGAGGATCCGCACAAACTCCTTGAAGTTGATGCCGTCGTAAAAGTACGCGACGCGCTTGTTCAACGGGTTGATTGAAAGCTCCGGGATCGAGCCGGTAAGATCGCTGGACTGCAGGTATCCCCGTTTGCCCTTGTCGAGGGTGCGGAACCTCTTGTAGAGCAGGAGGATCTGGCGACGGGAGCGGGAACGACGACGACGACGACGACGACGAGTGAGGGACAGTCTGGTACAGCGACGACAAAAACCACAGAAAGGACGGACCTGCTCTTGTGTAAAGCTCCCTTTGCTCACGTCGATGAGGTGCTCGACCTCGGCAGACGTCAGATAGTTCTGCGACATCGTGGGGTGGTCGCTGACGGAGCTGCCCCCTGCGAAAGGCCTTTACCGGGCAGTAACGCGCGCCGGCTCTCCCGAGCGTAGTCACGACACCCTTGTGCGTATACGGCTGGAGGGGTGGGCGGATAGTTCGCTTTGGTTTGGTGTTTGCCCTCTATTCCAGTGCGAGTAGAAGGTGCCTCCGCGTTGGGTTTTTGCTGAGCCCCATCCGCGTCGTCTCGTTGGCCCCCACACAAACGAACTTAGGCACATAGACCCAACACCATATCAATAGGCGTATTCTCGTGCACGACCGAGGTGACGTAGACGTCCAATTGCGCGCACTGTCTGCCACGAGCTGAGGCAACGCTCGACTGCAATTCTCGGCTCCAGCTTTCGTCTATCGACCGCTCGCATGCACCGTGAACATATTGATGCTGGTATGTGGCATTGAAGGGCAAGCGCGCGCGTGACGAGCCGACAGACTGGCGGAAACGAACCGAATTACCCCAACTGCCCCAAGCGTGGCAAACAGGCGAACAAGGGATATGCGGGAATTGAAACGAACACAGCGGATAGAACACAGGACGCGGAGACGGTGGGCGCGGGGGAGGGGCACGCCCTGGGAGGGCCTGCTTGCCGTGCTCCTCGCGGTCTTGGTCTCGGCGGGCTTGCCCTGTCCCGGGGCCGCCCAGCCGACTGGTGGTGCCGCGGTCGGTGCGGTCGATCCCTTTTCCACAGTCGACTCGGTCGGCGCGGTCGACTCGGTCGGCGCGGTCGGCGCGGTCGGCGCGGCAGAACCTGTCGCCGCGGTCGACTCGAACTTGGTGGGTCTGTCGCCGGCGGAAGCGCGGCTCACGCCAAGTACCACGGTTCCAAAGCCGAATCCGCCCGTTGCCCCGGACGGGATGTACCTGATGGACATCAAGGAAAACGTAGTGAACTGGGACCAGGCAGCGGCGGGCACACGGGACGGTCTGTACGGCTGGGACTGGCCGGCGACGACGCCGTGTGGGAACGGTACGAGGACGTGGACCGGGGTGTTATGCCGGGGGGGCGACGTGATTCAGGTCAACCTGGCCAATCTCGGGCTCAAGGGGCAGCTGTCGGTGGAGGTGATGAAGGTGCCGACGCTGGAGGGGTTGGACCTGTCAGGAAACGAGTTCGAAGGGTTCTTGCCGCCGCAGTGGTCGTCGAAGAGTCTGAGGCGACTGATTCTGTCGAATAATAAGCTCTCGGGCAACCTGCCGGCGGCGTACGGTGAGGTGGATACGTTCCCCGAGATGGAGCGGATGATGGTCGACGGGAACAGACTCGACGGGATGCTTCCGGGGAGCCAGTGGTTGTCGAGCGGGTTCAAGAAGCAGGCGGTCATCACGCTGCGGCCCGGGAACGAAGACCTGTGCGGGAGTGTGCCGGTGGTGGATCCCAAGTATTACACGACTCTGCCGGACGCAGAGCTGTTTGGCGGGATCGAGGGGCTGCCGGTGTTCCTGCCGGACTCGGCGTTCGCGGTCAACACGAGCCAGGTGTATTTGGTGTACACGAACCTTTTTTCGATGACACCGCAGGTGGCGTATCCGGGTCTCGAGGCGGGAAAGAGCGGTGGCGTCGGACTCGCGGGCGGTGCCGGCAGTGCTGGTGGCGACGGCGACAGTGACGATCGCTTTTCGTCGTTGCCCGACGCCAATGACGTGTTGGATGGCATAAGCGAGGCCGTGGGAGGCATATTTGGCCGCAGGCGTGACAGGAGCCTCCTCCAAGGTCAGGTCCCGACGGCCCAGGCCATGACGGTCATCCCGGACGTGCGGGGGCTAAACGATCAGGGGACAATGTATCCCAACCCGACGAACGTGGTCATCACCAACACGTTGGGCACGTGCTCGAGCCCGTGCGGGAAGCGGGCGGCGCTGCCGTCCTCCAACCTGCTGGAGGCCGCGTGGATGTTCAACGTGACGCTCACTGACATCCTGCGGTATAACAGCGGGCTGTCCGCAGCAAACGCACAGGAAGGCACGGTCATTGCGCTGCCGTGCTACAATGAGGGCGTGCCGTTCCAGTCGACGTCCGACGCGGCGTCCGGCATGTTCGCCGGCGGCAACCAGCGGACAGTGGTTGGGACGGTCGGTGCGGAGATCGCCGGCGCGGTCGTTCGCGGAAACGGGCTGCCGGTGAAAGAAAAAGACGGCATCTACTTCGAGGGCGTCAAGGATTACCTCTTCTACGACGGGGCGATGCACACGGTGCTGGTCGAGCCCGTCTACTGGTTTGTCGACCTCGGTGCCGATTTTACCGTGACGGGCGTGACAATCACGGGCGGCGAGCCGATGAACGGGCTATCCATCTTCGTCGGCTCCGATACGAGCAGCGTGTTTGCCAACTCCCGCGGCGCCTCTGGCCTCAACTTTGCCGCCGGCGAGACAAGGCTGGTCACCGTGCCCTATCTGAAGGGCTCGTACGTGATACTATACGCGGAGGCCAATCCGTCGATGAGTCTCGCCAACGTCAAGGTGTGGACCGCCGAGGGGAACGCGGCGGCCGGCAAGCGGATGCGATCGTCGTCCAACATGGACTATTTGAGCATGAGCGACGACTCCTACGGCCAGATCGTGCCCGAGACCTCGGTCGTCCTCGATGCCACGTCCAACTCGTGCCACATGCTCGGATCGAAGGACGGCGACGGTGACGGCGACGGGTCGAAGCCCTTCTACGTCGAGGTGGACAGCGGGTCGGACATGGGCGTCAACTCGGTCGCCGTCGACGTGCGCAACCTGACCGTCGCGTTTTCGGGTGGGAACGCTACCGTCGCCGTATTCACGTCGAACTCGCCGTATGATTCGAGCTCGATGGAGGACGTCAACATCTGCAAGTTGCTCCCCGTCGAGGAGGACTCGCTCCAGGTTGCCGTGAGCTGCGCCTCGTCCGGCAGGTACGTCGGCCTCCGGTTCGACAACGTGCAGACCACGGAGGTATGCAATCTGGCAGTTTACGTGACGCGTCAGGATATGCAAGCGGCGACCGTCACGATCTCTGGCGCGGACATCGTCGGCATCGTCGTCGGGTCGGTCCTGGGCGGGGCGGCTTTGGCGCTGCTGTTGGTCGGGGCGTACTGGTGGCGCAAACGGCGCAGCGACCGAAAGATCGCTGCAAACAAGGAGGTCTTCCACGACGCGGAGAAGGGCGTGATCCTCCCTCCCGCGCTGACGTCGCTCAAGATGGTGGGTCGGAACGGCAGCCACACGTCGCAGCACAGCGGCTCGAGCCTGTCGCCGCACTACCTGAAGCAGCTGCAGAATATGGACCCGTTCACGGATTATGGCAACGTCAGCCGGGATCACTCGTCGTCCATTGACCAGTCCCCGACCAGGAGGGACAACTCGTTCACGAACGGCGGCATGTCGAGGTCCGAGAACCTGTCGACCAGCATCTCGTCCAGCGTCGATTGCATCGATTTTTCCGACATCGAGCTGCTGCGTACCATCGGCGAGGGCTCTTACGGCCTCGTCTGGCTCGGCAGATACCTGCAGACGAGCGTGGCCGTCAAGGTCCTGACGCACGACACGAAGAGGACCGCCGGCTGGCACCCAGAGCAGGCCCCGAGCGACGGAGCCCTGATGGCACTGCAGAAGGAGGCGTCAATTATGGCAAGCCTGAGGCACCCCAACTGCGTCCAGTACCTGGGATGCTGCATCGATCCTCCCGCGCTCGTGATGGAGTTCTGCAGCCGGAAGTCGGTCGACAAGATTCTTCAGGACGCCAGGAGGGACCCTCGCGCGGCCATGGTGCTCGACTGGGTCCATCTCCTCGGGATAGCCGCCGATGCGGCCAAGGGCATGCTCTACCTCCACACCAGGTCGCCTCCCATCATCCATCGCGACCTGAAGAGCCCCAATCTCCTCGTCGACGCCCTCTGGCACGTCAAAATCTCCGACTTCAACCTGAGTCGGGCGATGGAGCAAGAGTCGTTTTCGACCAGTCTCGCCATCACAAATCCGAGGTGGCTTGCTCCCGAGGTGCTGCGTGGAGAGCACGGCGGTCGCGCTGCCGACGTCTACTCGTTCGGCGTGGTGCTCTGGGAGCTCATGTCGTGGAGCCTCCCTTGGGGCGAGGAGACGAACCCGTTCTCCATCATCAACGGCGTGCTTAACGGGAAGAACCTGGTGATCCCCGGACCGGACGAGCTGCATGGCGGCGAGCTCCCCGCGTACGACCAATACGTGGCGCTCATCAAGGACTGCTGGAGCATGGAGGCGGCCGACCGCCCGTCGATGGATCACGTCGCCAGCGAGCTCCGAAGCATGCTGAGCGGCATGCTCACGACAAAAATCAACACGTCAAAGGAAATGTCGCTCGTCAACACAACGAGCGACGAGTCTGGCTCGGACGACAAGAGAGGAGAGGATTGAGAGAGAGGATGAGAGGAGATACCCGTGGCTGTTGTTCAGTTCTCAGTAAGCATGTACTAGTAGTAGGCGAGTCGATGGTGGTAATGGTGGTAATGGTGGTAATGGTGGTAATGGTAGTCATGGTCATGATGGTCGTCGTTCGTCGTAGTAGGGTATGGAGCTGGGCGGCGGCCCGAGCGGTTTGCTGGGGCGACAGCGACCCGGTGGGGGGGGTAAATCATCAATCATCAATCCAAAACGCGCGCAACGGGAGAGCCGACGGCGACTCTCGATTCGCACTTGAGGCCTGGAGAGCAGGACTGGTAGTAGCTTTCGACGATCGTTGTGCACACCGTCGTGGCCGCGGGGTCGCATTCCAGACAGACTCCGTCGACGCAACTCGACCCGTTTGTGCACTGGCTGTCGTCTCGGCACTGCGCGCACCTGCCCGCTACGCAATGTGGGAGAGACTCCCAACACTGGCTATCGGCGAGGCAGTCGACGCAGCGTCCGCCGGGATCGCAGACGCCCCCGCCGCCGCACGCTGCGGCGCCGTCCGCGGTGCACTGGACGCAGACCCCGCCTGAACAAACCGGGAACTGCCCCGAGCAGTCCTTCGACCCGCGACATTCCAGACACGTCCCGTCGCTGCAGTACGGCCTCGAGTCGCCAAAGACGGCCGCGCAGTCGGCGTCGGCCAGGCACAGCTCGCACCTCGACGTCTGGGGGTCGCACCTTAGCGTGCTCCCACAGTCCGAATCCGTCTCGCAGCCGAGACAGATTCCCGACGAAGAGCATATGGGACGCTCCTTGGGGCAAAGGAGCCCGGCCTGGTCGTCGCACGCCACGCACGAGCGCGTGGACGCCGAACACAGCGGCCGATCGACGGGGCAGTCGGCATCCGAGTGACATGACGAGCATTGGTTGTGCTGGTTGCAGACGAGGCCCGCTTCGCAGTCAGAATCCTCCCCTGGCTCCCGGCACTGGACGCACCGCGGAGCGATCACGGTCCCCGGGTCCGCCAGGCAAAACGGGGCCAGCGGGTCGACCGCATCGCAGTCTCGATCGTTCCGGCACGGCCCACAGTGCCCGCTGGCATCGTCGCAAATGGGCCTCGACGGCGAACGACAGTCGTCGCTCCCGTTAGTCGGATCGCACAGCGGCTCGCATGTCCCGTGCAGCGGACTGCACGCGACCGTCCCGACCGTCGTCTCCTTCCGGCAGGTTACCGAATCGCCCGTGCACTCCACGCACTGACCGTCCGAGCAATACGGCGCCGCGTCGGTCAGACAATGCCTGTCGTCCAGGCACGCCACACAGCGCTGACTGTCCCGGTCGCAATACGTCCCGTCCACCGCACACCCGTTCGTAACGCAGCTACACGAGCCATCGACACACGCCGCACCGCCGCAGTCGTCAGGCCCCGTGCACTCCACGCAGCGATACACCTCGCTCGAAGGCTCCCGCTGACACGTTGCGCCGCTTCCGAAAAACGTCGAGCAGACCCCGTGGCCCACCACCCCGCCTCCCGCACACGCCTGGCAGCGACCTTGGAAGCAGTAGGGCTGCGGAGCGTCGCACTGGGCGTCCGATGTACACACGCAGGCGTTGCCCACGCCACACGTCATCCGATACGGACAGTCGCTGTTGACGACACATTCCGCACACGTATTCAGCAGCATCAGCTCCCGCTCGTTGCCCTGATACGTGGAGCACCGAAACTCGATATAGGTCCCACGGCCGGCACACCGACTGTTGGAATCACACTCGATGCACGTGTTGCTGGGACCGCAAACGCCGGTCTGGCAGTCGGACGAAGACGTGCACTGCACACACCTCCGGGTCAGCAGATCGCATACCGGCGCCAACAGGTCGGTGCACGAGGCAGAGCTCGTACACTCCACGCACCGACCACGGAAACACGCCGTCCGGCCGTCCACATTGCCGGCACACATCGAGTCCCGGTAACACAACTCGACGAGCTCGTTCCCCTTCTTATCCACCCACTTCCCGATCGCCTTGGTGAGGAATCCCCTCGAGGCGTCGGCGTCCGTCTCGCTCGTCGTCGTCGTCGTCGTCGTCGTCGTCGTCGTGGTCGTCGTCGTCGCCGGCCGCGACGGGAGGAGGAGTCCTCTGGACGTTGCACCCGGTTCCTCGAGACAACCAGGGTTGGAGGCACTCGCAATCCATGCGGTGAATACGACGCCCAAGAGGAGCTTGACCATGGTTGGGTGCATACAGTTAGTACGGTTCAAAGAGACATGACGCGTAATTGCGTCGGCGAAGGGGGAACCCGGTCGGAAACCAAACAAAAAACCGCCAAGTTGTGGTGGTCCCCGAGGCACAGCCTAATCAACGCGGCGGAGGCCAGACTCTTTGTTGGTCGCCCCCTTCGCGCTTGTTCTTTTTTACGTTGTTGGGCCCGATTCTTCATGGTAACGCACAAGACCATATCACCGTCTCCCTTCGGGAGACCGCGGGCCACGCTGCTCGTCGTCGCGGTCGTCCTGTGGTCAGTCTTTCTCCTCGGTTGGCGATTGAATCGGGAGCTGGCCGCCGAACGGTCCTTCCCCGACGACGCGCTGGTGCCTCGATTGCGGGAGCAAGGGAGCAACATGTCGACTTCTGGCGGTCCGGATGCGTCTGGTGGGCATGGGGCGTCGAGGAAGGAGGTGAGGGACGAGTTGCTGCCCTCGCCCTCGCCGCCCGTGAAGAAGAAGACGAAGGACCCCGACGAGAACGGCGAGCGGTTGTTCGTCACGGACGCGAATACGCCCGGTGTCCCGGACCTGTATGGATATGTCGAGAAGTACTGGACGACGATGGTGACGGAGCACATGGTCGCGACGCTGGAGGAGGCGTCGAGTCGGCAGGTGCGCACCACCGTTCGTGACATGGGGATGGACGGTGCGGTGCATCTGTCGCAGACGGCGACGTCGCTGGTGAGTCGGGTGCGGTTTTTGGAGGGGTTGTATGAGCTGATGGCGTTCAAGCGGGCGGTTAGGATGGTCGGGGTGGTGGTGACGATTGATAACGACGTGGCGGGGGTGGAGCGGCGGGTGCTTCCTTGGATGCAGTACCACGTTGAACTGGGGGTGGCGAGGTTTTACTTTTTCTACGACGGGAGCGACCCGGCGGTGCTGGAGGTGTTGAACGGGCTGCCGTTCTCGGTCGCGTTTGCCGTCAACGGGGTTGGTGGTCTTGAGGGTAACGGTAACGGTGACGATAGTGGGCTCATGGCGCGGTACAGGTCGCATCAGACCCGGGATTCTGTGTTCAGTTCGAGCGTGGAAGGCGTGGAGAAGAGCAACGAGGTACTGATGACGAAGCAAACGTTTGGGATGGAGGAAGGGGCGCGCAGGGCGGCGGCAGACGGGGTGGCTTGGCTGTTGCATATCGATACGGACGAGCTGTTTCTGCCCGAAGGGTACGATAGCATACCGCGGGTATTTGAGGCGGTCGAGGCGGACGGGGAGCCGACGGTGCGGTTCCTGAACTTGGAGGCGCAGGTCGAGGCTGGCGACGTCACGAGCCCCTTTCTGCAGACGAACCTGTTCAGGAACCATCAGTATTTCACGACAAAGGAGGCGCAGCATTACCGGAGTACGTTCAAGCAGGGCCTTCAGGGCGGGTTTCTCACCCTGTACGCAAACGGCAAGTCGGCGGCGAGGTTGGACGACGAGACGATGCCGAGCGCGCACGGGCCCCATTACTGGAAGCCGTCTGACGCGACGGCACCGGACGTGGCCGATCGGTGGCACAATCGGATCAGCAACAGCAGCTATATACTGCACTACTCGTATACCAATCCGCAGGAGCTTATGGACAAGGCGCAGCGGTCGTGCCCGCAGCACTGGCCTGGGGGCGGGGGCGAAATCGGGGGCGGTGACGGCGGCAGTAGTACTTTCAGCGAGCTCAAGCGTGATTGCTTCGTGCTCGACGTGGACGCGCGTGCTTTTCAGGCGTCGACCAAGGGACTCGAGGCTGCGACGTCGTTCTTCTACGAGAACTTTGTGTACTCGGAAGGGGCGCCGACCTCGTGTTCGGATTGGGCCCCCAGGAACAGGCGGACCGGCTGGTGCTCGATGACCGACATCGGCACCCTCAAGGAGCTGATGGTGCGGATGCAGCTGATGCGTCGCTTCACGCTTCCGCAGGTGATCCTCCAGCGACACGAAGAAGAGATCCGGCGGCTGTCGATATCGACGATATGATGTGGTTGTTATTCTTACTCGATACCCGATCATCATCGTCGTCGTCACACGGCGGCCGAGACCGAGATGGTCCTGCGGTTCCTGGCCTCGCTGTCCTTGCGGTTGACGCCGAGGGCGGGAAGCAGGTCGACCGCGCTGGTCAGGCCCTCGACCTTCCTCTTGGACTTTTTCTTTTCCGACATATTTGGCAGCGGGATGACGACATGCTCGTCCTTGGCCGAGAGACTGGAGGACTCGGCGCCGGCGTCGCTCTGTGCTGCCGAGCCCCACGGGTAGGACTTGCCGACAATCGCATACAGTCGCTGGTTGGGCAGCTCAAAATATTGGTTGAGCTTTTGCCTTACCGCTGGATGCATCCGACGTCCGCGTCGCTCGCCGGTCCACATGGGCACGGGCTTGAACTGGTACCCGCCGCGCGACGGGTCGACGCCTATAAACTCAAAGACCGACTCGACCGACTTTTGGGGCTGCGCGCAAAACTCCCTGAACTCCATGAACAGGATGTTCTCCCTCGGGAATCTCGAGAGATACGGTGCGATGCGGTCGGCGAAGTGCGAGAAGTACAGGACCGACGACGTCCGAGTGAAGACACGGGTCGGCATGTCCTTGGGCAGCGCCGCCAGCGGGCCCAGCTTGGTCAGGTTTTCGAAATACTCGGCGTCCTCTGCCGGGATATGGAACCTTTGATCCCCGGCCCTGATGTCCTCCATGAACGACCAGTCGAGCGGCATGCCCGTGTTGCGGAGCATGATCTCTGCGCTGAACGCGGCGTCGACGGGATCCCTGACCATGAAGATGAGCTTGGCGTTCGGGCTCATGCGCTTGATGCGCTCGGCAACGTGCGGCAGGCATGCATTCAGAGGGCACGCGTCGATGCACTTCCAGGTACCGGCGCCTTTCACCACCTCGTTCCACCACCGCGTCAGCACGGTCGGGAAGAAGGAGCGGTACAGGAGGCGGGAGTGCGTCGTCCGCGGCCCCAGCACGCCGTTGAAGAAGTGGGACTCCTTCGAAAGCGCCGGGTCGTACGGAAGCCCGTCGATCCCGGAGATGGCCGGGTGCTGCATCAGGTACTGGGCCAGGGCGGTGGTGCCGCACTTGGGAAAACCGAGGATGTAGACGTCCGGAACACTGCGTCGCAGCGGGAGGGTCAGGAAGCGACGTGTGATATTCATACAGTACGCTTTCTCAAATCCCAGACGCTGAAACATCCCAGACCACTTGGGCTTGACCTGCCACGCCGTGCGGGCAACAGGCACCGCCCAGTAGAGCCGCCGCGCCATGAGGTAAGGCGGTAGAACGAGCATGCCCATCACGAACGAGATGACTCGGGCAACTGCAAGCCATAACAGGATGACCGGGAGGCTGATGGGCATGAGCACGTAGTCGACGAGTGCGTTCGCCATTTTCCTCCTCGTGTGGTGGAGTCGGCTGGGAATTCCGTTCAGGATCCGTTGGTGTCGCGCGTCTTCCTTCTTGCAGTCAACTCGGCGCCGATGGATACGTCGTCGCCGTGTATATACACAACTCAATAATGGAGTATTACAATTGCTGTTGTACGAAGCAATGCGCGTGTCATGGTGAAAAATATGAGCGAAACCCAGGGTCGTCGAGTGCGGTGCTGGTTTGTTCGTCCAAGAAACGGGGGGATGGCACCCACACCGTTCGTTCGTTCGTTTGTTTGTTCGTTCGTAGGATCAGGATTGGCGAGCCCTGCGAGGGGTCGGCACTCACGTCAACGTCCTCCGCCGTCCATCTCGACGACCACCGCGCTCTCCCCGCAGTCGCTCGAGCTCGCACCCGGTGCCCTGGGCAGCTCGCTCGAGGCGGCCGCTCCCCACGGATACCGGCGACCCACGATCTCGAAGAGCCGTTCGTTCTTCTGCTCGAAGTACGCGTCCAGCTTCTCCCGCACGTTTGGATGCATCCGCCTCCCTCGCCGCTCGCCGCTCCACATCGCCACCTCGGTGAACGAGTACTTGTCCACGTCCGCCCCGACGAATTCCAGCACCTTCCTGACCGAGCGCTCCGTGTCCCTGTAAAACTCCTTCATCTCCAGCACCATGATGTTATCCCTCGGGAAGCGCTCCAGGTAGGGCGCCAGCCTAGCCGCAAAGTCCGAGAAGTAGAGGTACGACGCCGGCGAGGTGTAGATCTTGCCAGGCATATCGAGCGGCAGCGGCTCGTCAGGATTGAGCTTCTCCAGCATCTCAAAGTACGACTGGTCCTCGGCAGAGATACTGAACCGCGGGTCGGCAGGGTCGGCGGCGCCGCCGGCGTCAAACACGTCGTCCGAGTACGACCAGCCCAGGTCGATCCCCGTGTTCCTCATCATAATCTCGCCGCTGAAGCACGAGTCGGCCGGGTTGCGCACCATGAAGATGAGCTTGGCGTCAGGACTCATGCCTTTGATGCGCTCGGCCACGTATGGCAAACATGCCGACAAGGGACACGCATCCAGGCAGAGCCAAGTGCCGCATCGCTTGACCACCTCACACCACCAACGGGTCACCAGCGTCGGGAAAAAGGAGCGGTATAGGAGACGAGAATTGGCCGTCCGCGGCCCCAGCACGCCGTTGAAGAAGTGGGACTCCTTCGAAAGCGCCGGGTCGTACGGAAGCCCGTCGATCCCGGAGATGGCCGGGTGCTGCATCAGGTACTGGGCCAGGGCGGTGGTGCCGCACTTGGGAAAACCGAGGATGTAGACGTCCGGAACACTGCGTCGCAGCGGGAGGGTCAGGAAGCGACGGATGATGTTCATAGCGTACGCCGTCTCGAACCCCCAGCGGATGTAAAACGGATGCTGCGAGTCGAACGCCGCACGGGCCAGTGGGACCGCCCAGTAGAACGGACGAGCAATCAAGTACGTCGGGAGGATGAGGAAAGGGACGAGCATGGACAGAACACGGGCCACGACCAGGTAGACACAGCAGACCGGAAGGGCGACCAGTGGAAAGAGAGTGTGATCGACGACAGACCAGAACACGGGTTGGACCCGTACTGTAGCAGCTGCACACATCGTGGTGGTTAATGTTTCGTTCGTGTGTGCCTAAACAAACAAAGGGCTATAAATACGATGAGAGAAAATGCCGGGGAGGCGCCACGTGCGTTCGGTGTTGAACCGTATTCGTTGTTCGGTGCAAAGGCTTTTGCGCGGATAGCCCATCCAGCCTCCCTGTACATGAGCGGGTCCAGGCCTGTGTTCATCATGACGTAGCGGGGCAGGCATTCGGTAGACTCGAGCGTGAGCCAACCGCGGCGAAATCGCCGTCCGAATCACGCGGGCGGGACTGGAA
>Ga0255780_10003890_pt1 | contig 12942 bp, 9 predicted proteins | sample 071ome_32_FD_179978 | JGI IMG/M metagenome (GOLD analysis project Ga0255780, IMG submission 179978) | Coastal salt marsh microbial communities from the Groves Creek Marsh, Skidaway Island, Georgia - 071405AT metaG (version 2) | ecosystem: Environmental > Aquatic > Marine > Intertidal zone > Salt... | reverse complement strand
GCCACGCCACCGGCAGCTCGCCATCCGATCAAGACCTTTGTTACCCAGTGGAGTGACTCACAGATTCGTGAAGCCTGTCAGCGTGAAATTGGACGTGGTGGTCAGGTGTATCTTTTACATAACGATGCCGCCACCATCGAAAAGATGGCACATAACATCCAAGAGCTGTTACCTCATGCACGTGTTGAGTTTGCGCATGGCCAAATGCGTGAGCGTGATCTTGAACGCATCATGCGTGACTTCTATCACCAACGTTTCAATATCCTGATTGCGACGACCATTATCGAGTCTGGTATCGATGTGCCCTCAGCTAACACCATCATCATTAACCGTGCGGACAAGCTAGGCCTTGCACAACTGCACCAGCTACGCGGTCGCGTTGGACGATCACATCATCGTGCTTATGCGTACCTGATTGCGCCTCCTAGCAAAGCGTTAACTGCTGATGCTCGTAAACGTTTAGAAGCTATCGAATCACTCGAAGAACTTGGCGCTGGCTTTACTCTTGCTACTCACGATCTTGAGATTCGCGGTGCCGGTGAGCTGCTGGGTGATGAGCAAAGTGGCCAAATCAATGAGATTGGTTACACGCTTTACACCGAAATGCTCGAGCGCGCTGTGCAATCGATTAAATCCGGTAAACAGCCTGAGCTTGATCGTCCACTAGATCACGGCGCAGAGATTGATCTGCATATTCCTGCGCTACTGCCCGATGACTACATCCCAGATGTCCACAGCCGCTTGGTGCTTTATAAGCGCATTGCTTCCGCTGAAGATGCCGAGATGCTTAAAGAATTGAAGATCGAGATGATCGATCGCTTTGGTCTATTGCCTGAGGCAGCAAAGACCTTATTCGATATCACTCAAATGAAACTGCGCATAGTGAACAAAGGCATCAAAAAGATTGAAGCTGGCCCTAGCAATGGACGCATTCTGTTTGATAAAGACCCACAGATCGACCCAGGCAAGATCATTCAGCTGATTCAAACTCAACCACAGCATTACAAGCTCGAAGGCGCCGAGAAATTTAAGTTTGATGCTGATATGGGCACTCCTGAAGAGCGTATTGCGCGTGTTGTCGAGCTGCTCGATCACATCCTATTGGAGGATGCCGCCTGAACAGGCACAATGACCGCATGAAGAAGCTAATGCTCACGACCGGGTTGCTATTGTCAGGCGCGATACAAGCGCAGGAACCTGCGCCCGTAGTCGATGCTGGTTCTTCCGTAGATCGCAGCCCAGAACTGCGTATATGGCAGCGACAAACACCTGCGCCAGTGAGTGATATCAATGCGATTCCAAATGAATATGCGCCAACAAACTCACCTGAACCCTTACGCATTGAGTTCACCCGAGGCTTGAGTCCCGTCCAGACCACATCACCACCAGTTGAGCCTTCTCAGCCAGCAGAACCGCTTTTCTTAGAGGCTCAATCAGAACAGCCTGAGGCGCTTTTTATTCAGCCAACGCAAACAGCTCAGCCAGAGCCTCTCTTTCTTAAGCCAACAGCGCAAGAGCCTGTTTCGAACCAACCTCAAGCAGAACCCTTATTCCTAGAGGCGCAGCCCACGACCAAACAACCGATCGCAGAAACTGAGGAAGAACCGCTTTTCTTAACCGATAGCGAACTACCACCTGAGCTCGATCCTTTTTTCATACCTGAGCCTAACTGGAATGAGCTCGATACCAGTCTCCCAGAAACAGATTGGTTTGATTTCGAGATCGTACTCTTTACATACCCACCGGGTAAGAATTTTGAAACCGCTGATCGCGAGGTACTACCAGAGGTCACCCAAGAGCCAGATCCCGATAGTGCAAATGGTGGACTCAATAATGATGATATTGAGGGTGATTTTGCGCAGCGTCGACCACGTGATGAATATGTTCTCAATGCTGCGGTTAAAAAACTATCACGCAATGGCTACACCATTCATGCTCATCAACGCTGGCGCCAAGCAACTCCGCCACGTGACACCGATAACTGGTATCGCATTGGGGACGATCAACTCTACGGTTTAGTGCGCGTGAATCTTGGTCGCTATCTGCACTTAGCAACCAACCTTGTTTACAGTGATCGAGAAACGGGGTTATCTCACCCTATTCTGCTGAATCGCCGCATGCGCAGTGAACAACTTCAATTTATTGACCATCCAAAGGTTGGCGTTTTAGTCACCGCACTTCGTTACGAGCCACCTAAACCAGAAGTGATTGAAGAAACACCTGTGCCCGTTGAAGAAATACCGGTAGAAAAGCCTGTCGAGAAGAAAAAGAAGGAAAGCGATATTCCTCGCGCTACTCCAGATCTGAGCTAGTCCGCTTAGTATCGGGTGCTGTCATTAAAACAGTCACCAATCCACCAAAACCAAATACAAAGCCAAATGGCACCACCATAAGAACAGGCATTGCTAGTGGATGCTCCATGAACATCATCGGAAAACCGACAAAAAGACCAATCACCGTCAATATGATGCCGATCCACACGCTGATAACACCAACTTTATGCATTGCTTATACCTAAGGGTTCTCAAGTAAACTAAGTCTAACAGCTAGCGCTTATCGAGACTTATCAATCCATGTTTGGCATCACCGATCTTATGACCTTTGTGATTGGCACAATCATCATTGTGCTACTTCCGGGGCCAAACTCGCTTTACGTTGCGCTTGTAGCTTCTCATAGAGGCGCTTTCGCTGGATTTAAAGGTGCGGCAGGTATTTTTACAGGCGATGCTATTTTGATGGTGTTGGCGATCGCAGGCGCTGCCACCTTGGTGCATGGCTACCCCAGTTTGTTTAACGGCATCAAAATGATTGGTGCGCTTTACCTCACCTGGTTAGGCATTCAATTGCTGCTCAGCCTACGTCAGACAAAGCTAGATGGTGAACCCTCGCGATCAACCCGAACACCCTATCGTTCTGCGCTAGCGATAAGCCTAGTTAACCCGAAAGCTATCCTCTTTTTTGCTTCATTCTTTGTGCAATTTATCGACCCCAATTACCCCAACCCTTGGGCGACCTACATCAGCATGTTCTTCATTGTGCAGATCATTAGCCAAACTTATCTCGCAGGCCTAATTGGCAGCACTTTATTCTTCAAAGATCGTTTACATGCAGATTCAATTTGGCGTCGGATTTTATCTATCGCTGTAGCGTTATTTTTCTTTTACTTTGCGATCAGCATTGGCCTAGAAGCCTTGGCGTAATCTACCAACGAAAACTCAATCGCACTGAAATCGCTATGTAATTATTCTTATTCCTAGAAATTAGAAAATTTAATTGGGAAAAGTTGGAATCCGAACTAGATTTTAAAATGCAGAACGGCACGAGCTTCCTGATAGAAACTCGCCGTGTGATAGGTCTTCACTTGGGAAATTTAACGTAAAGAAATTGCAGCTTAATGCGCATTTAACTCTTAGCGACTTTAACCAATGAGGTAATGATCAGGATCACAGCGGCTACCGGAAATCACTTTTGTCGGCATCTGTTCTTTCTAGTCACAACCCCGCTCCGGCGGGGTTAACTTTTTGTACCGCAGACAAAGAAAAAGCCCGACCTCAAATGAGATCGGGCTTTCCTATATGGCGTCCCGTAGGGGAGTCGAACCCCTGTAACCAGCGTGAAAGGCTGGGATCCTAGGCCTCTAGATGAACGGGACAGAAACCTTTTTGCAAATTGTTTGGTGGAGCCAAGCGGGATCGAACCGCTGACCTCAACACTGCCAGTGTTGCGCTCTCCCAGCTGAGCTATGGCCCCTCAGGGAGCGCGTATATTAGGGATTTGAGGGCTTAATGTCTACCCCTTCAGGGTGATTTATTTCCCTTTTGTGACCAATCTTTTGGCTCACCCGCCCCATGAGTCGCGTAGACCCACAATCTGGTTAAACACAGGCTTTCCATCACTTGAAGACTCAATATCACGGCAGAAGTAACCTTCTCGCTCAAACTGGAATCGTTCCCCTGCCTCAACCGCAACCAAGGCTGGCTCAACCACCGCATCTTTAAGCACTTTGAGCGAGTTCGAATTCAAATCTGATAAGAAATCACCTTTAGCACCCGGATTCGGCACCGTGAACAAGCGATCATATTGATGCACATCCGCACGCACACCCTCGCTTGCTGACACCCAATGGATAACGCCGCGAATCTTACGACCTTCAGGGTTCACACCCAGCGTCTCAGGATCATAGCTACAGTGGATCTCAGTGATCTCACCAGATGCATCGCGAATAATCTCATCAGCACGAATGGTGTAAGCATTTCGCAGACGAACCTCGCCGCCAAGCACCAAGCGCTTGTATTTTTTATTTGCTTCTTCGCGGAAGTCTTCAGCATCTATGAAAACTTCACGGGTTAGCTTCAGCTCACGTGAACCCATTGATTCATCTTTTGGGTGGTTTGGACCTTGCAGCGTTTCCACCTGACCTTCTGGGTAATTCGTGATAACCACTTTCAATGGATTCAGTACTGCCATGCGACGTGGTGCAACAGCCTCGAGATCACTACGAATAGCCGCTTCGAGCATACCCATCTCAACGGTACTGTCCGCACGTGTCACGCCAATCATGTGACAGAAGTCGCGTACTGACTTTGGTGTGTAGCCACGACGACGCAACCCGGCAATGGTCGGCATGCGCGGATCATCCCAGCCAGAAACGTGCTTTTCATCGACTAACTGAGTCAGCTTTCGCTTACTCATAACAGTGTATTCAAGATTCAATCGCGCAAACTCAATTTGCTGCGGATGACATTCAATAGAAATGTTATCTAGCACCCAGTCATACAATGGACGGTGTGCTTCAAACTCGAGGGTACATAAGGAATGAGTAATGCCCTCTATCGCATCAGAGATCGGATGCGTGAAGTCATACATAGGATAAATGCTCCAGGCATCGCCAACTTGATGGTGATGAAGCCCTTTACGAATACGGTATAAGGCGGGGTCTCGCATATTCATATTGGGTGAAGCCATGTCGATCTTAGCGCGCAGGGTTTTTGCACCGTCATCAAACTCGCCATCACGCATGCGTTGGAATAAATCCAGATTCTCTTCAACGCTACGATCACGATAAGGACTTGGCTTACCCGCTTCGGTCAGAGTGCCGCGATATTCGCGCACCTCTTCAGCATTCAGGTCGCACACATAAGCCTTACCTGCGTTGATCAACTCAACTGCGAAGCCATAAATTTGCTCAAAATAATCCGATGCGAAATGCAGCTCTTTCCAAGCAAAACCCAACCACTCGACATCACTTTTGATCGCCTCAACAAATGCCGCTTCTTCTTTCGCAGGATTGGTGTCATCAAAGCGTAAATTCGTCGCGCCCTTGTAGTCATCACCAATACCAAAGTTCAGTACGATCGATTTAGCGTGACCGATATGCAAAAAGCCATTGGGCTCTGGCGGAAAACGTGTCACAACACTTGTGTGCTTACCGCTCTTTAAGTCGCCATCAATAATTTGACGGATAAAGTTACTTGTTGGCGCATCACTCATGACGCGTTCTCCTGAATAAACGCAATCGCATTATCAATACGACGTAAGGTCGCTTCACGACCCACAAGGAATAAGGTGAGATCTAGGTCGGGTGATGGCACTCCATCAGTCACCGATATACGAAGCGGCATAGCTAACTTACCAAATCCAATTTCTAGTGCTGCAACTGAATCAGCCACACATTGATGAATAGGCTCTCGCTCCCAGTCGCTTAAGTTCGCAAGCTGTTCGCGCACATGCTTCAATGGCGCAATCGCCTCTTCAACGAGGGCTTTTTTCGCTGGCTTTGAGCTATAGCCTTCAGGATCATTGAAATAAAAAGTCGAAATCTCAGCGAGCTCAACTAACGTCGATGCACGCTCACGTTGTGCATCAACGATCTGCGCCAATACATCGAGATCAGTCGCGTCGATACGCAGACTCTGCAGATGCTTTTGCAATAAAGGTGCTAAACCGGCAGGACTCGCCTCTTTGATGTAATGCGCATTTAGCCAATTTAGCTTTTCAGTATTAAATGCTGATGGGGCGCGGTTCACATTCTTCAGCTCAAACAGCTCGATCATTTCTTCACGGCTGAATAACTCTTGATCGCCATGCGACCAACCTAAACGTACCAAGTAGTTCAACAAACCTGCTGGTAAATAACCATCATCGGCATATTGCATCACAGAGACTGCGCCATGGCGTTTTGATAAACGAGCACCATCATCACCAAGGATCATCGGCAAGTGCGCAAATTCAGGCACTGACCAACCCATCGCTTCATACATGTTGATCTGACGCGGCGTGTTATTGATATGGTCATCGCCTCGGATCACTTGCGTGATCTCCATATCGTGGTCATCTACGACAACAGTGAGGTTGTAAGTTGGCGAGCCATCGGTACGACGAATAATTAAGTCATCCAGCTCGTTATTCGAAACCTCGATATCACCCTTCACTAAATCGTTAAATTTGACAGATCCTTCTGTTGGATTCAAAAAACGGATAACGTGTGGCTCATCTGCACTCACGTTCGCATGACGACAATGACCGTCATAACGCGGTTTTTGTTTTGCTGCCATCTGCTCTTCGCGCAGATTATCCAAACGCTCTTTAGAGCAGCTACAGCGATAAGCCATGCCTTTATCAATCAGCTGATCAATGACCTCGTTATATCGATCGAATCGCTTAGTTTGATAAAACGGCCCTTCGTCATAATCCAAGCCAAGCCACTGCATGCCCTCAAGGATGGCATCCACAGACTCTTGGGTAGAGCGCTCTAGGTCGGTATCTTCGATACGCAGAACAAATTGACCGCCATGCTTACGCGCATAAAGCCAAGAGAATAAAGCCGTGCGAGCACCGCCAACATGCAGGTATCCGGTAGGACTTGGAGCGAAACGAGTTTTTACAGCCATGACTCAATAAAACGATCTAAAAACAGCCGGCGATTTTAGCAAGACCACGCTCAAACCACACGATATTACTGGCCTAAACACTGGTAAAATCACAGCATCTTCATTATTTCGGAAATCACTCATGCGCGACCTTCTCGCCAAAATCCCCTTTCATATGGCTGTGATGTTTAGCCTGCTACTGGGGCTTGCGCCTTTTGTGCCAGAACCGCACGTTTGGGAAAAGCTCAAAATGCTAGCCGATGGCACTCTAAGTAAACCCATCGACATCTTTGATCTACTGATGCATGGCACACCCTGGTTAATTTTGATTGGCAAAGTTGCCTACGGACAAACAGGCTCTGAGCGCGCTTAAATCATGCCTTTACCACCTGCCACAACTCGACAACCTCACCATAAGCGCCAGATTACTTGCCAAGGGTACCTGCGCGAAGACGGACTATGGGACATTGAAGGCTGCCTGATTGATACGCGCAGCCAAACGATAAGCACCTTTGGTCGCGGTGATATTCCGCCGGGTGAACATCTGCATGAGATGTGGATACGCATGACCGTTGATAGTGATCTGAAAGTGACAGAACTTGTAGTTCATACGGAAAAGGCACCCTATCCCGCCTGCCCTCATATACCCGATCATTACAAAAAGCTGATTGGCGAAACGATTGCACCCGGCTGGACCGCCAAGGTTCGACTACTCATCGGTGGCACTCGAGGCTGTACACATATTGCTGAGCTCTTAGGACCAGTGGCCACAACCGCTGTACAAACTGTCTACGCCTGGCGTGGAGAACAAGATGGCTCAGACCACACACCACCGGTTGAGTTTATGAATACTTGCCATTCTTTATCCGAAGATGGCGCAGCCGCTTCCCAACTTTGGCCCAAAGATCCAGCGTGAACCACAAGCCACAAATTCTGGCGCCTGCCGGTGGTCAAGCTCAAATCGATGCTGCCATTCATGCCGGCGCAGATGCGGTCTACTTTGGACTGCAATCGAGTTTTAATGCACGTGCACGCGCTATCGGGATACCACCAAGTGAACTCGAAGCTGTTATGCAGCAGCTCCACCGACACGGCGTCGAAGGTTATCTAGCACTTAACACGTTGGTGTTTGATGAAGAACTCAAAGAAGTCGAGAAACATATTCGACTCGCTGCACGCTGTGGTGTTGATGCACTCATTGTGCAAGATATTGGCGTCATTCAGCTGGCTCGACATATTACACCTCACCTTCCCCTGCACGGCAGCACCCAGATGTCGATTACTGATGCTGAAGGTGTTGCCTTTGCAGAATCACTTGGTATCGAACGAATTGTGGTCGGTCGTGAGCTATCGATTGATGAGATAAGCCAGATCGAAGCGAAGACCAGCATAGAGATCGAAACCTTTGTGCATGGTGCTCTTTGTGTCAGCTACAGCGGTCAATGTTTCTCCAGTGAAGCCTGGGGAGGACGCTCGGCAAACCGAGGTCAATGCGCACAAGCTTGTCGCTTGCCTTATGGCTTGTTGGTCGACGGCACAATTCAGCAGCAAGGTGATATGAATTACCTGCTTTCACCGCAAGATCTGATGGCTCTGGGACAAGTGCCACAACTTATTGAAGCCGGCGTAAGTTGCTTCAAGATCGAGGGCCGCCTTAAAGGTCCTGAGTATGTACTGAGCACGATTTCGGCCTATCGAGAAGCTGTTGATCGTGCATGGGAAGCTCACCTAACCCATAAACCACTCAAAGATACCGAGCCTTCTCAAGAACAGCGTCGTAGATTGGCGCAGGTATTCTCTCGCGGACAAGGAAAACATGCTGATGGTCTGACTCCTGGGTTTTTAAACGGACCACATCATCAAGAACTGGTGATTGGTCGTAACCCAAGACATCGTGGTCTATATCTTGGCACGGTTTCTAAAATCACCGATCAAGGTGTTGAGCTGACCTTAAACAACCCGGTTAAAGCTGGTGATGGCGTTGTATTCGATTCGGGCAACCCACAAAGTAAAGAAGCTGGTGGCAATGTCTTTACTATCTTACGTAAAGGAAAAACTATATCCGATGAAATTGACTCAGGTGAAGCTACTCTGACCTTTGCGAAGCATGTTCGACTCGATCATGTACATGTTGGCGATATCGTTTGGCGCACCAAAGATACCCGCATGGATTCTGGCCCCAATCTTTCCCGTGAGACACGTCTTGGCGGTCTTTCGACTGACATTCATATCAGCCTGGCTATTGGAAAGCCCATAACGATTGAGCTATCAAGCCAGCATCACCACTTCACATTTAAAAGTGAAACGCTGATGGAAGCCGCTCAAAAGCGCGCGCTTGACAAAGAATCAGTTACCAAGGCGATCGGCACCCTAGGCGACACCTCACTTGAATTGAATCAGCTAACAGTAACGCTTGATGAGAATTGTTTTGTGCCTGTCAGTCAGCTTAAACAAGCACGTCGTGACGCGGTTGAAACATTCAGCCAACAGATCATCACGCATCAACGCGATAAAGACCTAAACGAAAGTTCAGTACTAGACAGCCTGCTGCTGACCACTGAACCGGTGAATCAGATTAATCCTGAGCTATCCCTGCTTTGCAGAACCCAAGCTCAAGTCAATGCCGCCTTAAAGATACCCGCGCTCAGTACCATCATCGTCGACTTCCTAGAAGTTCATGGACTCAAAGATGCGTGTGAAGCGGTAAAAGAAAAAGGTCGCAAGCTGGTTGTTGCCGCACCACGTATCTTCAAACCAGGTGAAGAGCGATTAGTTCGTTACCTACTCAAACTCAAACCCGATGCGCTTTTGATTCGATCAACAGGCTTACTCTGGCAGCTCAAACATTCCGAGAAGACAAAAACGCTGCTCGAAGAAGAAAAGATGTCACTACCAGAGCTTTGGGGAGACTTTTCACTGAATGCCAGCAATCAACTCGCAGCACATCAATTGATGGACTTGGGACTAAGTCGCCTCGCGCTGACTCATGATGTTAATGCTGAACAAATCGCTGCATTAGCTGAACATCTGCCTCAAGCTTATCGCGAAAAACTAGAACTCATCGCGCATCACCACTTACCTATTTTCCATACTGAGCACTGCGTCTTTGCCCGCTTTATGTCGCATGGAAATTCCTATAAAGACTGTGGTCGACCTTGCGAGCATCACACGGTCCATTTACGTGATCCCGGTCAACACGATCATCTCGTATTAGCCGATGTCGGATGTCGCAATACCGTCTTCAATGCTCAAGCACAATCTGCTGCAACCTATTCAAAAAGATTGATCAAGGCAGGTATAGCACACTGGCGGATTGAGCTTGTCGATGAGCCGGCTGAAGAAGTCGAAAAAATCGTTACTGGCTATCAACAACTGCTTGATGGCAAGCTCGACAGCAAGGCTCTGTGGAAAGCGCTCGACAACATCACCGATGCTAACCATATCGCGCAAGGCGTCAGCTTAGGCTCGCTAGCGGCAAGAGCAGAGCAAACGCGCAGCCAGATGAAAAAGCCAACCGCGCGCTAGTGCTTCCTGATCCCTAAATTAAATAAATCTAAACGTGGCTGATACACCTCAGATTCAATCTCAAAGAGTCCCAATAAGGTATGAAACACATTGTGATGGCTAAAGTTATTATCTTTAGCGCGTAACATACGCTGCAGATCATAATCAGCATGCTGAGCACCCATCCAAAGGATGACCGGCACATTCGTCTGCGATCTAGGCGCTATCGCATAAGGCATTGCATGAAGATACAAACCATTCTCCCCTAACGACTCTCCATGATCACTAACGTAAAGCATCGATGTTTCAAATGTTTGATCGTATTGCTTTAAGAACTCGATCGTTTCATTGAGGAAATAATCAGTATAAAGAATGGTTGAGTCATAACTCGAGGTGATTTGCTCGGCAGAACATTGGTCAAGTTGATTGGTTTCACACCCCTCACCAAAAATCGCAAACTCTTTGGGGTAGCGCTGATAATAAGTTGGTCCATGGCTACCCATTTGATGAAGAACGATCAGAATATCGCCCTTAGGATGATCTTGGATATATTTATCCAACCCTGACAACATACCCACATCGCGACACTCAGGATCACAGATCGGATTTGTTTTAGGCGAGCGGAAATTATGATACTCAACCCGATCAGCTACTCCTTTGGAGCTCGAGTTGTTATCACGCCATATGATATTCACCCCTGCACGATTCAGCACATCTAATGCATTCTCCTCATACTTTGCTTCACTTGTTGAAAATTCCTGGCGCTTCTTAAATGAAAACATACATGGGACGGAGTGCGCCGTACTGGTTCCACAAGAATCTACATCTGTAAAACTCACTACTGCTTGCTTCTCAAGCAAGGGATTAGTTTTTCTCGCATAGCCATTGAGTGAAAAATGATCTGCGCGCGCCGTTTCACCAACAACCATGATGATCAGTTCACGATCTACATCTTCTTCGATAACTTTGGCATCAAGACCAATCCTTACCAATTCCTTTGGTGCAGGCGTAAAGATATCTTTCCTCAGGATTTGATATCCAGCATACAAGGTCGCCATTGGGCTAGAGTAAGCACGTATCGTTTTCTGCTCCCTAAAAAACGATGCGTAGAAAGAACTAAAAGAAAAGGCGATCGCAGAAGTCAGCAACAAAGCCGTTATACCAGTCACCATGTGGCTACCAAGGCGACTAAAGGCCTTTTGTTCTCTAACCTTCACCTTAAATAGCCAAAGCGTTGGCAGACCAAAAATAAATATCACATACAGCAGCAATTGCCATGACATGAGATCACGAGCTTCAGCGGTATTCGTTTCGAGCGCATTGATAATCATGCCTCGATCAATAATTACGCCGTAGGCATCTGAAAAGTAACTGCTGATAGCTGTGACCAAAAGCAACAAGGCTAAAACAAAGCGATAACCCTTATGGCAGCTCAGAAACGTAAATATCCAAACCAACAATAATGCTTGAACTATTACGAGTGAAATCACATATGTAAGACTTGAGCCACTCTCAACCTGCCAAGCAAAGAGCTTTTCGAACATCGTTACGTTTGCAACAGCGGTAACAAAAACAGCAAAAAAGACGGCCAGTCTGGAGCTCGTCCAAAATGATACTTGATTCATAAATATAGCCTTAATATCAGTAGCTTCAGAAAGTGTAGTTTGATTTTATTAAGCCAACCTTAAGGCACAAAAAAGCCCGCTTTCGCGGGCTTCTTCGTTTAGTGAAAGATTAGATCGCTAACTTAACGATAATCTCTTGTGCCTTATCCGCAGACTCGACGTACTCCGGCATTTTATCGAAGTTGAGGTAGCGGTAAATCTCAGGCGCCATGCTATCGATCTTAGTTGCGTACTCCATGTACTCAGCAACTGTAGGTAGCTTACCCATGATCGCTGCAATCGAAGCGAGCTCAGCTGACGACAAGTACACGTTAGCACCCTGACCCAAACGGTTCGGGAAATTACGAGTCGACGTAGACACTGCCGTTGAATTTGCTGCAATGCGCGCCTGGTTACCCATACACAACGAACAACCTGGCATCTCAGTACGTGCACCAGCTTGTGCGTAGATGTTGAAGTAACCCTCTTCCATCAATTGTTGCTCGTCCATCTTGGTTGGAGGTGCAATCCACAAACGAGTTGGCAAGGTATTGCCTGCAGCTTGTAACAACTTACCTGCCGCACGGAAGTGACCAATGTTTGTCATACAAGAACCGATGAACACCTCATCAATCTTGTCGCCTGCCACTTCTGACAAGGTCTTCACATCATCTGGATCATTTGGACATGCCAATAATGGCTCTTTGATCTCAGACATATTGATTTCGATCACTTCGGCGTACTCAGCATCCGCATCTGCACGCATCAACACTGGATTTTCTAACCACTCTTCCATTGCGCGTGCGCGACGCTCAAGGGTACGAGCATCTTCGTAGCCATTTTCGATCATCCAACGCAACATAATGATGTTTGAACGCAAGTATTCAGCGACTGACTCTTCTGAAAGATCGATGGTACAACCCGCTGCAGAACGCTCTGCTGATGCATCTGATAACTCAAACGCT
>Ga0255780_10003884_pt1 | contig 12950 bp, 19 predicted proteins | sample 071ome_32_FD_179978 | JGI IMG/M metagenome (GOLD analysis project Ga0255780, IMG submission 179978) | Coastal salt marsh microbial communities from the Groves Creek Marsh, Skidaway Island, Georgia - 071405AT metaG (version 2) | ecosystem: Environmental > Aquatic > Marine > Intertidal zone >... | reverse complement strand
AGCTCCTGCTCCTCCACTTTCGATATTGCTTTCGTAACCAACCACTCCACCCTCAATGAGTAGACCAGCAAATAGTAATGGTTTTAAATTTGGTGCCTCCTTGCCTTCATAAACTTCCCTTGTGCTTTTTATAAGTTGCCTTTCCTTGACGAGGTTATCAAGTCCAATCCTCTCCACAACGGTAAACCACGTGCCGTTGCCCACGGTATCAAGTGCCTGTATTACCCAGACTTCAGAACCCTGTGTAATTGCGGAACTTAATTGTGAAAAATTGTCATTGGGCTTACGCTGCCCTGTCTTGTCAGTAAAGTTATAGACTGCTATTGTTATCTTTGGTCCATCCAATGCTGGAACGGTATCAAGCGTGTTTTGAATGGGAGAACGTGCGACTTCCGGTGGTGTCCAGTCTGCCTTGTTCATCGTGCCTGCACACCCGGAGAGCACTACTGCCATTATTATCGCCAATGCCGTTCTTAACACTGCCGTCTCCTAAAATCCAAAGCCTGTTAGTGGGACCACCAATTCTGTGAATGTTCCGTCGGCTTCGGTTATTTGCACCGTGATGGTGCCTGCTGTGGTATCCTTTACCCAGTATATTGTTGCGCCTTCAATGTTTGCAGTGCCGTTGAGAGCACCATTTTCCTCGAACATACCATCAACAAGGTTCTTGGAAATGTTGGCGTAGATTCTTGATTCAACGTTGTTAAGGAACTTGGCAAGAGTGGTGTTAGCCGCTTCTCTGGCTGCTTCTCTATCTGCTGCTTCCTTTTCTTCCTTTAGTGCTTGTTTTCTGTTGGCCTGTAGTTGCTCTATTGCCAGCACGTGGTTAGAGTAACCCTGCCCACTAAATGAGGGATTCTTGAACTCAAAGGTCATTGTATCAGCCACTGCGGTGCCCGCAAATGCTGCTATTGCTATAACGATTGTGTATAATTTGTTCATCCGATTCGCTCCCGGAATTATTATTTCCCAGTAGTATTTACCGGAAATAGGATGAACTATGAACTGCTCAGTTTATTCTATGCGCAGTTAAGTGTGTGGATTATTGGACGGCAAATTGTGCAGTGGCTTTCTGTTGATCATCGTTCCAAGTCATGCCGCCGGCAACCTTGATTGTTCCGTCAGCAATTCTGTCCTGTAGTTCCTGAGGACCATTAACGATTACATAGTTTCCGCTGTGTCCGTTGATGAGCATGATCTTGCCTATCTTGTCCTGTCCTGATTGATATGAAGAATAGGCCAATCCGCCATAAACTCTGTTAAACTGATCAAAATCTATTGTGCCATCATCCGCTACAATGGATTCTACTTTTTCCTCATAGCCTTCTATCTTCTGCACACCCTTGATTAGTTTGGGCAGTATTGCTTTCAGTAAGTTAGTAGTCTTTGCCTTGTCACTCTTGGGTCCAAGTATTTCATCGTTCAGCATCTTAACACCAGATTTATTAAAGTTAAATCTGCTGGCTTTCTTGAATTCGATCTTTTTTGTATCCTTGTTGAATGTAGGACTCAACCAGTTTAGATAACCCGGAGTTGCCTTGTTCTGTGCCCACGTTGGTTTCTTAGTCTTAGGATTAATTGTTGATTCCTGTGAAGTGTTAGTTTTCTGCAGGCTGGGGTCAATTTTCATCAGTTCCTTATTAAAATCTTCCCAAGCAACATCGGCACTATTCACTGCCTTTGCTCCAAGCCTTGCTCCATACAATCCTGTTCCTGATTTCTTTTCTTCATCATAGGACTTGAAGCCTGAACCTTTTAGTTCAAATTTTTCTTTTCCAACAATGAGGTCACCAGCAGTTCCTGCTTTCTTGGCTGGGTTGCCAAACATAGCAAGGAACACTTCGGCAGGACCATAGTTACCACTTCCCTTGGAAGGGGGAACGAAACGCATTACATCTCTCTTGATCTTATCAAATGTTTCTCTTACCTTAGGATCAAGTGCAGGATTAATATAGTCAAATATATTTCCCTGTTTTGTTGTTGCTAATCTTGACATCTGTATGATGTTTCCTGCAATACCCTGATCAAGCATAGCATTGATAGACTTAACATCCTCAGCATCGTCTTCCTCAAGTGCATCGACCTGCGATTTCATCATGTCCTCTATGCCCTTTTGAACCTTGTCAAATACAGTTTTTTCAAAATCAGTGTCTGGCTCTAAACCTTCTGCTTTCGCTACTAATTTCTTAATCTTAAGTTGTAATTGTTTTTTAGCAGTTTTAAGATCTTTTATAACTTGTTTTTCTCTTACATCCCCGGCATACTTAATTGCCTTATCTAAAAGTTTATTAAGTTCCTGCGCCTTTTGTTCTAATTCTTTTACAAGTTTCTCTGCTGTCTTATCGCCCTTTGATGCTTGAAATTTTAGATATTTTGTAAGATCAGCATTGTCATTTAGTTCTTGTCTCAACTCTTCAATACTATTTTTCTGCGCTTCATCTAAACTTTCAACCGGAGCAGGCTGATTCATTTGTGATGGAGGAGTAATAGGTTTAAAGGTAGGTTTACCTACTGCGGATTTCGGAGCATTCTTCTTTTCTTTGTGCCATTCTACGTATTTGCGAGCAGCATTATTCATGGCTTCGACACCCTTGATTGCTTTATCAAGTGCTTCTGGGCTTTTCTTTGCCTTAGCAAGTATCTCGTTTGCTGGAACCGTGGCGTTCTCGTATAATTTAAATTCAAATGCTCTCATAACGTAGTATTTATGCCAGTTTAGGAAAGAGCATATCCGTGCAGAACTTGTCAACATCCGCTTCATTCAAGCCTAAGCTCTTCATTACACGCGGTGTGTGTGGATTCTGTTGCTGATTGTGGCAGTAGTAGTTCTGCGCTTCTGCTGTTTTGTCAGGGTCTGCTGTGCCAGTAAAAGAGCCTATTTCTGCGAAGTATGCCCTTAGGTTTGCGAGCGCAATATCAACTATTGCAGTTGCTTCTTCTTCGCTGCTCACGTTACCCGCGGCTATCATTGAATCAGTGAATATGTTCTGTGCCCACTCTGGAAGTTCTCTGCGCTTGCTGGGTATGAAGTCTGCCACTGCTTCTCTATAGCCTTCAATCATGGGGTGATTGCTACCACCACTGCTTCTTGAAAAATCATGGAATGCACCCGTCATCTTCTTGGCACCTGCTATTACATCAAATCCGTATATGGGTCCATCGTTGGTAAGCACGGGAAAACAGCACACGTGCATCATCCATAGGCCCTTGGTATCACGAGCGTCTACAACATCTATGTGAGCGCGGCGTATGTGATCATTAGCCCAGACCCTATTAATCCAACCACCATCAGCGGTATTAAAATGGTCCATGCCAGGTTCCTGAATCTCCTGACCGTTCTCTTGGAAAATTTGTATGATTTCATCTTTGCAGGAAATTAGTTTATCCCAGATGACACTACTTTGGGACATACTGCATCAACTCCTTGAACAGATCCGTAGCAAATTCAAAACATAATTTTGCTTCGTCTGCCATATCGTCGTTGATCTTTGCTCTGATCTTTTCCTTGTATTCATTTACATCGGCATCAAATTTATAGAATTTGCCTGAACCCGGAACACGCTTGGCAATCATCTGTCCGCCACTTAGATCACCCATGTGCCTTACATAGATGTGTGCTAACAGTTTTTTTGGATCTTCACTAATTTTTATAATGTGATCAAGATATCTTTTAACTACTGGACACTGAGGTGGAGGATCTTGATCGCTTGGCCAAAGTTCTCTAAAGTCCTCAAGTATTGCTTTTGATCTAAGAATATTTGGTATGTCATTCAACACACCGTGCCTCATTGTCATCACTTCTAATAATTCATATTGAGGAAATTGATTCCAAAGATAGGTGGCATAAAGTTTTGGATCTATGCTACCGCTGAACATTACTTTAACGAATTCTTGTCTCTCAGCGTTTTTGTGATGTTCCCAGGTTAAATCTTTTAAACTCATTTATCTACATTCCATTGTGTTTTGTTTTCTAATGCATCTCTTGCACAATGTATATAGTCCTTGTCCTCATCAGACAGCACAGACCAGAATTTGGAAACCCAATCAATTACATCTGTTACATATTCTGGACGATCAAGATGTGCATTGGATTCCATCAATGTTTGTAGATGATCCATTTTATTGCTTATTTTTTGTCTTAGATCACTCATTCCTGTTCTATCTGAACCTTGAGAGGTGATCCGTTTTTACGAGCATAACTTGTTGCTTCAAGTGCAAACTGCTCTGCCATTTCATGAATGAATACTCCAACGATTGCACTTCCTTCGTTGTGAATTTCAAGTGTTAATTTTTTTGCTTCTTCTTCGCTATGTTTAAAGATTAATTTAAGAATGTCAATAACCAATTCCATCGGAGTTACATTATCATTGAGAAATACAACCTTCCACATCTTGGGTGGTTGAATGTCAACTTTAATTTGTTCTGATGTTTTTACATCTGTGTTAGTGGTCATTATCTATTCCTAACTGAACATAGTGGGGGTTTCCCCCCACTACATTTATTATATTACTTAACTTCGATAGTTCTTGGCTTTTTACTTTCTGGAATAATTCTTTCCAAAGAAATCTTAAGCAAACCATCTTTAAGTTCAGCACCTCTAACTTCTACGTCATCAGCGATTGTGAATGACTTAGTAAAGTGTCTCTTTGAGATACCTCTGTAGATTGTGCCATTGCTATCCGAATCTTCCTTAGTTTCGTGGATTGACTTAACTGTTACAACACCGTCTTCATATTGTACGTCAATGTCCTTCTTGTTGAAACCAGCAAGTGCCAATTCAATATCGTAGGTGTAGTCACCTGTCTTAACAATATTGTATGGTGGATAGTTTACTCCATTACTGTTCATGAAAAAATCATCGTCGAACATTCTTTCGAAACGATCGAAGATAGGGTCAAACCCTACAGTAACAGGTCTTAGTTGATTAAAGATAGATAGATTTTTGCTTGTCATAGTATTTCCTCCTTATTAAGCAAGTTAATTTGAACAAACCCAGTTGGCGTTTGCTCAAAAGTATTTATCATACTACATATAATATAGTTATGATTTGACATATTACAAGTGTCTATTTTATCCAATTTAAATATTATATTGGTTAAACACAGGATTTACGGGCTGAGTACATCTAACAAATGTTGTACATTTTGGCATATCTTTAATGCGTTTTGCTCCAATGTACGTTGCTGCTGATCTAACTCCTCCCAAAATTTCAGTTAGTGTATCTGATACTGCGCCTCTATGTGGAATGCGTACCACTTTACCTTCAGCACCACGGTATCCGTCCTTACGCGATCCATGTTTGCTCATTGCGGCATTTGAACTCATGCCATAGAATTCTACGTGTCCATCCACAATTTCACCTTCTGCTTCATCGTGTCCTGCCAACATTCCTCCCAACATCACAAAGTGAGCACCTGCACCAAATGCTTTTGCTACATCGCCCGGATATACGCATCCTCCGTCAGCGATAACGTGTCCACCAACACCGTTGGCTGCGTCAGCACATTCAATGATGCCTGATAGTTGTGGAACACCAACACCCGTCATCAGTCGTGTTGTGCATACACTTCCTGGTCCAATACCACACTTGACAATGTCAGCACCTTTTAGAATAAGTTCTTCTGTCATTTCTGCTGTAATAACGTTACCAGCAATAATTGTTTTGTCTGGATATTGATCACGCAATCTTGCAATAAAGTCTGCATAGTTCTCAAAGTACCCATTAGCAACGTCAACACAAATAAATGGAATGTCAGGATACATTTCTAACACTGCTTTCATTGTTGCATAATCTTTTGCATCCGGATCCCAAATAACTCCGGTACCTGTGCATACCGCAAGGTATTTCATCTTGACTCCGTTACCGATTGCTGCTTTCCAGTCATCAAGAGTGTAGTGTTTTCTTAGAACAGTAATCATTTTATGATCTTGTAAGACTTTTGCCATTGCAAATGTTCCAACACCATCCATGTTAGATGCCATGATAGGGACACCTGTCCATTCCTTACCGCTGTTGTAAAATTTAAATTGTCTTGTAAGATCTACATCACGTCTTGATGTAAGAGTGCTACGCTTTGGTTTAAACAAAACGTCTTTGTAATCAAGTTTAATATCCTGTTCTATTCTCATTTTTACCTCATGTTAGCGTATGGTTGAATAAGTTTACCATTTATCTGCGAACTGGTTCTTAGTGTTCGCATTACATTCTGAACACCCACTGCTTGGTTCCAGGCATCTTCTAATGCGTGGTGTTTTAAAACTGGAGGACGCTGAGGATTTATTCCTATATCAAATAGCGTCCTTGTGTCACGCACCTGCCAAAAATTCCAAGGACAGGCTTTTTCTAATTTTGAAAATATTGTTTCACAGATAACAACATCAAAACCAGCACCGTGGCTCCACACACGCTGGGCACCCCAACAAAATTTATATAGATCATTCATTGCTTGTCGAATGGGTATTCTGCCTTCTGTACTAAAGGCTTCGTCCTGTGCTTCTTTTGATTGTTGAGACCACCAGTCAAGTGTACTCTGTGAAGTTGTTAGGCCAAGTTGATCGCAACTATCAATATCAACCTTTACATAAAATTTTTCTGAAGCGGGAGTATTTACATCATCCCCAAATGGATCAAACTTTACCGCACCTATTGTGAGTATTGTTGCTGTTGGTTTTACGTCCAACGTTTCGAGATCGATCATGATATCGGTATTCATACATTCTGCCTTTCTATTTCCCTAATAATGTTATTATAACAGTGGTTGCCTTGGATGTCAAGTGTTATCTGTTATGTTCTAATTCTCTTTGTCTCTTTTTCCATCTCATTATGCCAGCCTTTTTTGCTATTCTTCTTTTTTCGCTGGGTTTTTGATAATATTGCCTATCTCTTATTTCTTTTAAAATGCCAGCCCTTTCAATTTTCTTTTTTAGTTTTCTTAGTGCCCTGTTAATATCCTCACCGTCTCTAACGAACACTTGCAATCCCTGTTCTCGTTGATAGTTTTCTTTTTTGTTAAAATTTTTTCCCTTGTTTTCAGGATTGAAATTAAAGTTTTGTTTGTTTCTATTATATCCTCTCATGCGCTTATAGTATTATCCTCCATTATTTTTATTATTTGATCAACATCATTGATCTTTGATTTGTTAACCTGTCCAATTGAGCGCAGGTTTCCAAAATAAAAAGAGTTGCGCTGAGCGGCCAAGTATCCCACTGTTGTCTGATTTTCTGATTCAGCATTAAGTATTATTATACTACATTTATGCTTTTTGTCAAGTACCCATTCCATATCATCTTTACCATTTGCGACATAGATTATCATGGAGTGCTTAACATCCATTTTATTTAGAGCAGTGGAAACTAATTGCGATTGATCCGTGCTAAGATCGTAACACAATATTCTTGTGGCATCGTGATGTATATCATCCGGTGGTGTTACTAATGTAATTTTATTACTCATTTAATGATTTTAATTTCTTCCAAATTGTTGTTTCGCCTTGTTCTTCATTTTGTATATAGCCTATTCTTCTATCTCTTTGGATTTTTTTATCTGTTCTTTGCCATCCTTTTCCATCCAATTTAGATAGCCTGTCTTTTTTTTTAATTCTTCTGATTCTATTACTTCAGTATATTGTGGTTTGGATCTATCAATTTTTTCATCAACAAAATCTGGTTTTGGTTGAAGATACTTTAACCAAGGAAGTTCGTCTATTCTTCCAAGTGTGTGATAAATTTTTTGTACTTTAAGGCTGCCTCCCGTTTCTCTTTTCCATCTTTTCATAGCGGCTTTTTCTTCAGGAGTTGCATTTTGGAAAATATCATCTTCCTCTTTGATTTTTTCAGTCTTTAGATTCTTAGTTTCTTCTTCAGCAGCCTTGTTTGCAGCCTCTACCCATTCGTTCCATTTTTCAAGATCATTGCCTGGAACTTCAACTTCAGGTTCTTTATCAAAGTCAAGTTCCTGTTGATTAGGATCAACATACTTTTCTTCTTCAACCGCTTGTTTGGGTTCTACTGGCTCAGGATCTATGTCTGACCAGAGTAAATATTGGTCAGTCTTTTTTTTTGAAAGTGTGGGTGGAACGTTGTTGTCTATCTTTTCAGCACGTAGTTCTTCGTATCTTGCTCTATCCCAGGCTTCGTTCTCACGATGTGCTTCGTCCCATTCCTCGTCCGAAAAACTTGGCAATGGATCTTGAGGCTCTTCCGGACTTGGATCCGGCTCCGGCTTTGGGGGCAAACTACCGCCCCTGTTCTCACGATTCCAATTGAATGTGTATTGGCTGGCAATTAGTAATAATACAGCAAGTGGGTCGAACACGAATATAATAATTATAATCACCCAACGAACTGCGGCTTCTAATAAGTTAGTGTCAGCCTGCTCACCATATATAAATTCTGCGATATACTTGATCGGACCAACTTCCGCTTCAAGTTTTCTGTATTGTTTTTCGTATCCAAATTTTTCTTCACGAACATCATCGATGATCTTTTGCTCGCCTTCGATTGTCTTTTCAAGTTCTGCTATGCGTCCTTCGATGTCCTGTGTCTTGCTGTTTGCTTGGTTGCGTAGATCATTAATTCTTTTGTTAATGGCTGCTATTTCTGTGGCATACTTGGCATCAATTGCTTTTAGATCAGTATCAAGTTGTGTATTGATCTTTAGTATTTCTGCCTGTGCCCTTGAAGCCACACTTAGTTCATTATCCTTGGCTTTCTTTACAGCGTCCTCATATGCCTTGGTTCCTCCAAGAGATCCTTCAAACTTTTTCTCAGCGGCAGCGATTTCTGCATCGCGCCTTTCCTGTGCCTGTGTAATTCTTAACTGCTGTTGATCTACCTTATACTTGGCATCTGCTCTCAGTGCATCCTTTGCATCTTTGATACGAGCATAAATTTTGTCTAAACCTGCTTGTTCACCATCAATAAGGCTATCAACACGAACGTCTTCGCCCTTTAATAATCGATCAAGTTCTCCGCGCCATCTATCAATTTTTGCTTGGCTGCGTGTTTCCTTATCGTTAAGGGTGTCAATTAATGCTACCTGTTCCTGTGATAGGCTGGTTTGTTCAATGTGTGCTTTTGATAGGAATCCAAAGATACCCATGCTTGTAATAAACATGAGGACAAACACGGCCATAGATAGATAGGTTTTAAGCCACCAAGTGGCCCTATTCCAATATCTGTGTAACCATACTGCTGTAACAAGTTTGCCCAGTTCAAGAGCAATACCCATAATAATAATAGGTATAACTGCGGCAGCAAATATAGCGGCCAGGCCTGCTACACTGTAGTATATTGCAACGGCACTGATGGTTAGTGCTGATAAGAATGTAATTATTCCAAATATCATAGTTAATTATTTATCGGTATACCAAGTCCAATTACTGTCCAGTTTATTATGACAGGCTGTTGCTGACATGGTTTTTTGTTTATCAAATGCGATTACACTTAAATGCAGTCTTCTACAGTATCCTGCTGTAGTAGGCCACGACATAACCACCCTGCTAATTCCGCTCGCCTTGTTCTTATACCATTCTACGGATTGACCATCCTCAGCAAATTCAATTGCATGATAAATGCTCTGATAATATGCTGAACTTTCATCTTCATTTAGTTTCTTCCCCCAACCAAATGTGAATTCGATTATTTTGTTTGTGACGTGATTAGAATTATAGGAGAAGAATTTAGGTTTAAAAATGTCTTCTGAATAACTGGGTGTGCTAATACTGAGCAGTATTAACAATTTCCCAAGTACCATCAGGTTTTTGACAACTGATACCCTTGCGTTGTACATCATGCCCTCCTATTTTCATCCAGTATGTAAACTCACCACAGTATGGAGACATACCTGTTCTATTTTGAAACAGTCTCTTAATCTGATCGTCGGTGCATTCTACTACTGTTGCACTATCAACTTCTTTACCATTCTGAACGACAATTTGTTCAGATGTATGACAGTATTGCGGTCTTTCTGCTTTTACTATAGGTTGATTAGTAGAAGCACAAGCAGTAAGCAGTGTAGCACCTGTTATAATCAGTGCTAATCTAAACATTACTGCACCTGCTTCGCTTCTTGAATTAACCTATCAAATACATCCAACGGCATCTTGATTCTTACATACGTATGGACTCTTCCTGTAGAGGCTAACTCATACGAATATTTTTTAACTTCAAGGTGCTCTCTAATCGTAGTATCCTTAACAAGATGTTCAACCCTTGTTTGATCACTTCTTGTGTTGTTTTGAATATCTACAATTGTCTTGGAGTTTACAGTTCCGTTGATTCTCTCAGCGAAACCCTTTACTGCAAATGCGTAAGCCTGTGATTCACTGGCTTGTTCATAGATGCTTTCACCCATGCCGCATGCATATGCATAATCGGTTTTCCAAAATAGGAAACCTTCTGACCCAATCTGTTCACAATCTACATACCAATTAGGATTGGCCTTAGTCTCACGAACATCGATGGTTTTCATTGTTGTACAAGCGCCAAGTACACTTAGCATACTTACGATTGTTACTGCCTTTATTATTGCCTTTTTCATAACATACCTTTCTATGTGTGTGTTAAACAATTACTACTATATTATCATATGATAATAATGTCAAGTCTAATTTGTCCAAATTAGTTTCTCCTCATTGTAGCAATTTCGGTTGCCTGTTTCTTGCCCGTGACATCATCGTCATCGGCAAAAATTGGAACCATGTTTGATTTGTGCATTGTTGCAATACCAATTAGTTTACGGTCACCCGTATACTGCATTGGTTCTTTCTTTGTGCAGGGGCTAAATTTGCCCGAACCCAAACTTGGATAATTTGGTGTTTCTCTTACAACACCCGGACCTGAATAGTGCCATGGCGTATTCATTACCGTTTCAGTTCTGCGTTTTGGTCTCCACTCACCTCGCATGTATTTTACGAAGTCCTCAAGTTTTTTAAATTGAAAATCATGTAGGTGACGCTTGCGACAATCCTTGTTGTGCTTTCGCCACATCTCCTCATACCTTTGCATCTGTGATGCTGTGACTGGCTTCTTTTTTCTTTTTGTGGTTCTTGTGGTGGTTAGGCCCTGTGCCAAATGCATTGTCATGTTAGGCTCCTAATGCGTAGTTAAAATCTGTTGAACAGGCCTGTTGCCATTTTTCAGCAACCGCTCTTGTGTGTTTGCATTTACCGTGCATTGTCATGCCAATGCAGTCGCAGGTAAATCCTTTAGGAGTAAACTCAACTGTATAGTCATCACCTCGGCTACCTTTAATGGGATATTGTATTCCCACGGCCCAGTGTTGGCTCATATCCATGAAGTCTACCTTAAGATATCTTGGTGCGTATTTTGATTTCATAACACTATTATACCTTCTATTAGGGAAGTTGTCTATTCTTTATTGTGTCCAAAATGATGGCCACGTAGTTCTCGTTGGTGCTCCACGGTGCTATGTGTGGAACTAACTCGTCATAGTTCCATTCATCAACGAAGCCCAATTGTCTTGATCGTTCCAAACGAAATTCCTCGTAGGCAGGATGCTTGTTCAGTATTGCTATGACATCAGCAACACTCTGGCACTTTGTAATATAGGTCTTGACACCAAACTTGGCATCGGGTAGATCCAGGGGTTTCATCTGCGGAACCTTTTCGTCCCAAGTCCTCACGCCAAACAGTGCATTACCTTCCTTGGCGAAACGTGATGTTCCCCAACCTGATTCAATGCCTGCCATTGCTATGAGCAGTGACGATGGTATTCTGTCCTCGTGCTTGGTTGTGAAGTTGAGATAGTCAACGCATTTGTTAACTGCGACTATAAAAGTCTCATCATTGTTGAACACAAATTCTGGTTCGTGCAAGCCAAGATTGATTGCTCGCTTTACGAACTTTTCTTCTATCTGATCCTTGATCTTGTTTAGGGTGAATTCATTTGGATTAAACGTTCCAGTTCCAAATGCTGCTATTACCACCAGAATGTAGATTGCTCCAATGGCTGTGAGTCTCTTTACCTTGTTCCAATCCGTGCCTTTCATTTGTTGCCTTTTCATTTTGTTAGTTATACTTTATATATTACAGTCTAAGCAACAAAATGTCAAGCATTTTTTATCCAAAATTAATTTGGATTTATTTACAATTGCACTTTACTTCATAGTCCTTAATTGCTGCTTTTATGGCGTCTTCTGCAAGGACAGAGCAATGTATCTTAACAGGCGGGAGAGCCAACTCTTCCGCGATTGTTGAGTTTTTGATTTGCTGTGCTTCTTGTAAATTTTTTCCCTTGAGCATTTCTGTGACAAGGCTCGAACTCGCGATTGCCGAACCACATCCATAAGTTTTGAACTTAGCATCTTCTATGATCCCTTGATCGTTAACTTTAATTTGCAGTTTCATTACGTCACCGCAAGCCGGTGCCCCGACCATACCAGTCCCAACGGACGGATCCGCTTTGTCCAAACTACCAACGTTTCTGGGATTTTCGTAGTGGTCGATTACTTTATCTGAATAAGACATAATCGCCTCCTAAAATAATATAAAAATATTTATGCCACTTCCTTCTTGTTTTCAAACCATTTGGTGGCTTCTTCATCCCACTTGTCCATACGAACGTAACTCATATAGCGTGGACTCTCAATCATATTAGGATCAACATCCAACCCAATTCCTTCGAGGAAATTAACAATACCTATACGTTCAATCATCTCTCCTGTGCGTTCGTGTTCCAATGCGTTCTCCGCAAAGAAGTCAATCATCTCGCCTGCAAGTTCTTCCAGGTACTCATAATCCTCAGCAGTTTCTACTTTTAGGAATGGAACAACAACTGTGCCAAACAAGTCACCAATCTTTAGTGTACGCTTTCCACCTACGCTAATTGTAACACCCTTGTCATCTCCTGGAGCAAGTATAGCACTGAAGTCTCCAATGTCATTGTACTTGTGTGTCATAGGTGATGTTACGTTTATGCAATGCATAC
>Ga0255780_10003871_pt1 | contig 12989 bp, 30 predicted proteins | sample 071ome_32_FD_179978 | JGI IMG/M metagenome (GOLD analysis project Ga0255780, IMG submission 179978) | Coastal salt marsh microbial communities from the Groves Creek Marsh, Skidaway Island, Georgia - 071405AT metaG (version 2) | ecosystem: Environmental > Aquatic > Marine > Intertidal zone >... | reverse complement strand
ACTGTCGTTGTGATGTATATGTGGATGTTCCACACACTAAATCAGGCACACATTTTGTTCTTAAATATCCTCAGCTGGTACCTGTTGAACGCACCATTCAGCAATAGCACGATGACAGTCAGTTGTTGGATGCACACCGTCTCTCGCAGGACGTCCTGTTACGATCCTTGAAAACTTGTTTTTGTATGTAGCACGATCAATATAGATGTGTCGTGCGCCCAGTTCCTCACTTATACTGCGAATGGTTCTGCGATTGCGTTCTGTGTGTAGCCACTGCTCCACAGGTGATGCACACAGTTCGTCCCAGTGTGATTCGCCTGTACTTCCGTTTAGCATTAGATTGTTCCACTCCGACCACATGAACTCTCGACGGTTGGGATACACATCTAGATGCACAACCACTCTAGGCTGTACACGTTCCAACCAAGTTAGTGCTACTCTGCTGTGTGTGTCTGAGCCTGATCCTGGCCAACCAAAGTTACACACAGGCAGTCCCAACTCTGCACCCAGTAGTGTGGGCCAAATGTCTTGTTCCAGTTGACCGTATCCGAATGTGTGTGAACAACCCAATACAGCAACACAGTCTGAGTCAAACTCACTACCTCTGTAGCCATATGAGTTTATGCGATACATATTGCGTTCTCGTGGCCAACCTACACACTGTTCCCCTTCTTTGAGTCGTTCTACTGTAGTACCCGCATGCCAGTGATAGGGACCTCGTTCCAAGTGTGAAAAATCTAATTCCGTCATACAGTATGTATCGGCAACAGTTCAGACAAAAGCCACGAAGTGGTCCGCGCCGCCCGAAAAGCGCGAAGCGTTTGCGCAAGTTTCTAACAGCCGCGAAGCGGTAAACGCTACGCTAGTACAGCGTTTATGTGCGCACACAGTATCACAGTACTATCACACCCTAAACGAACCGTTTTCGCACAAACACCACGACAGACTGAATACACCGTGCTGTAATACCTCTACAATATTGATTTACCAAAAGATGAGTCTTATTCCACGCACACAGGAGTAAAACTCTTGCTACTACTCAAATACAGTAGTGCAAACACTCTGTCCCTATCTGAGTCAAACACTAGTTCTGTTGCACTACACTGAGCTGCATCTATACCGTGCTGCGTGTACAGTTCGTTAGCAGCACAAAATGTAACTGTTTCTTTGAGCGTTTGTGTTCTTGGCTCTGGATCGTATATGAGTTTAATTTTATACATAGTGTTTCAACTGCGTACAGCGTGTCAGCTAGTTTGCTGTGTGTAGACTACTATGTGTGCTACTGTAAAGGGTGTCCAAACTGTGAGTAAGCACTGTACGCATAGAAATATTTATACTTTGGTTGCCACAGTTAAGAGGCTTTAAGATTGAGCAAGCTCAATACGCTTTCGCAACTGCTCAGCGTAACGCTCTGCTATTAAACGGTTGTGAGTTATAAGGACAATAGTTGAACCGTTGTATACACAGTAGTGATTGAGTTTAGCACGGACATCTTCTACTACACGTATCATACTGTATATAGCCCGAAATGGGTTCTACAGTGAAAAAAATTTGCCGCGCAAAAAATTGTGGTGAAGTACTTATAGATTCGAGGTGGTGATTTTGCATCACCCAGTTTTTAAAAAGCGCCATTAAGCATTAAGCTATAGTTTAGCAAGAAATAAAATATATACCCCTCACCCCTCGAGAAAAAATTTTTTTTATTTTAGATAAGAAAAAAGGACTAACATTTCTGCTAGTCCTTCTACGGCCTGCTGTGGTGCCGCTCCACTTGCCTCTAGGGCAAACTCTTAGTCTAGTCTGCTGCCTGCGTAGGCTTTGTCAAAGCCGTACTTGCGTAGCACATCTGCTGCCGCTCTAGCACCCGCTTCTAGCGTGTCCACGTTCTGTGTAGGATACTTACTAGGGTTCCAAATTTGGTGTGCGCCGTTGTAGCTCTTGTTAATACCAGCAGCCTTCATAGCACGGCCCAGCTTGGTGTTGCCCTTAATACCAAATATGTCTACCCAAGCAAAGCCACATGCACCCCAGCCGTTGTCCGGAAAGTACTTCTTCTCAAATGCATCGGCTGCTGCATATGCTGCATCAGTTGCTTCTGTTACAATGTTACGGATTTCATTTACTGTATAGTTCATAGCGTTTTCCCTCGTGCTATTGTTTAACTGTACGTACAGTATGCACTCGAAAGCGCATACTGTCAACCCCTAATTTAAAGTTCGTAGATCTTAGGACGGGTCAAGCCGTTAGCATCACAGTAGATGTTGAGCTCGTCGCATACAGTGCTGAGGAAGTTGTACTTACGCATCGCTTCAGCATTGCTGATCTCTCCGTCACAGTGTAGATTCTCTGGCGATAGTTTGCCGTCCAGTGTGCGACCTAAGTCGTCAGCGTCTGCTTGTGTTAGTGGGAACTTCATGCCCGTCTTGTTGAACAGTGCGATCCAACGGTTGTTGTCTTCGATGAACTTCACAAGAGTGTCGCCTGGCTCTTGGAAGATTGGATCTACGACACTAGTGGCTTGATTGCTATAACGAGCAAAATTGCGGCAAGGCTGAACATCCCAATGTTTCCCTTCTTTAGTAGTTGGCTTGACGCCGTGCTTGGCTTCGTATGCTTCGAAGAAGTGACGTGCATCGCAGTCTTCTTCTAGGTACACTGTACCGCCTTTGACATATGAGTATGATGAGATCTTGTCAGCAATGTTGAGTTCGTCCAGCTCTTTGCGCTTGACTGCCAACCATGCGTGACCTGCGTCTACTGCCCAAATATAAGTCTTCATAACGTTTACCCTCTTTGTTTGTTTAACTTATAATACTAGTATATGATCACTCTGCGGGTTTGTCAACCCCTAATTTGATCTGTGCTTCAAATTGTGCAGGAGTGATGCTCATTGCTTTGAGAACTTCCTTACAGGTTGCTGGGCTGTTGTATGCTTGCCCGTAGGCCTGTATGTAGGCTTCTTCAAACAGTGCGTATCGTCCTGGCACCAACTGCTGTTCCGCATTGGCCAATGTCTGCACTCGATAGGGTTCGATGTCGTATCGATCTGCACAGGCTCCTGCTTGTGTGCCTGCTGTTGCTCCTAGGGTCATAACCGTGAGCACTTCTATTAGTAGATCTGAAACCACTTGCTTCTCCTTAGTCGTTGTAACGATTCTTGACTGTGCGCTCTACAACTTCACCAGTACAACGATTCATTTTGGTAATAGTTGCTTGCGAGCCTGAGTATTCAACATTGGTAAAGTAACCACAGCGTGACAGGCTGGTGTTGCCCGAGTTGCCTGTGTTTTGGATGTTACCGTTGCCGATGTTGGTGTTCTGTTGGGCGGAGTTGCCGTTCATTACACCTTCCAATGTTGCGAACACTTGCAACATCTGGATCAGTTGATTCATACCATCATTAGCTTGTGCTTTTGCTGGTACAAATGCCAATGCCCCCACTAGCACGATTGCTGACAGTGTGGACGAAGTAGTGTTGATTAAAAAACGTTTCATTTCAGTTCCTCTATTTCCTAACTGTTATATACAGTATATGATCTAATATCTCGTTTGTCAACCTCTTTTTTAGAAAAAAAAGCCCGGGTAGGATGAGGGCGGTCCTACCCGAGCTACAATGAAGATTAAGAGCGTGAGGGCATACGTCTTAATCTTCACACTGTCAAGCGGAGCGTGAGGGCAATTATGCTCGACGCATTACAGTGTTCTCAGCATATGCTTCCCAGTTGTTGGGGAAAGCAGTAGCCAAGTCTGCCACCTTTAGCACTGTCCTAAGAGACAGTTCGCGTAGGCGGTTCTTGTTTGTGTCCACGAAATCAACAATTGCTTCCTTGATCTCGTCTGACAAACGATACGATTCGAGCATGCCGTCTTGTATCACTTGACGGATACGTAGCATTTTGTCTCTTTCCGTATCAATGGTAAGGTCCATGTAGTGACAGCGTGATTCGAGGGCTTCTAAGTGTTCACGCAGTTTACCTTTGACCTTATCAAACTTCAGGTTGGTAATAAAGATTGCACTTGCTTCGAACTTGAAGCTGTCGGGCACGCCTTCATTGCGCAACTTGAAGCTATCCGTATTCCAGTGGATTGTTCTGTTCTTCTTAGAGTCGAGGGCTGCTTTAAGAATATTCAGACTCAACTCATCCTGGAATATCGAATCACAATCATCGAACACCACTACCTTGCCTTTGTCGGCCATCTTGAATAGTTTACAGTAGAGTCCGATCGGCGACATTGCGCCTTTGATCACTTCGTGTGTCTTGCCACCACCTAGAGTTTCTACAGTCTCGTAGCGGTCAAGTACTTGTTCAACACCGTGCGACTTACCAACACCTGGAGGTCCTGATACGATCATCGCTCGCACGTTGCCTTTCTTTACTGCTTTGGTCATGTCTTGCAGCATTCCAAATCGTGCGCGAATACGTTCTACAATCTCTGCATCCGTTTCTTCACGCACCGTGGTGGCTACGGAGTCTCCTACGACTTCATAAGAGTCGGAGCCTGCACAGCGGATCTTGATATTACGATCCGGAAACCCTGCAACCGCACCTCCGTCAACGGTAACGTAGCCACCACTAGCACCTACCTTAAACTCCTCTACTAGAGGAAAGACCATACCTGATAGGTCTACATCTTTGCCTCTGATCTTGTATACGCCTTCTTTAATTTGAATCTTTGTCATGCCCTAAGCCCTTGTTAATTTCTAACTGTATATACAGTATATACTCTAACTATAACGTTGTCAACCAAAAAGTAATCTAATCAGCAAGTAACCTCCGCCAAACACTACGCCGAAGTAGATCATCATGCCGAACAGTTGATGCCCAAAGGTGATGTTCGAGTTGCATGTTGAGCAGCGTGGAGCGAAGAAAGGTTTATCGCTCTGACATAGTGGACAGATAGCCATCGTTGCCTCCTAAGCTAAAAACCAAACCAACAGTGCGCCGATAAACAACCAAGGCGCAAACTGCCAACCAATCTTAATAGCACCAAACACAATCGCAAGCACTACACCAATGGTGAAACCTAATGTAATCAGCGGAACTAGAATGTCCCACGCTAAACCAAAGTCTCCTCCAATCATATCAAACTCTCCTCTTCTCTACCTTGTGCAAAGTCCAACAAGTCCGCAGCAACCGCAGCAGCCTGTGCCCGTGTTAACGAAACGTGGTCGAACTGTAATGCACCATTGTCAACTGTAACCTGGACGCAAACGCCACGATCATGTCCGCCGAAAAAGCGTGTTAACGAAACGTTCTTTGCGTGTGATTTCAAATCTGTTGCCATCTTCTTGCCCTCGTTTTCTAACTGTTATATACAGTATACGATCTAATATCTCGTTTGTCAACCACTTATTTGCGAATTACTTCAACTAATCTGCGAGCCTTGCCAGTGTAAGCACTAGCACTCACACCTACCAGTTGACAACCTTTGTCCATTGCACTCTGCTCTGAAAGTGCCATTACAGTTCCTTGGAACTGTCCGTCGTAGTATACGAAATATTGATGAAACATCTTAAAACTCCTGTGGATAGCCGCGAGTGATCTTTGCACCCGTTTTGGGAGATACTATTAGTACCTGCTCCTTGAGGAAGTCACGATAGTCTGCATCGTCCGGCAGTTTGCTGATCCACTCAGCTTCTGTTTGCCACTCTACTGGGAACTCTTTAGCACCAATGCCGTTCTGCATAGCGATCGCCGCTACGAACGCAACCGCATCTTGGATGCGATCCAAGTCCTGCACAAGGTAGTCTGAACCACCTTTCATCTTCCAGTACGCATTGCCAGAGGCAAACTTGCCGTCCTCGCAGTGTGCGCCGTAGTTTTCAAGGAACTGTGTTGTGATTACGAAGTTTTGCATTTGTTTGCCCTCATTTGCTTAACTGTTATATACAGTATATCATCTACTAGAGGTTTTGTCAACCCCTAATTTGGAAAATCTGCAGGAATTATTTCTACTGCTTCTTCTACGTCCATCCACAGATCGTACACAGTATCGCACAGACGCTTCTTGTGCGACTCTGGAATAGGAAGATCTCGGATGAGTTCTTCGACTGTGTCCAGAGTGTTGTCTAGACGTTCTAATGTATCTGCTACATCCTTCATACCGCATACTCCGTGTTCTTTTTAATGTGCCATTTCTCTACCACAGGCAGTCCTTTCTCGTCCTCGTCTACAACGATCACAGCCACAGTCTTACGGACATTGGCATATCGCCATCCAGTCATACCGCAGACGCCACCGCCGCCTACCCATACCTTGTGCGGGTAGTCCATAAAAAAGTATAAAGGATCATCGTCATTAAGACTGTATTCAAAATGATTGCCGGTATCCTTTTCAACGAAACAACCAATTGGATCTTTGGTGTAGGTATAATAAGCCATGTTGCCCTCCTAGTTCATGTCCGCTTGCCAATATGTGCCGTCAAACTCTGCACGTACTGCACCTAGCGGAAAGTCTTTGTGCTCAAACAGTATGTAAGGAGCACTAGTCCATTCACAAATCTTTTGCGTTACAATGTTAACTTCGCTAAGTGGAATCAAACGCTCGTCTGTGTTACGGTATGCGCTGTTAAAAACTCTAATCATTGTGTAAGCCCTCTTGCTTGTGTTACCCTATACATATAATATAGTACAGGTTGCAGGAAATGTCAACCTCTTTTTTAATCTTTTTTGAAAAAAAATATCCGGGGAGCGATGAGGGCAAATCGCTGCAACCCGGATATTTGGTGCCCGCGGCCAGACTCGAACTGGCACGCCATAAGCGAGGGATTTTAAGTCCCTTGTGTCTACCTATTCCACCACGCGGGCTATCTGGCCTGCCCTGAGGGATTCGAACCCCCGACCCACGGCTTAGAAGGCCGTTGCTCTATCCAGCTGAGCTAAGGGCAGTTCTGGTGGGCCTCCGGGGACTCGAACCCCGAACCGACGGATTATGAGTCCGGCGCTCTAACCAATTGAGCTAGAAGCCCGTTACTCTCTTATTGGAAATACTCCTTGTAGACTTCTTTAACAATCTGTTGACCTTTTTCTAAGCCTTGACTATAGCCTAGAACGTTACCGATAATGAAACCGCAACCTGCGATCCCTAGTGCTGCGATGATTACTTCAGCTTCCATAAAACGTAAACTCCTTCTGCATACTATCAAAGGTTGCCTCTGCTTCCTTTTCGAAAGCAGCGACCTTCTGCTCTGCTTCTTCGATCATTCCCAGCAGAATAACATCTGCCAGTTCTGTGTTGTTGTGGATGATTCGGCGAACGCCTTCTAGTCGTTCAATCAGTTGCAGTTCGTCGTTCATTATGCTTGCTCCGAATAAATCATTAGTCCACCAATTACACTTGCTACCAAGCCGCCGGCAATTACTGTTAGCATCTCGCCTAGCGTGTTAGCCTGTTGCATACAAGCACCGTCGCAGTCTCCTGCTGAACCTGCCATTGCCATCATGCCGCCTAGTACCAAAACCGAACCAATTACTGTTTTCATTTGTTTGCCCTCTTATCTAACTATACATACACTATAGCACCGAAGTGCTACAGTGTCAACCTCTTTTTTAACAATCCGGATCAAAATCGTGCCATTCTTGTGCTTCGTCTACGTCCGGCTCGTCGTCCTCTGCAGGAGTCGGATACTCGTTACAATGTAGCATATCTTCTACATCGTCGTTGCTCATATACTTAAGAGCAGCGATCAACATGTCTTTAGGATTGTAGCCCATTTCCTCAACAAGCTCAATTGCGAAGTCTCTGTAGTCTGTCATTGAAGTAGCCCTCTTCGTTGTTTCTAACTATACATACACTATAGCAAAGGATTGACAGTTTGTCAACCCCTAATCTTTATATTCTGCAGTGACAGTGAACATTACTCCTGTCTCGTCTTCTTCCACAGAGAGGATCTCGTAATCCCCTCCTGTGTGTTTGAGTAGAGCTTCTCTGACGTCTTCCATCAGCAGTTCGAACTTGTCCACATCTTCATACACGATATCCATTACGCATCCTCCTCTTCTTCGTCCCACATATCATAGCTCTCAGAGAGATTATACTCTTCGTCTATTCGCTTGAACAAGTCACTCTGCTGGTCCTCAGGCAGTTTGTATTCTGCGTGACAACCGTCTAGAAACTCGTCGCCATCACTCTTGGTCCAGAACCCAGCAAAGTCCATACCACCTTCGTGATAACTTGCCTCAAGGTCGCAGTTGTCCATGTCGTCGCAGAACTTCTCATACGCACCGATTGGAGGAGCCCATGCACTGTCAAACCATCCTTCGATTGACGCTGTGCCATCTCCGTTGTCTGTGAACTCTAAGCCTTCAGTGGATACATCCCACTTGGTGCCCCAGTTAGAGACATTCCAGTCATACCAGTTAGGTATGCCTTTCTCTTCACACTCTTCTCGTTCTTTAGCGCCGAGGTTGCCGTGGAACATATCCTCCGGCTGTGGAGCCATTGCTGATAGAAGTCCACCGTCCTCTCGGTTAGCGTCTTCCCATAGTTGTTTGATAGTCTCAGTTGGACCTGAAATTGAAATGTTGTTGTTACACCAGTTTGGCATTGAACCCTCCTATGCCTTGTTGCCTCATTATCTTTACAGTATAGCGCCGGAACGCTATACTGTCAACCTTTTATTGGTCCCAGCCAATCATCTTACGCTGTTCGTCTGTGACCACATCCTCCACACGACTAAAGATTGGAAAGCCTTGTGCATCCTTCTCGCCGTGATCGTTTACAAGCCACTCCTTGCCGTTCCAGAGGTAGGCATACTCCTCCATGTCTTCGATCCAACTTGGAATGTCGTCGTATTCGCGAGTCTCAACTCCTGTCTCGCCTCTGTCGCGTCCGTAGAATACGCAAACGTCATCCTGTGCATTGTCGAAGCTGTGTCCTTCGCCTACAGGAAATACATTAGGTTGAAGTGAGCTGAGTGAGCCTAGCTCTACCAGCTGTGCAATCTTGCGAGCTTGTTGATAGTGACGGACGAGCATCTCGCCGTTGTGTGCAGGATAACCATCCCAGTGGCAATATACTGAACGGATTTTGCCTTCTGGAGTACGGTATGCGATGTTTGAACGTGTTGCCATTGTGTTGCCCTCTCTTGGCTTTGTTTAACTTACTCTTATAATATAGCACTAGGATTTGGATTTGTCAACCGAAAAATGTTCGATTCGATAAAATTCTTTATCCACAGCCTCGCTACGCTTGTAGGCCATTGCGTCTTGTTCGCTTGAGCAGATAGCGATTGTTTCACCTGCACGATTTTTTACGATATACATCTTTACATGCTCCAGTAGGATTCACTTGAGGGTGACATATAGTTGGGAGTGTTCACGGGTTCGTAGTACTCCTTGCCGCCAAAGCCTTCCAGCACCTTGCGCTTGACTTGCTTCTCGATAGTCTTGTGGAAGTAGCCCGCCTCTGCAATACCATAACGGTAAACAGCGTGGTTGGGATCTGTTTCGAGCAAGCCTTCTGCCTTTGCAATGCGAGTGAGTGCTGCTTTCGCTGCTGCCATAGTCTTGTATGACTGGCGGTGATCAGGACGGGCTACACCGTTGCGATCTGGCTTGCCGATAATGTAGGTTGAGGATTTCTCGTAAATGTAAAACATTTTGCCCTCCTTATATAAAGCGATCGTAGCAGGCATCACGCACTGCTGTATCAGTTGCTTCTTCGGTGCCCGCCTGCTCGCCTAGTGCGTCCAGCTCGTTTAGCAACCAGTTCCAAGCCTGCTCTACAGGATTAACTGGACCGTCGAGGTCTGCGTATGCTCGCGCTTGCTCTACAAGTTTGTGGACCGCAGCGTTGCCTTCGGGTGTGAACATTGCGTAGTCTGTCATTGGATGCCCTCCATTTGTTTAACTTATATATACACTATAGCACCGGAATGCTATAGTGTCAACCTCTTTTTTTAACTTTTTACAACAATTCTGCTTGCGGATACTGCTCCGAAAAATCTACTACTACAGTGTTTTGGATAACTGGATACTGTGTAATAAAGTCGGATGCTGTTTGGAAACAGGTGAAGAAAAAAGTTTTTTGGCGGTCGAAATCTACTACTGCAAACATTATAAGCCCTCATTTGCTGTTACGTTATATTAATAATATAGCACAGGTGCGCAATAAATGCAAGCACTATTTTGTACAGTGCTTGCAATACTTTAGTATAGCAGTGCTATGCTAATGCTTCAAATGCTTCGTCTATTATATTATGCGCACAACTGTCAGTTGCAAAGCCCTCTTCACTTGCAAAGTCTATACTACTACTGCACATAATAGTGTCTGTAAGCACATTAATGTTGTGTGTTAAAAACACTTGCACAAGTGCGTCTGCTGTTTGTACGTCTGTAGCAACAACTGTGTTGTTTACATGTACAGCGATAGCAGCGTTAGCAGCAGTTAAAAATACGTAGTTGTTTGTGTTTTGCATATTATAGCCCTCTATGCTTGTTTAACTTATACAAACAATATAACACAACTATTTGCATTTGTAAAGCAAAAAGTTTTGTTAGAAAACAAGCACTTAGCATTTTTTTTGTAAGTGCTTGTTTTTATTATGTTTTTAGTTACTTAAATATGCGTAGTCTAGCAAGTTAACATTTTGCATTGCTGTGTTAGCAACACAACTTTCGTACAAGTCGCTTTCGTCGTAGTACGTAATGTTGTCTGCAAAGCACTGCATTACATCCGCAAGTGCAATGTAGTCGTCGTATGCGTGTGCTGCATACAAGTCTGCAAGTTGTGCATAAATGTTTGCACTGTTAATAAAGTAACTTGCACCCGTACAGTCTGCTTCCATTAGTTGCAAGTTGTTGTATGCATTTGTTAGTACAGCGTATACTGTATCCGCATGTACGCTTTCTACTTGTGTAGTTTGTGTTTGTGTAATAGTTTTTAATGCTTGCATACTATAGCCCTCTATGCATTGTTTAGTGTATGTGTACATAGTAGCACACATACACGCAGTTGTCAAGTGTTTTTTAAATTAATTTTTACGTTTGCCATGCAAGTACTGTGTCGTTTTGTATAGCAACACGCACATTTTCTAACATGCCGTTGTATGCTTTGCGTTTAGCAAAAAAGTGCATAACGTCTCCTGCCGCATCTTTTGTTTTACTGTAAAAGTTAAAGCTAGTGTATACAGCTTTGTCTTCTGTGCAGTAAGCAACAGCGTATTTGTTAGTTGCAAGTTCTGCAACGTTTTTAGCATTTGTGTAACGTAGCATAAGCCCTCCTACGTTTGTTAGTGTATGTGTACACTATAGCACAAGTTATAGAAAATTGCAAGCACTTTTTTGTATAGTGCTTGCAATACTAAAGTATTAGCCTATTTTTTCAAAGTCTTCTTCTGTTATCCAAAAGCTAAATGTATCATCTGCTTCTTCTGCTTTGTATACATCTACTGTAAAGCTATAGCAGCGTCTGTCACTTTCGTTACCACACATAAAACCGTATTCTTCATCTTTCAATACATCTACAGTTTCTACGTTATCTCTCCAAACGTCTCCGTCTCCGTATGCAGCCCACATGTCTGTGTCGTATCCGTATTCCTCAAACTCTGCTTTCCACTCCGCATCTTCTTCTACCCAAATAACACGTACAGCAGTTTCTAAAATCTTTTGCATATAAAGCCCTCCATATGCATTGTTAACGTTATAACACTTTATAGCACATGCGCACACACAATGCAACCAAAAAGTTTCCTTTAAAAACAATAGGTTAGGATTTTTTTATTTTTTTCTAAGTCATTGAAATCATTGGATTCTTTTCTCTTGACCTCAACGTGGAGCCGATGTTATACTGTAAGGTTAAGCCGGGGGAATCCTAAAGAGGGCGTGGACTCGACCCCGACTTAATCTTGGTGCCTCCTCCCGGACTCGAACCGGGACGCCATAAGCGAGGGATTTTAAGTCCCTTGTGTCTACCTATTCCACCAAGGAGGCGTTATTGGCCTGCCCTGAGGGATTCGAACCCCCGACCTAGTGCTTAGAAGGCACTTGCTCTATCCAGCTGAGCTAAGGGCAGATCTTGGTGGGCCCCCAGGGACTTGAACCCTGAACCTACGGATTATGAGTCCGGTGCTCTAACCGATTGAGCTAGAGGCCCTAAACTTCTTAGAGGTCGTATGCCTCTTTCACTATCTCCTGACCTTTGGCCAATCCGTCGCGGTAGCCTGTGATGTTTCCGATGATGTAACCGCAGAACGCGATCATAATACTTGCGATGATAACTTCCATACGTGAATCCTCTTACAGTTATCTAAATAGCCAACGAGCCCCACCGCTCTCTGTTGGACGTGGAGCCATTACACTCCACTCCCTAGGTGACTGAGTGACTACGCCAACTCTGCTTCGGCGTCTTCCTTCACTTCAGCCTTTGTCACAGATTTCACATTCCGGACAACGAACTCAGAGATTGCACTCTGTGCCGCTTCGTCTTGGAACTGTGGATGTGACATCAATACCTTGCAGATGTCTGCTTTGGTAAGTGATTCTCCTAGCTCAATAAGGTTAATGTCGGTATGCCCATTCTTGCATAGAACCTTAAAGCGTGAAACGAAATCGTTTGCAAAACGAACCTTGGTCACTCCGTTTACAGTTGAAGTGCCTGCTACTGAAAAAGTTTTACTTGTTGCCATTGTGCCCTCCTGGACTTTTGTTTAACTTACTCTTATATAATACAGTCAACAGCCTCTGCTGTCAACCACTTTTTTAACTTTATTTCCAAATATTTTCCAAAACATCTGGACGCATCACAGTCTCAACGAAGTCAAATACTGGAAACCCACCTCGCGTGGCGCCATGATCATTTACTAGCCATTGCTCACCATTCCAAAGATAGGCATACTCTTCCATATCGGCGATCCAACTAGGAATGTCGTCGTATTCGTTAATCACAAGCTCTTCGCCGCGATCGCGATGATATGCTAGTGTCCATTCCTTACGCTGCGATTCGCGATTGTCAAAGTCTTGCTTCTCGCCAATCTCTTCTCCCAGGCTG
>Ga0255780_10003867_pt1 | contig 12995 bp, 8 predicted proteins | sample 071ome_32_FD_179978 | JGI IMG/M metagenome (GOLD analysis project Ga0255780, IMG submission 179978) | Coastal salt marsh microbial communities from the Groves Creek Marsh, Skidaway Island, Georgia - 071405AT metaG (version 2) | ecosystem: Environmental > Aquatic > Marine > Intertidal zone > Salt... | reverse complement strand
GATGGTCGCAAAGGCCGTGGCCAGCGTGGAGGCAAAGCCGAGGACGGGGTTGACCGAGACGCCCGAGGGCTCGAACTGCATGAAGCCAACCGCGGAGAGCACGGCGGGCACGGCCGCGAGCGCCAGCACGTAACCAGCAGCCCACGCCACGAGGGACATCACCGCGAGTTCGACGAGCACCATACGCTGCAGCCGTTCGGCGTCGGCGCCGATGACGCGGTGGATGGAAATCTCGCGGCGCCGCTGTTCAAGGGACAGCACGAGGCCGTACACGAGCACGGCCAGCGAGAGGATGACGATGGGGACCATGATGATGTAATCGAAGGTCTGGATGAGGCCGAGGAAGATGTTCAGGAAACTGATCGACCCACCAATGATGTCGATGTAGACGAGCCGAACGCCGGCGTCGGTGTAGTTCCCGTTGCCCACGTCCAGCTGCAGCGCGTCGAGCCAGTCGGCTGCTTCCGCGGTCGAAGAGGTGGGCAACTGCGCGCGGTCGACCGCGATGGCGAGGTACCCGTGGTCGTTCGAGAGGAGGGCCGCTTGCTGCGCTTCGCTGAGCACGTCCAGATGGGCGATGAGCACGTTGGCGGGCAGGGTCGGGTTGGCGATCGGCGCCTCCTCGTAGATGCCAGCGACGGTGAGGTTCTCGACCGTGATGAGCAGGCGGCAGTAGACCATCCCGTTCTCGGAGGCCTTGATGTCGCCGTCCTCACAGTCCGCCTCGTCGATGCCGCCCTCGACCGCGAGGTTGCGGTCGACGACCATGGCAAAGGTGACCTCTTCCAGCACGTCACCGACGTTCGCCCGGGCCGAGGCGGCCACGCTCGCGGGCAGCATGATGCTGCGTTCCTCAACCGCCGTGGTCGCGTTCGGCCATTCGCCCAACCCGGGAATCACGCTGTCCCGCGTCCGGTCCGCGAAGGCACCGTCGAAGCCCGCGTCGTCGATGAAGCGGATGCTCCGCGTCGTGGACGAGGGCGGGCCGGTATCGGCCAGTTCGGGGTAGTCGAAGACCTGCTCCGTCCAGTTGAGGTTGCTGTCGTCGAGGACCTCGACCATCTCGAGGGGTTGAGCGTAGGCGAATTCCTCCGAGAAGAAGGAGGTGGTGTGCAGCCCTTGCCGTCCAAGCACGAGCATGCAGTCCGCGAATTCCTCGGCGTAGGTCGTGGTCAACTCCGCGCACACGTCGCGCATGACGTCGGTGTCGTTCGTCCACCCGGGCGCGCCCTCGACGGGCGCCCGTCGGAACTCCACCTTGGCGTCGTAGATTTCGGTCTCCAAGGACTCCTGGAAGAAGATCTGCGACAAGCCGACCCCGTAGGACAGCACCGTGGTGATGACGAGGCTCGCGAGGAAGACACCCGCCACCACCGCGAGGCCTCGCTCCTTCCCGCGCCACGCTGATTGGGTCGCCAAGCGAAGGGCGTTCGGCGCATCGCGCAGGGCGCTCACGCGCTCGCGCATGCGTGCCATCCGGCCTGCGTCGTCACTCATTCCTCCTCACCTCCATCGAGGCCCCAGGCGCTCCTGATGTCGGACGCGACCGTTTGCCCGTCGCGAAGCAAGAGCATGCGGTCGGCCTTGGACGCCAGGTCCGGGTCGTGCGTCACCATCAGGATGGACATGCCACGCTTCGGGTCCGCGCACAGCGACTTGAACAACTCCAGCACTTCCGCCGCGCTCGCGAGGTCGAGGTTGCCGGTGGGCTCGTCGGCCAGCAGGAGGCGCCGGTCACCGGCGATGGCGCGGGCGATGGCCACGCGCTGCTGCTGCCCGCCCGACAGCTGCTCGGGCACGTGCCCCATCCGGTCGGCCAACCCGACCCGCTCGAGGGCCTCAACAGCGCGCTGCTCGGCTTCCTTGCCCCCCATGCCCGCGACCTCAAGGGCGAAGGCGACGTTGTCCAAGGCCGTCAGGCCGTCGATGAGGTGGAAGTCTTGGAAGATCCACCCCACCTTTTCCCGGCGAACGTCCACAACGCTCGCCGGCCCCTTTAAGCCGTAATTGCGGCCGTCCAAGGCGATGTTGCCCTCGTCGCCGGCCAGCAGGCCGCCAACGATGTTGAGCAGGGTGGATTTCCCGCTGCCGGAGGGCCCCATCAGGGCGACGAGTTCGCCCTGATTGAGGGTCAGGTCGACGCCTTTCAGGACGTCGAGGCGGCGGGAGCCGGTTCCGAAGGACTTGCGAAGGCCATGGACCTCAAGGAGCACAAGACAACGCGAAGATGTTCGCTTTTCAACCCCTGTCCTTCCCCGCTTCGGCTGCTACGGGACGATAGCGAGAAAGGGCGACGCCACCACCCCAAGCACATGGACGGAGCGCGGGACATGGCCGAGGCGGTGCTCAACGCCGTCGATGCGAGCGGGAGGCACTACGGCACCGGTCTGCCGATGATCGCCAGCGAGAACGTCATCTCCCCGCTTGTGCGCCGCGCCGTGGACAGCGACCTCCACGGCCGCTACGCGGAAGGCCTGCCCGGCAAGCGCTACTACCAGGGCTGCGAGGACTTCGACACCATCGAATCCCTCGCCATCGAAGCGGCCAAGCGGGTCTTCAACGCCCGCTTCGCCAACGTGCAGCCGACGTCAGGAACCGTCTCCAACATGGCGGCGCTGAAGGCCTTGACCAAGCCGGGGGACCGCATCACGGCCGTCTCCACCGCCGACGGCGGCCACATTTCGCACGCCCGCATGGGCGCAGTGGGGCTTCGCGGGCTTGACCTGACCACCTACCCGTGGGACGCGGAACGGATGGAGCCGGACGTCGATGCAGCCTGCGCGCTCATCCGCGAGGTCGAGCCGTCCATGGCCCTCGTTGGCGCCTCGGTCTTCCTGTTTCCGATGCCGCTGCAGGAGATGGCCGACGCGGCCCATGAGGTGGGGGCCCACGTGATGTACGACGGCGCACACGTTCTCGGACTGATCGCCGGTGGGGCCTTCCAGGACCCGCTGCGCGAAGGCGCCGACGTCGTGACCGGTTCGTCGCACAAGACCTTCCCCGGCCCGCAGGGCGGCTTTTTGCTCAGCGACAGCGACGACGAGCAACTGCAACGGAAACTCAACACCGCCGTCTTCCCCGGCACGAATTCCTCCTACCACCTGCACCACGTCGCCGGCAAGGCGGTCGCGCTGGCCGAGTTCGAGGCCTTTGGCGTCGACTACGCCCACGACACCGTCGCCAACGCCAAGGCCTTGGCGGCTGCCCTTGCCGCCGAGGGCTTTGACGTACTGGCAGAGGACCGTGGCTACACGGCCAGCCATCAGGTCCTGACGCGGCACGGTACGTCCGATTCTGGAGCCGGTCGGGACGCAGCTGCCTTGCTGGAAACCGCAGGGATCGTCACGAACATGAACATGCTTCCGGGCGACACGAAAGCCATGTCACCATCGGGACTCCGCCTTGGAACGCAGGAACTCACCCGGCACGGCATGGGCCCGTCCGAAATGGAAGAGGTTGCGGCGCTCTACCGGCGCCTGCTGATCGACGGCGAGGACGCCACGCGTGTCCGCCTCGACGTCCGCGAACTGCGAAGCGGCTTCGCCGACGTGCAGTACTGCTTCGAAGCCTGATCAGCGTCGACGCCGGAAGAGCCGGGGCAGCAAGCGGATACCGTTGCGGTGCACCTGTGCGTCCAGGACCTCGGTGACGTAACGGTCCAACCATGCGTCCCTCATGCCTTCACCCCCGTACGGCTGCTGAGGCGGTGCGTGCCACCGTACCGCAGCGCTGGGCAGCCGAGCAGCGCCTTCGTCAGGCGGCGCATGCGCTGCCCGAAGATGGCGTTGCGGTGCACTTGGCGGTCCATCACGTCGTCAACCCAGGTCTCGAGGTAGGTGTCCATTCGTTCTCCTCGTATGTAGTGTAGATTCCGCACTATATCAATCCGCGGTGAAACGGGCCACACCGCCGGTGCATTTTACGCACTCCCTTCAGGAAAGGGACAGGATGAGGCGTCCCATCGCCTCGTAGCTCTCGCCGAGGCGGTGGTCGTCGTCCACCACCTCGAGGTGCACATGGGGATGCGCGCCGGCCACGCGTTGGCTGTTGGCGAGGGGCACCACGTCATCACCGGACCCGTGGAGGATCGCCGCCGGATGCCGCACCACCGGCCACGACATGGGACGGGACCGTTCCACGAAGGACCACGGCAAGGACACAGGAGCCTCCCAACCCGGCGGATGGAAGGACTTCGCCCCAGCAGCCTCCCATGCAGCAAGTCCCGCTTCACCATGGTCCGCAACGATGAGGTCGGCGTAGCCAAAGGCTGGCGCAAGCAGCACCAACTTCAGGTCAAGGTCAGGCCGTTGTGCCGCAGCGTTGGCCGTCGCGAGGCCCCCGAACGAAGACCCGACGAGCACGTCGAAGGGGCCGTGGTGGTCGATGGCCTCGAGCACCACGCGGGTTTGCGCCGCCTGGTCCCAGCCGTGCTGGCGCATGTCCAAAGGCACGACCTCCCAGCCCTGCTCACGCATCCAGTCGACTTTGCCGCTGTCGGTCGAACCCCACAGGCCGTGGGCGAAGGTCACGCGCATGCTTCCAAAGCAGGGCCACCCGATATGAGGGTGCGTGAACGCTTCACCCAAAGCGGCCGGAGATGTAGCGACGGGTGAGTTCTTCGCGTGGCTCGCTGAAAATTTGGTCCGTGCGGCCGAATTCAACCATCCTTCCGAGGTACATGAAGCCGGTATAATCGCTGACGCGTTGCGCCTGCGACATGGAATGGGTCACAATGACGACGGTGAAATGCTCCTTGAGTTCGAGGATCAGCTCCTCAATCTTGGCCGTGGCGATCGGGTCAAGCGCCGAACAGGGTTCGTCCATGAGGATGACCTCAGGCTCGACGGCGATGGTACGGGCGATGCACAACCGCTGCTGCTGACCACCCGACAGGCTCGTGCCGAGTTCGTGCAGGCGGTCGCTGACTTCGTCCCAAATCGCGGCACGTCGCAGCGCCGCCTCGACGATGCGGTCCAGTTCGCGGCGGCTGGGGTTGTAGTGCAGGCGAACACCGTACGCGACGTTGTCGTAGATGGACTTCGGGAAGGGGTTGGGCTTCTGGAACACCATGCCCACCCGACGACGGATGGAGACGAGGTCCGCACCAGCACCAGAGATGCGGGTGTTGACCAGATCGATGTCGCCGTCCACCTTGCAGACCGGAATGAGGTCGTTCATCCTGTTGAGGCAACGAAGCAGCGTCGACTTGCCGCACCCCGACGGCCCGATGAGGGCGGTGACCGCGTTCCGTTCGATGGGCAGCGACACGTCGTACAAGGCCTGCGCGCTTCCGTAGCGGAGGTCAAGGTCCCGAACCCACATGTGTGCTTGCCCCTTGATGGCAAGGTCGCGCGTCGAATCGGGAAGGTTCGCGGTCGGGTCGAAGGGATCGTCGTCGGTTGAGGCCGTCCCACGCGAGCCGTCGTGCTTCGGGGAAGCATCGCCCTCGGTGGAGGAAGCGTCGGAGGACGTGCCCTCCTCGTGGTCGAGGTCCTTCGCCGAATCCGACCCCGACGAGGCGAGGTGTTGGTCGATCAAACGACGGATGAGCTGCGCTTCTTCGTCTTCCTCGTCGCCGTCTGCTGACGCCATCTGGGTCAGGATGGAACGGACTTCGCCCACGGACAGCCTCGCTTCGGGGTCAGGATGGTCCGCCTCGAGCACGGCGAGCCGCGTCATCTCCCCCTGCTCAACGTCGTCGTCGGCGAGCATGACCGCTTCGGCCATCGCAAGCATCTCGGCTACGGACATCGTTGGTTCATCGCCTTCGGTCGTCATGTCTTGGAATACCTCCTGAAGTGGGCCCGCAAGAGAATCGCGGTGGAATTCACGATGACCAAGGTTGCGAGCAGCACGATGGAGGCTGCTGCTGCGATCACTTGGTAGCCGACCTGTGGCAGGCCCGTCCACACGTACACCTGCACGGGCAAGACGGTGTAGCGGCCTCGGTCGTTGGAGTCAGGCCCTGTGAACTGGGCAGGGTCGGCCGAGAGCCAGCCCCGGTCCGCGAAGAGCGGCATGTTGGCCACGTGGGATTCGACGCCGGGAATCCATGCAAACCACGCGTCAAGGGACGGCACCGCTTGGTAGGAGACGTAGAACATCGCATCCGGCTCTGAAAACACCGACGCAACCGCCCCGACAAGGATGAGCGGTGCGGCTTCGCCCATGATGCGGGACATGGCGAGGATGGTGCCCGTCATCATGCCGGGCAGCGCATGGGGAAGAACGTGGTCTTGGGTAACCTGCCACTTCGTGCAGCCCAGACCGAAGGCTGCGTTACGTAGCGATGGAGGCACGGCGCGAAGGGCCTCCTGCGAAGAGATGACGATGGTGGGCATCGCCATCGTGGCCATCGTCATCCCGGCCGTCAAGACCGTGGCGCCGAGGCCGAGGCCGGCCCCACGGGAGGTCAGGAACATCGCGAGGCCGAAGAGGCCGAAGACGATGGCAGGAACCCCGGCAAGGTTGGTGATCAGGGCCTGAATGGTCCGACGGAAGCGGTTGTTGGGCGCGTATTCCTCCAACCAAATGGCGGCGCCGATGGACAGGGGAATCGCGAACAACATCGTGTAACCGACCACGTACACGCTGCCCCAAAAGGCAGCACGCAAGCCAGCCTTGTAGGGTTCAGAGGATGGGAAATCTGCGAACACGAAGGGCAGGTTGAACGCGATGGGGACGGTGGCAAGCCCCACGATGAGCACGACCAGCGCGGTCAGCATCCACCCGTCCCGTCCTTGCACCACGAGGCTGAGCCGGTCTTCCTGGATCCGAGTGGTGCGCGTCAACTGCAGGGCTCCGACGGCGAGGCGACGGACCGCGGAGGTCACCATGAGCAAGGAGACGGCGGGGACAATCCAACCTTCGACCAGCACCCAACGAACGGCGAGCACCCACGCCACCACCTGCATGGTGAGCACCAGCACGTCCACAAGGCCTTCTGCAGGCGGGGTGTTGCGGTCGGGGCGAAGGCTGAGCAAGGTGCTTCCGGCGGTCATCACCGCGATGCCGCCGAGCAGGGCCATGGCACCGCCAATCACGAAGGAGAAGGGTCGAATCAAGGCCAAATCCGTGCTGAACGTGACGAGGAAGATGCGAAGGCCAAGAGCGAACAGGGCGATGCGGACGATCAACGACAGCACGCGACCTGAACCCTCCTTGAGCAGGGACCCAACGGCCCACGGGCTCAACCCCTGGGTTTCGGGTTCGTTCGTGCCCACTCTGAGCAACATGCCTCGAAGGAAGAGCAGGACCTTGCCAGGCCGCCGCATGACCATCCACATGGCCCCGAGGGAGAACACCATCAGCAGCGGCACGACAGGCGCGCGCTCGTCGTAGGCATCGATCCCTGCTTCGAGGCGGTCCGGAGCACCGCAATGGTCGAACCAGACGTGCTGTTCGAGTTGCCGAACGGCGATGCAGAATTCATCGGCGTCCAAGCCGTCGGCGTACAAGGCGGAGCCTTCCGCCTCAATCAGCGCGGTTGCGGTCTGGCAATCGGCCACGGCAAACGTCGGGTCGTTGCGCTTGTAGGCCTCCGCGCAGGTTTTGTCGAGCAAGGGCGAGACGAGGTCGTTGAGCACGGGGACCTCGCTCAGCGACGCCACCGAACCGCCTGCTTCGGCGAACAAGGATGCGGCGCTAAGGGGCTCGCCTTGACCGTCCACGAGGTTTGCGATCCCGTCGCCGTCGATGTCGCGGTCCGCCACATCGTCGTGGATGCCGTCCTCGTTGGCGTCGTTCGCGGCGACCCAGGCGTCCCACGTGAGCACAGACCCGTCCTCGGTGGCGTATCGGCCTTCGGTCGGGCAGGCTTCGGCGTCACCGAGCACCGGGTTGTCGTCGCCATCACCGTCGATGTCCTCGTCGCAGGCGTCGATCAGACCGTCGCCGTCGAGGTCCGTCATGCCAGCATCGAGGAAGGACAGCCGCGACCGGAAGAGGGAGCCACCGGACCCAAGGGACAGTTCTCCGATCTCAAGGTACGAGGATTCGCGCGCATCCGCTGCGGGTCCTTCGGTCTGGGTGATGGTGACCGTCCAATTGAACCGGTGTTCGATGAACAGCCAGTTGACCGAGGACGTGGGCGAGGGGCGCAGTTCAAGGTGGTCAAGGCTGAACCCGTCCGACGTCAGTTCGACGAAGGTCGACCGCTCGCCTCCAGAGGTCAACGACACGGTCATCGTAGCCTCGTTTGGCTCGGCCGAGGTTTGGTGGGGGTGAAAGCCATCCTCGTGCTTGACGTCAACGGCGGAATAGGAGCCCGTCAGGCCTTGGTTCAGGATGTACCCGGTCGCTTCTGCCTTGGTGCAAAATTCCGGCTCAAAGGGGTCGATGGCCGAAGCGGGGTGCACGAGCGCGTCGTCGAGGTCCGCCAGCGGGAGCGCGTCCCATGTCCGGCTGCTCTGGTTGTACACGGACGCTCCGAGGACTTCTCCGACGTTGCCGTCCACGATGGTGCGGTTGAACCACAGGTCCCCGTTGCCCTTGAACAAGGGTGCTTCGGGGGTGTAATGCAGCCACACCTTTCCATCGCTGAAGGCGTTCGGTTGGTCGAGGTACTCCGCCACAGCGGCCTGGAGGAAGGGGTCGTCGTCCGCAGCCTCCCAGCGCAGGCCGTGCCACACGTAGCCCATCGCGTCGTCCGTGTCCCACCAGTAATCCCCCATCCCTGGGGTCGGCGCCGTATCGCGCATGAAGACGACCAACCGGCTTCCTGAAGCGGGATTGTGGTCCACGAAAGACCGGTCTCCGAACAACCCGCCTAGGCTGAAGGACTCCAGCGGCTTGTAGGTCGTCCGGGCGCTCCCGGCGGCGCACAACGCTCGTTCGACGTCCTCCTCGAGGTCCCATGACGCTTGACCGGAGGGCGAGGTCCACACGGCCCCCGAACGATCGATGGCCTCGAATTGGGTTTCCTCCCACGACGCGACAAGGGTCACGTTCTCGCGTTCAAGACGGAGGTCATTGGCGTCCCACAAGGGATTCCACGTCTCGACCTTCCACGCGAACTGCGTGCTTGCGACCGTTTTGGTGGGAAGACGGATGCCTTCGACCTCGATTTCCTGTTCGGGCACATAGGCTTCCGAGACGATCCGGTTCAGCAAGGTGACGAGGATCAAGCCCGCGACAAGCGCGATGGCCACGAACATCACGCGTCCTGCCCCGGCGGCAAGTTCCCGTCGCTTGAGGCTGCGGCGGGGGAGCAGGGCGGTCCCGAACAGGCCCTTGTCGGCCAGGTCGAAGCCGTCCTCAGCGAGGTCAGGCGTGCTGGTCACTCGTACGCCTCCCTGAAACGGGTCATGATCCGGTGGCCCACCATGTTGAGCCCAAGCGTGATGAAAAAGAGGTACAAGCCCACGGCGAAGAGCGAGTAATACGGCGTCGTGCCGATGGGCAGTTCGCCACCGATGCGCTGCGCGATGTACGCGGTCATGGTTTGCGCCGAGCGGAACATGTTGTCCGAGTAGGTCGCCAGCGTCCCGACCGACAGCGTGACCGCCATGGTCTCGCCAACGGCGCGGGACAGGGCGAGGATGATGGAGGCCAGGATGCCGGACAGCGCGGAGGGCACCGTCACCCGCGCGGTCGTCTCGACGGGCGTGGCCCCGAGGGCGTAGGAGGCGTGACGCAAGGGGTCTGGAACCGCCCGGAGGGCGTCCTCCGAGAGGGAAGCGATGAGGGGCGTGATCATGATGCCCACCACGATGGCGCCGTTGAGCGGGTTGAACATCTGGGGCTCCTCAGCAATCCAGCCCCATTCAAGGAACTGTTCACCGATGTCCACAACGATGGGCGCGATGACGACGAAAGCGAAGAATCCGTAGACGACGGAAGGGATACCGGCGAGGAGTTCCAGCACCGGTTTGATGAGGTTCGCCATCCGGGGAGAGGCGTACTCGGAGAGGTAAATCGCGGTCCCAAGCCCAATAGGAATGGCGATGACGAGGGCCCCAAGCGCCACCTGCAGGGTGGTTTGAAGCAACGAATTGACCCCCATGTGCAGGTCCGCTCCCACGGTCACGACGCTCACGGTCCGGACGTCGGTCTTCCACCAGGTCTGCGTCAGGAATTCGCCGAGGGAACCGTTCACCCGAGCGACGAGGTCGAAGTAGCAGAGCAGGACGGTCATGATGCCCGCCACCCAAAGCAGGGCGCGGACGTCCCCGTCCACGATCGCCACGCGTCGACCACCCACTTGATTCCGTGATTCGCTCATCACCCCAGACGCCGCAAGCAAGGACATGCCGAGGGCGATGCCGTGGCCGGTCTGCACCGCATGGAAGGGCCGAACAGCGAGCACCAGCGGTACCGCAGCAAGCACCAGCAGCACGACTGGCCACCGCCGCTCAAGGGCGAAGATGGCCCCGGCAAGCAGCAGGAAGACGAGCGTCAACAGAAGCAGGATGTTGGTTGGGAGGGGCACCAGCAAGGCCATGGTCGCAATGGCGGTCAGGAGCGCTGCGCCGGCGCGAACCGCTCCGACGGCCGCCTCAAGGTGGTCCAGACCGATGCGATGGAGCCAGGTTGGAGAGACCACTGCAGCGACGATGACGATGAGGGTCAGGAGACCGAGCAGCAGGCCAAAACCATCGACCTGAGGCCGAGTTTCCTCCGGGTCGTAAGCGTTGGGAAGACCATCGTTGTCAAGGTCGTCGTCGAGGTGGTTGACGATGCCGTCCCCGTCGAGGTCGTTGTCGAGCAAGGCCCCTGTTCCGTCCACGGCATCGTTGGGCACGCCGTCCTCGTCGACGTCGGTTTGTGCGGTGTCGCTCCAGGCCCAGACCGTGACCCACCACGAGCGGGCCAACTCCGGATTCTGCTGGTGCAAGATGAGGGCGGGTTCGTTGGCGCGCAAGACGCTCAACGGAAGGGACGGTGCGGAGCTGTCCCAATGATCAGGATGGGCCTCGAAGTACTCCTCAAGGTACGGCCGACCGGGATCGAGGGCCGGACCGGCCACGCCGTTGAACGTGGAGGCCTCAAGGCCCACGTCCGCGTCGTAGCTGCCTTCGTCCGCGTCCCATCCATGCAACTGAACGAAGGGGTCGGCCAAGGCGACCATCGTTTCGTTGTCCCAACCTACGATGCAAAATCGGTCCAGCCACAGGGGGTCTGAGAGGCTCCCCTCGTCGTAGAGGGCCGCCTGCTTGACGTTGACCTTGACCTCCTCGCTCCAATCCTGAGGGGGCGTGAAGTCGTCCGCTCCGCACCCGAAGCCTTTGTAGAACTTCGAACCGGATTCCGCCAGCACGTAGATGATGCCCGACGTGATCATCACCACCGTGATGGCCAGGGCGAACAACACAGCGCTTGGAGCGCCTTCTTCGATGCGCGTGCGCACCTGATGGGCCCGTGAGGACGAACCACGCCCCTTGCGTTCGGTCGAGGGGTCGTCCGAAGGCGCGGGTGCCGCCACGCCGGCGTTGCCCCGCATGAACAAACCCCGGGTCCACGTCGGTTGTCCGTGCCCCCAATACTCTCAATACACTATAGAGAGAAGGGGTTCGCTACGGATGAGAAGGGAGAGGGGGTGACGGCCCGGGCGCACCCGGGCCGTCACCGGCCGCCACCGTCATGCGGTGGTGTTGTGGTGGTCTACCGTACGGTGACCGCGGTCTCAGTAGACGCCTTCAGCCACGATGCGCTTGTGCATCTCCTGCCAGGTCGCGTCGTCGAGGGGCACGTAGCCAACCTCGCTGATGATCGCCGAACCGTCGCCCGAGAACGCCCACAGGAGGAAGCCGCTGACCGCGTCCCACTCCGCGTTGTTGACGTTCATGAAGATGGGGCGCGCCAAGGGCGTGTAGGTGCCACCAGCGACCGTACCGGCCGTGGGAACCACGGCGGTCGCCGTGGTGTCGCCCATACCGAGCGCGTGGTCGTCCGCCACCGCGACGGCGGTGAGCGTCGCCTGGTTCTCTTGGTAGTAGGCATAGCCGAAGTAGCCAATGGCGGTCTCGTCGCCGACGAGCGCGTTCACGAGGACGTTGTCGTCCGCCGACTGTTCACCGGACCGGAAGCCCGCTGCAGCCTCGTGGAGGACGGCCTCGAAGAAGTACTCGTAGGTCCCTGAGTCCGCATCCGGGTAGGCGAGGTTGATGGCCGCCGAGGGGCAGTCCGCCGAGAGTTCCGACCAGAGCTTGGTCGTCTCGTCGCCGTCCGAGTTCGGGGTGACCGAGGACAGGTCAAGCCCCGCATCGGTCATTTCGGCGTCGGTCTCCGCAGAGAAGATCCAGCGCAGCTGCGCCGCCGTGAGGCCGCCGATGCCGTTGATGCACTGGTCGGCAGCGCCGCCCTGCTTCACCACCACAGACAACCCGTCGAAGGCCACCACCAGTTGGGTGACCGTGATCGAGGTGTCGCCAACGAGGCAGGAGTACTGACCGTTGGCGCCCATCGTGGCTTCGGTGTCCTTCCAGCCGCGCGACATGTCGCCAATCATGACCGGGGTGCCCTTCGCGGAGTTGGCGCACACGCGGCCAGCACCAGCACCAGAGCCACCACCTTCGACCGTGATCGTCACGCCGTCGCAGAGTTCCTGGAAGTCCTCCGCCCACGCGTTGGCGACCGGGAACACCGTCGACGAACCCGCGAGGGTGATGGAAACGTCGCTGCAGAAGTCCTGCATCAGCGCGTCGTTCCCGCCGGCGGTCATGCCGAGGAGGTGCGCGTAGCGGCCCCAGTACATCTGGGCCTCCTGGAGGCTGTTCAGCGAAACGTAGCCGACCTCACCGACCTGCGCCTGACCGGCGTCGGTGAAGAGGCCGTAGTTCAGGAAGGGCAGGGTGCTGGCAAGGGAATCCGCATCCACGAGGAGGTTCATGAAAATCGGGCGAGCAAGGGGGTTGTAACTGCCATCGCGCACGGTGTCCGCGTCGGGAGCCACCATCTGACCAGCGTCGTTCTGGATGGCCAGCGCCGTCAGGGTCGCTTGGTTCTCTTGGAAGTACGCGTAGCCGAAGTACCCGATGGCCGTCTCATCGCCGGTC
>Ga0255780_10003863_pt1 | contig 12999 bp, 10 predicted proteins | sample 071ome_32_FD_179978 | JGI IMG/M metagenome (GOLD analysis project Ga0255780, IMG submission 179978) | Coastal salt marsh microbial communities from the Groves Creek Marsh, Skidaway Island, Georgia - 071405AT metaG (version 2) | ecosystem: Environmental > Aquatic > Marine > Intertidal zone >... | reverse complement strand
TGTCAAACATTGAGTCATGACTCGTCGAATGTGAATCACGGACACATTCACAATCACATTCGCGCGCGCGGGCGACGAGGGCGCGGGCGCGTCGTCGAGTGGACGCGCGCGAGACCGGTTTGATCTTCTTCTTCGTCGTCGTCTTCGTTTTCGTCGTCTCTTCCGATGCTCAACGCCATCGCCCGCGTCTTTTATTCACGGACTCGGACTCGAAAGAGTGAAAAAGTGCACCGCGTCGTCTTCGTCGGCGTCGTCGTCATTAACCGACGCGCGCTCGGTCGGTCGGTCGGTCGCCTCGCGTCTCGCGTTCGTGTGAGGGACGGAACGCTCTCGACTGTCGTGGTGTCGTGCGTGCGTGCGTGAATCGCGTCGCGTTCGTCGTCGCGGTCGCCATGAAGAAGAATAGAAGAATCGCGGCGGCTAGGATTGCCGACGCGCAGAGAATCGAACGCGACGCGCTGAAAAAGAAGGAGGAGAAACGCTTGAAGAAACTGGCGGAGGCGGAAGCGAATGAAGGCGGTATGGCGGTGGACTCTGGGTCGGGGAAACGGAGGGTGACGACGAACGTGAAGGGGGGGATGAGCGAAAAGGGAATTCGTACGGCGCAGGCGAGCGCGTTGCGAGTCAATCGTAAAACCGCGGGGGTGGAAAAGAAGAAACGAGAAGGGAAGAACACGCATAAACTCGTGCGCGGGGTTTTATTGACGGGTAAGGTGAAACTTCGGAAGAATGCAGTGGTTAAGGGCATCAAGGTGGTGGACGCGGCGACCAAGCAAATGGCTTTAGACGCCATAGCGGCGGAGAGCGGAGCGGCGACGAACATGGACGCCGCGTGACTGTACTAGATGATGAATAATAACAATGGCTATTCCTAGAAAAATCTATCGAGTATACATGCTTCTGAACGACGCCACGAAGCGTCTCGTCTCGTGCAGACGGGACGGGAGGGCGTCTTTTCATTCGGCTCGTCTGTCGCATCGCATGACAAACAACTCCTCCTCATCCGCTTGACACCGGCTGACGAGCTCGCACGCCAATCCATCCGCCTCGAGCGTTTCCATCACCTCTTTCGGTTTGTTTTGCGAGAGCAAAATACACAGAAAGACGCCTCGAGGCGATAAAACGTCCTTGACGCGAGGCAAGAGTCTATCGAGCACCTCTCGTCCGTCGACGCCGCCCGCCCACGACGCGGTGATCCCACCCACACCCACCTCTTCGCTCGGCGTCACCACGTACGGGGGATTGAATATCAACACATCCACGCCGCCGTTCGACGCGATCGCATCCTCGTGCGGTACCAAGAGGTCACCCAACGACACGTCGTACGCGCGCTCGTCCACTTCGTGTCTGTGAAAAGTCACCCGCGCCGTCTCCACCGCGGACGGATTGACGTCCGACGCCCGCGTGCGAGTCACCTCTGACGCTCCGTGCGCGCGCGCCAGCAGCGCGTTGGAGCACGCGATGTACCCGCTGCCCGTTCCGAGCTCGACGACGAGTCGAGGCATTCGGTTGGGCGTCGAGAGCTCTTCGGTCCACAGGCGTTCCAAGGCGTCGACGAGGAGGAAAGAGTCCTCCGCGGGCGGATAGACGTCGTCGTGGACGCCTATCTTTGCCATCGATGCGAGGTTGGAGGGCATGGCGGTTCGCGCCGGGCGAAGGTTGCGCGCGAGTGTGCGGTTGAGCTATTCTCTGTTGAACTAGTACCACTACTGCTATTCAGCTACTCGCTAATCGTTGGCGGCTAATGATGCACGCGACGGCGTACTCAATTCGTCGCGGCGCGCTGGGCGCGATGGAGCGCGGCGAGGGCGTTGGAATCCATGTGGCGACCCTCGGTGACGGCCCTGAGCTTGGCTTCGAGGACATCGGCGGTGCGTTTGCGGTGTTCGATGCCGTCTCGAACTGAGGCGACGGAGGTTCGTAGAGCGGCAGCTAAACCGACGAGACGCTCCTCAGCAGCGGTCGTATCGCCCTGAATCACTTTGAATCTCGCATGCGCCTCCCTTGTAACGCGTTCAGTGAGTTCCTGGACGCCGAGATTGGACTCACCGCCTCGGGAGAGAGTTTGCTTGGCGTTTTCGATGCGCTCGAGTAACGATTGCTCAAGCGCGTCGGTTTCAATCTGTAACATCCGCGCCCTCTCACGGGCAGTTTTCGCCTCCTCGACCACGGCTACGCTGGCGAGATTGGTTTGGGTGATTATGTCGTGGTACTCTTCGTCTTTGAGTACCGCCTTCTTTTCGCGAAGCGCAATGTCCGCCGCCGCTCTATCCTTGGCTGACTCGCGTCTAAACGCGTTCGACGCGAGCGCAATTTCATTCGATGTCTTCCTCGAAAACTCGCAGGCAGACTCCAAGCGCGACGAGATTCGTTCGCACGAATCTTCGAATGATCGAAAGTCGTTTAGCATGCTCTCTCGCGTGTCTCGCATGCGCTTCAAAAGCGCCACAGTGTCGATTTGATCTTTACCCGGGTCATTCATCATGTCGACGACGCCATCCGGACCAAAGGTTACTTGAGAGATGTGCTGGGGCAAGGCTTCAATAGCGTGATCTCTGTAATTCTCGTTGGCGACCATTTCTCTGCACCCGAAGCGGGCGTGCTCGCAGTTGGACGCCACAACCGGACACGTAGTTCTCTGATGTTGCTCCGCCTGCGATCGAGGCATCGTTCTTGAACAACGCGGACAGTGATACTCCCTCGCGGTACACTGGCTCTTGTGCGCACCCATCTGTCGAAGACTGACTTCTCTCTGGCAAAACTCGCAAGGTCTTTGTTGATATTGGCACGACGCTTGGTGCTCACGCAGACGCGACCGCTGGATGATTTCTTGACAAAACGTTCGGTTCTCCGAATCTTCAAGTCCGCACACGACGGGATGCGCCTCGCAATCCGTCGCAACGTGATTCTCGACATCATCTCGCGGACCACGCCAGCGACAGCGTCTGTAGGGACAATACACCTCCATTTTCCCGCAGAGCAACATGTGTGCGCGCAACTTTCGCGCTTGCACCACGCGTTGACACTCTAAACATCGAACCGGTCGATGCCGACAGTGTTCTTGGTGTTCCTCGATATCCTTCCTGGGGAACACTTCGTGGCACTTTTCAGCCTCGTTCAGGCACCCTCCAGGGAACCCACACCGAGTGAGCGCGAAATCACACTGCGCCTCGTGTTCGTGCGCGTCCCGAAGTCTAAGTATGGATTTACATCCCTTTGCACCCATTTTCCAATCCAACTTTCGCGCGCTCAACCGATGTCCCTCCGTCGCGTGACAACACGCAATCACTAACTCGTCAATCTTCTTCTGCGTTTGCACATCCAAACCAAAAATCGACGCCCTTTGTTCTCCTTCCACCGCTTTACCGCAGGGACCACAAAACAACCGCCCTTCGGCGTTCACCATCGGTTCCGCAGCCACGTCTCTACACTTGTAACATTTCAATTTTTCATCCGGCGGCGCGTACAACACCGTCGCCGCTCGTCTCCATCTCGTCAACGATTCGCTCAGGTACACCCTCCCTTCCGATAACAACGCGCTCGCATCCGAAATCCCTCCAGGAATCCTTCCCGCCGTCTCTTCCCCTCGCAACCGCGTCAACGTTTCATTCGCGACGTCTCTCGTCAACGGCAACGCGTACAACGGATACCACGCGCCTCTCTCTTCTTCCGACGCCTCGCTCTCCGTATCCGATCCGTCCGACGTCGCATCCGACGCGTTGCCATCCGTCGCATCAATCGACGCGAAATGCGCCCGTATCTCTTCCGGTCGCATCGCGACGCCGGCTTCACCGGATATCAATTTAACGATTCGAGTCGTCGTGGCGCGCCCATCCTCGTGACGACCCCCGCGGCCATCGTCCGAGTCGACGACATCCGTGTCTTCTGAACGCGCGTCGTCATCGACCTGAAGACGGGCGTGGAGCGGGGCGTCGTCTAACGCGGGGTGTGGGGCGTGGGGCGCGCCGCGCGCGCGGCGTGGCGGCATGCTTTGAGGAGTGCGCGCGCTTGAAAGTTGGTTATCGCGCAGTCGCGCGTTCGATGCGAAGACGCCGTAGCGCGCTCAATTTTTCATGTAATGTTACAAACGAACGAATCGATATTTAATGTACACTAATTCTAAAGGATGAAATTCACCCGTTTCAAAACCCGCACAGGTGCTCGGGCTTGAGGATGACGCCAAAGTGCTCTGGGTCTGCGCGGGCGTCGGATTCGGCTTGTCGAGCGATGAAATCCTCCCGGGCGTCGCGGGCGGCGATAGCCTTTGGATTGAGCGTCGACCCTGTGGGTGGTTTTTCGAGCTTTTCTGCGCAGTAAAACATGACTTTTGGGGTGGACTTGTGCTCGACGACGCGCATACCGCACGCGCGGAGGTATCGCGTCATCTTTTCGTGCGTCATGCGCGAGGACGCCTTGACGCATCGAACCGGAATCATTAAAAAGAATAAACCACCAGTGCGTAAAAACGTCGCCGTTCGGGCGAGCATTTCCCCTCTCAGCTCCGCCGTGGGCACGCAATTGAGCACCATGCTCGAGTGCACGACGTCGTACGCCCCGGGTTCCACCGGCAAGTCGAAAAAATCAATCTGTTCAATCTTCGGATGCTGCGACCGAATATCAATCGCGCGCACGTCTAAAAACTTTGCGCTCATCAAATCCGTATTAATCGCCCCAACCTCCAGCGTCCGCAACCGTCGTTCACCACTCTTTGGCCTGAAATCTCGCTTCGTCAGCATTGAAAACGTCCATTTCGCCGTACGGTGTCTCTTCGTCGTCAAAACGCTCGCCTCTTGATACGCCGCCCGTCCTCCAATTTCTTCCAACTGTCTCTTCGCCTCCTCCTTCTCCCTCCCGTTCGCCTGCGTCCCGTCCAAAATCCGCGTCAACCGGTGAAACTCAGACGTCACGCTTCGCGCGCGTTTCATCGAGCGCATCCCCGGTCCGAACAGAGGTTTCTTTTGCTTTGTCGGCTTCTTCTTCTTCTGCTTACCGCCGCCAGCACCGCCACTCATGACTGGATTGATTGTTGATCAACGCCACGAACACGAAACGACGACGACGACGACGACGACGACGACGACGACGACGAACGAACACTTCGCCTAGACGGGCGGTCCAGACAGACGGACAGACGGGCAGACTGTGACGCGTCGACGCCGCGCGAAACTCTGTCGGGTCCGAAATCCGAGTGTCGTCGCTTTCGAGAGTCCCTACCAAATCGACGAGTCACGAACCACCAATGGGTCATTTTCACGAACGACGCCGAGATGAACACCCGAGTGCGCGATCGACACAACGACGCGCGCGCGCGACCGAAGCAACGAAAACGCTCGCGTGCGATCGAGACATACGTGACCACACACCGCGGTAACCATGGGGAGTACGTACCGCGACGACGACGACGGCGGCGGCGAAGAAGAAAGGATGGATAAACGTCGTCAACACCATCACCGATCGTCATCCTTCGATTCTCTCAATTGTGATCCGATCCGAGTCGATTATCGATTATCGATTGGATCCATCGCGCGAGATTCGACGCGAAAGGGGTGAAAAATACATGTACTGATGACGACGACGACGACGACGACGACGACTGACGCTCGCTCTTTCATCGTTTCGTTTCGCGAATGAATGTAGTTTGCTTTTCTTCTGAAGAACCGACGATGCGGGCGGATTTCGGTCCGAGGCCGCACGACCCGGACGGCGCCATGGCGTGGGAACTCGCGAACGCCATCGCGGCTGAAAACACGCAGGAAATCATGAAGAGAGTGTTGTTGAACATTCCTCGATTCGCCAACCCGAGAAAGATGATGCGAATGGATTTCATCCAAAACGTAATCGTGGCCAAGTACAACGAGTTGGGTCTCGGCGACTTGAAGAGCGACGTGGTTGAAAAGACTTCGGGCGATTTGCAAGACTTTATGATGGCTCTCTTGGGTGACCGCTTGGATTTCGAAGCGCAGGCGATTATGCGGGCGATTAAGGGTTTGGGTACGGATGAGGCGACGCTCATCACCATTCTCTGTACCATTGCCGAGGAGGATATTCTGCCGTTGCAAATGGCGTTTAGCTCGCGATACGAAAAGTCTATGGAGCAAGCCGTGATTTCGGAAACGAGCGGCAAGTTTAAGCGCGTCTTGGTTCTCGCCGGTTGCGATGGCGTCGGTGAAACTTACGCCAAGGTGATCAACTCTGCCGTCGCGGGTTTGGGTACCGATACCACGGCGATCATTCGTCTCATGGTGACGGCGACTCCAGAACAACTCGACGCCACGCGCGAGGCGTACTCCAAGCTCTACGGTAAGGATCTCATCTCTGCCGTCGGTAGCGAGTGGAAGGTGAGCGGCGATTTCAAGAGAATTATCGAAGCGCTCGCCAAGCGTCACCCGTCCAAGGTTAACGACGACATCGAAATTGATTACAGTGCCGACGTGGCGGCGATGCGAGACGCCGTCGAAGGCATGGGCACGGATGAAGCCGCCGTCATCGCCCTCTTGGCGGACAAGACAGCCAAGCAAATCGAAGCCTTCCGCGAGGCGTACAAGATTGAAACCGGTGAACTCTTACGCGAGCGCATTCGCGACGAGACCACCGGCCTCTTCGAGTCCAAGCTCTTCCGCGAGACGCTCATGGGTTTGTTGACGCCGCGCGAGGAACAAATCGCCGTGTACATTCGCGACGCCATGTCCTTCTGGGGTAACGACGACTGGGGTCTCATCTCCATGCTCACGCACCGCACGGATGAAGAACGCGAAGCGATCCGCACCGCGTACACCTCCACCTTTGGCGCCGATCTCATCGGTGATCTCCGATCCAACTGCTCGGGAGACTACGAAGACGCCCTCGTCGCGTGCATCGCGCCCAAGGCGCGCACGCTCGCTCGCGGTATTCGTAAAGCCATGTCTGGCTGGTTCTCCTCCACCAACAAGACGGGTCTCATGGCGCTTCTCACGCACAAGGATGAGCTCATGCCCACCCTCCGCAAGGAGTTTGAGAAGGAATTTAAGGGTAAGACGCTTCAATCCGTCATCAAGTCTGAGTGTAAAGGCGAATTCGAGGCGGCGCTCGTGTCCCTCGCCATGTACACGCCGCCGTCGGGCGATCTCGTCGAGTACGCCCCGCCGCCTGAACAACCCGTGGCCGCGGCGCCACCACCACCGGCGGGATACGGCGCGCCGCAAGCCGGCGGGTACCCGGTGGATCAAAACTATGCCGGCCAACCCGCCCGCGAAGACTCGTGGTGAGCGAGCGCGCGAGCGCTCGATATAACGCGCACACACACGCGCGGCTCCTACCTATACTAAGTACATACAAACAACACTAAGCACGCCGTCGTGTAAGGACATCAACTTGAATATTTACGATCCATCCATCCGTCCCATCGCGTTCGCGTGGCGTCGCCGTCGAATGAGGTGAAAATCCAAGCGTCGATTCACAGTCTCAATTTGATGCTGGTTTCGTCACACCGCGACGACCGACGACCGAACGACCGACGGAACGAAACGAAACGGTCGGAGAGAACGATGGGAACGACGCGCGACGCGTTCGATGCCCGAAGAACGCGACGACACCGAACACTCGGTGTCGTAAAGGTGCGCGCGAATCTCAAATCTGACTCGGCACCACGCGTGGGTTGCGATTGATCGAACGACGGCGACTGACGACGTGAGGTGACGACGTAGGGCGCGTTGACGACGATGGTGATGACGACGGGATTGATGTCGCGCGTCGTGCGCGGGGAATCGACGGAAACGACGGCGCTTCCGCGGGTATCGGTGCGTAAAAACCCAGCGATGGATCCGCGGACGCTCTCGGCGAGAGACGCGAGTCTGAGCAGACGCGCGCAGCTGCGTCGTTTGGAACGAGTGTATGGGGGCGTGATGGATGAGAAGGAAGGGACGGTGCCGATCAGTAATTACATGGATGCGCAGTATTACGGGGAGATTGAGATTGGTAACCCGAGACAAAAGTTTCAAGTCGTCTTTGACACTGGAAGCTCCAACTTGTGGGTGCCGAGCGCCAAGTGTGGATTTTTGCAAATTCCGTGTGATTTACACGCCAAGTTTGATTCCGCGGCGTCCGAGACGTACGAAGAGGATGGGACGCCGTTTGCGATTCAGTACGGAAGCGGCTCGTTGAGCGGGTTCTTGTCCAAGGATGAAGTCAAAGTTGGGGATTTGGTCGTCCAGGGGCAGTACTTTGCAGAGGCGACCAAGGAACCGGGTATCGCGTTCCTGTTTTCCAAGTTTGACGGAATTCTCGGTCTCGGGTTCGATAATATTTCCGTCGACAAGGTAAAACCAGTGTTTTACAACATGATGGATCAAGGTTTGGTCAAGGAGAAGATGTTTAGCTTTTGGTTGAACCGAACCGAAAGCGCTGACGGAACGCCGAGCGTCGTCGGCGGAGAACTCGTCTTTGGTGGCTCAGATCCGGCGCACTTCACCGGCGAACACGTGTACGCTCCGGTGACGCGTGAAGGGTACTGGCAAATCAAAATGGACGACTTCAAGGTGGACGGTCGATCGATTGGTGCGTGCGATGGAGACGCGGGATGCCAAGTCATCGCCGACACGGGTACGTCGCTCCTCGCCGGTCCGTCTGACGTCGTCGCCAAGATTAACAATTACATCGGCGCGCACTCTATGATTGGCGAAGAGTGTCGATTGCTGATTGATCAGTACGCCGAACAGCTCGTGCAAGAGCTCGAAGATTACTCGAGCGATCAAATTTGCGCCTCTGTTGGCGCCTGCGATTCGGGCGCCGCGAGAGAGCCGCTCGCGGCGGCCGTCAAGTCTCGACTTTCCGTCGCTCGTAAGCTCTTGCGTGCGGAAGGTCACCGGGATTACCACACGCGCAGACCAGAGCGTCGCGACATGCGTCCGTACTCGCTCGATGGCGGACGCGATTACAACCACGAACACCACCATCATCACGAGGACGACCACCATGAGCATCACCACGAGCACCGCTCGCACGAAGAACCGCCGCTCGAGCGAGGACACTCCTCTAGCGGTAACATCGGCTCGAAGTCTCTCCGAGGCCCGATCGCGTGCACGGCGTGTAAAACGGTGGTCAACTACGCTCAAAACATGCTTGCTCAAAACTTGACTGAAAAGGTCATCGTTAACGAAGTCAAGCGCGTCTGCGACATGGTTCCGAGCTACGGAGGGACCGCCGCTGTCGATTGCGACAACATTCCAAACATGCCAGACGTCGAGTTTGTCATCGCTGGAAAGCCATTCAAGCTCACCCCAGAGCAATACGTGTTGAAAATTTACGACGACGGCGAGGCGCAGTGCGTGTCTGGCTTCATGGGCATGGACGTTCCGCCGCCCGCCGGTCCTCTCTGGATTTTAGGCGACGTTTTCCTTGGTCCCTACCACACCGAGTTCGATCACGGTAACCGCCGCGTTGGTTTCGCCACCGCCGTGTGAGTTTCACGTGTACACTAACCGTCGTAAACGACGGTGTTGTACCAAACAAATCCAATGTACGCACCACCGGTAGTCCTTCTTTGCACTTTCTGTTGAAACATTTAAAAATCAAATCAAATCAAAGCGCACAACCTCACAGTGTGTAGCCGTCTCGCGCGACTCGCCGCACGTAGCGCCTTTCATCGTCGTCTCTCATCGTCGTCGACGTGCCGTCATGGTGGTTGAAACCCGATCGTCGCCTAAAATCAATCGAACGACGCCGACCGAAGATGCGCCAACGACGCCGACCGGTTTAAGACTCAACTTTAAGACGTGGCACGGCGTCGGCGCGTGGACCTGGGGCGCCGGGGACGCCGGGGACGTCTGTGGGATTTGTCGAATCGCGTACGACGGGTGTCCACCGGATGCAAAGTTTCCCGGGGACGATAGTCCGGTGGTTTGGGGCGTTTGCGGGCACGCGTTTCACCTTCAGTGTATAACGAAGTGGTTGAGCGGCGCCAACACGGCGGCGGACGGGGCGAGGTGTCCGATTTGTAGAGGGGATTGGGAGTTTAAAGAGTTGGAAGGAGGTGCGGGGGAAGATGGCGTTCGAGAGGATTCGATGGATCGCATGGAGTGACGAGAACGGGATGCAAACTGACGGAACGTCTGCGTGGAAAGAAATTGTTTTCTGATTTTATTTCAACAACGACTGTGTCAAAGACAGTCTTCCGTGCTGTGTGGTACTCGGTAGAAATGATTCATGTGTAATGGTATAGAGCTTTGTTAGTGTACATCCATGCAGATCGAGAGAGATTGCGTGTAATGTTCTCCCGCGCGTGCCGACTGGATAAAATTACTCTTGTATGATGTGCTGACCGATGGCGGCCCACGATGTGGGGCCGGCGACTGGGCGACCAATCGTGACGCGAGTGGCGGTGCGCTTTTTACGCCAAGTGGGGATGGTACCCGGGGCGGCTTGCGCGGCGGCTCGTGAAGTCGTAGACCTCTTCTGAGCCTTTGGCGGCGCTTTTGTATCAACTCGTTGATCGTACCACGGCTGTTGCGCGGGCGCCGCCTTTGACTTGCCCCCAGCCGTCGTCTTGGCTGCCTTTTTCCCCGCGTCGCTCGCCGTGGTTGTTGTCGCTGCTTTACGTTTACCCCCAACGCTCGTCGTAGACGCCTTGGCGCCTTTACCCGACTTGGCAGCCTCCTCAGCGTCGTTTTCAGCCTCTGATCTGTAGCGTCGAGCGTCGTAAATCCCATACCTACGGTCTTCGACCACTCTACCGCCTTGACCACCTTCTAAGCTATTATTCTGAGCGTTTGAAGAAGATTTTGATTTGTTCGTCTTGGCCGAGCCACCACTCGCCTTGCGAGCCGGCGCGGGCGCGTCTAAGTCCTCGTCAAAATCTTCCTCGTCGGCGTGGTCCTCCAAATCGATGTCTTCGTCCTCGTCTTCATCCTCGTGATCGTCTTCGTCGTCTTCTTCGTCCTCACCCTCGTCCTCACCCTCGTTGAATCCGTACGCGTTACTGTTGGCGGATGAATGCACGTTGGCGATGGCTTCGGAAAACTCGGCGTCGATAGCCTCCAACGCCAGTCTCGCGTGTACGACGGCGGCGTTTGCCGCCTCGAGCTTCTTGAGTTCAGTAAGCAAAATGTGTTCAATTTCGTGCATGGGCGGGAGACCAGCCTCGGCCAAAACCTCATTCGCGCGCATCACCGCGCGTTCCTCATCGTCTAAGAGTTCGTCCTCGTCGCTATCAACCAAATCCTCGTCGATCTCTTCGTCGCTATCGTCGTGATCCGTCGCGTCTCCATCTTGATGATGATGAGACTTTGGACGCTTATCCGCCGGTTTCTTCATACCCCGTTTCGCCGCCGCGTGCGCCTCCGCCGCGGCTTCTGCCGCCGCGGCCACGTCTTCGTCGCGCTCATCATCCGTCTCGTGTTCGCCAAAGTGCAAGTACTTGTCCCAATCCGTATCGTCGCCGTGGAAATGTTCTCCAAAGTCTTCTTCGCCCTCGCCGTGTCCCTCGCCTTCGTGATGATGGACGTCAGACAAGGCTGCGTGCACCCGCGCTCGAGCTTGTGAATACACCGCCTCAGCCTCCTCGACGACGGATTTCATGCGCGCCAGCTCGAGCTCGGCATTTTCCACCTCGCTCACCATGCCAGAGCGCTTCGCCTTGAGCTTCTCCACGACGGCGCGCATCGCCGGGTCAATCTTTTGCGCCGCCGCCTTCTTCTCCTCTTGGGCGTACGTCGCCTTGAGCTTCTCTTTCGCGCTCATCGTCATCATTCCTGTCGTCGTTTGATTCGCCGCCGCCGCCGCCGCCGCCGCCGCCTTTGCCGACCCACCCGAGCCGCCGCCGTTGCCGGCGTTCTTCTTCAACGCGTCTCGACTCACCGTCGTTTGCTTCTTCCCGCCCCCAGACGTCGCCCCCTTATCCTTCGCCCCCTCACTCGAGCCTCCTTTCGCGCTCCCTACCGCCTTTTTCTTACCGGCATCACCACCGCTCGCCGTCCCACCGCTCGTCTTGTTCTTTTTCGCCGCCGCCGCCGCCGTCGCTCGAACCGCCGACTTGTACGGCACCTTGGCCGCCTCATCCTTGCGCAAGTGTTGAAACTTGATTAGGTTTCTCCATTTATCCTTCAGCTGCACCCCGGTTCGCGATCTGCGGGAGTCATCGCGAAACAAAAAGAGTGATATGAACCCGTCAGTCTTCCATCGCGGTCGGAAAGAAACGCGCGTCGTCTTCCCATCCTTTCCTTCGTCCCGCTCGCTTCGTCCCGCTCGCCCGCCCTCGAGCGCCAATTCGACGTCTAAACGTGTCACCCCCCTTCCCGCGTCGTCGTCGTCGTCGTCCTCGTCACGGAACCACCGGAGTCGCGATAAAAAAACCACCACCAGGTACCCCGTCGTCGTCGTTCCCGTCGTCGCCCTCCGTCCCGTTCGAAATCCGCGAGCATCATCAAATCGTCATCGTCGTCAAATTGGCGGCCGCTCGCGCACGCACGCACCTGAGGGTGGCGAATTCGGGATCGTTGCGCATCTTCTCCCACGCCCCGATCCCGTGTTTCCTCACCGCGCGTTTCAGCGCCCCCTCCTCGTTTTCGCTCCAGTACCCGCGAACCGTCGTCGTCGCCGTCGCAGCAGTCGTCGCAGTCGTCGTCGTTCCCGTCGTCGCAGCCGCCGGTCGTCGTTTCGGTGCCCCAGCCTTGTTGTTGTTGGCGGCGGTCGTCTTCCGTCCCGCCGTCCCGCGCGACGCTTTCGCTTTCGTCGCCGGGTTCTTCGCCGGGGTCTTCATCGTCGTCGCGGGTTTCTTCTTCGGAGGCATCGTGCGCGCGAAGCGAAGTGCCGACCGTCGCACGCGTCCGTCGACCGAACGAACGAACGAACGAACGAACGCGACGCCAATGCAATGCGATGCGACGACGACCGGGACGACCGGGACGGATGTTTTATTCGGATGAAATATTCGGACATGTGGGTTTGTATCGTACTTTAGCTTGGTTTACACCGTGTGTATCGTAAGTACTCACGCACTCACTCACTCACGCACTCGTCGTCATCAGA
>Ga0255780_10003860_pt1 | contig 13003 bp, 9 predicted proteins | sample 071ome_32_FD_179978 | JGI IMG/M metagenome (GOLD analysis project Ga0255780, IMG submission 179978) | Coastal salt marsh microbial communities from the Groves Creek Marsh, Skidaway Island, Georgia - 071405AT metaG (version 2) | ecosystem: Environmental > Aquatic > Marine > Intertidal zone > Salt... | reverse complement strand
TGTCGACCAACGTGTAGTTATTTGGGCTTACTAAAAGAGCCGGACCTAATGGCAGTTTATGCGCAAGCAGATTTTTTTGTAAATCCAAGACCAACCCGAGTAAAATTTGGAGAAAATAATTTCCCATCTAAGTTGCTAGACTATATGGGGTGGGGGAAACCGATACTCTCCACTTGGACCGATGGTCTTTCTCCGGAGTATTTAAATAGACTCGAAGTCTTTGAAGATAATCCAGAACATTTAGCAAAATTGATGACGAAAGTACTAGAAGGTTCGTATCAAAGGATAACAAATCTTAGTGCCGGTAAAGATTGGTTGACACATGCCCAAAGGCTATGCACTTTTTTGCAAAAAATTGAACATATATAATTTCAACTATTTTTTGCCAGAGTTAATTATCCTTTAATAAATAAGGATTGGCTAACTTATGGTAATCAGAATCCAAGGTTGTCATTTTGTTATAAATATAACTGTCTGCTCTATGTTCATTAAAACTTAAAATGAGGTATGACATAAATGAGTCAAAAACGATTTGAGATACTGCATAATATTCCTGCACCTTATCGAATACATTTGTTCAATTGCCTTTCAGATTTGCTTCGAAAAAAGGGCTATACCCTACATATCCATTTTTTTGCACCAAATAACCCTGATCGCCCAGATAGTTGGCGTAAATCGTTGGATGATGCCAATTTTAGTTACAGGATTTGGGATGGATATTCATTTCAGTTCCGAGGAGGCTTGTTGCTGAGGTTAAATCCGGGTCTAGTCTGGCACTTAATGTCCAGTCCGCCTAAGATATTAGTGCATGGTGGGATATGGGATAGCCTTACCTCTTTGTTGGCTTTAATATTAGCGAGACCTGAAAAACGTGTTGGGTGGCTAGAGTTTAACGAAGATATTCCTGGACGATCTGGTCCATTATCGCGGGGCTTAAAGCGCTGGCTACTTAAACGCTGCGAGTGCCTGTTAGTACCTGGTCAAAAAAGTTTATCGTTCCTTGATCGCTACATTGGACCTGAGCTTAAACAACGCACAGTTATCCTACCTAATATTGTATCGGAAATGAATTTCAGATCCATGATCGAACCCGAGATTATTACGAGGACACGAAAATTTCTGAAATTGGATTTGGCTGAGGCTAACGATATTGTATTGATTTGGCCGGCAAGGCTTAATCCTGAAAAAGGTATTCTAGAGTTTATCGGTCATATCAACAGGGAGTTGCTTAACGGGTATTCGATACGTATTCTTGGTGAGGGTCCATTAAGAGAGAAAATTGAGGAGAAAATTTTTGAGAAGCATTTAAACTGCCACGTTAAACTTATAACCGAATATTTAGATTACGAATTGATGCCTGCGGTCTATAGTATTGGAAATGCGCTCCTCTTACCTTCTCTGCGTGATCCGAATCCGCTGTCTGTTGTGGAAGCCCTTCATTCCGGCTTGCCACTTTTACTTTCTCATAAAGTCGGAAATTTCAAGGAGGCCTTGGTTAACAAGGAGAACGGTTTTGGCTTCGATCCCTACGATGGGGAGGAAATACGTGAGTCGCTTAAACGTTTTAAATCGCTGACGGCGAAGGAGCGTTTAAGGATGGGGGAACGTTCCTCCCAAATCGCAAGCACACTTTGGGATAGCCGTATCTGCATTGAGAGTGCAGTAGCAGGAATCTTAAATGAAAATTTGCCTTAAAGCCTTGAGTCACATGCGGGTTAATCCTTGAGAAAAAATGAATAAAAGCGAATTGTCCTTATCGAGAAATGCGCGCCCAATTATTCTCTGCTTCGTCACCTACTATCTCCCCGGGTATCGCTCTGGCGGGCCAGTTCGGACAATTGCTAATTTTGTCGATCATCTGGGCGATGAGTTTGATATCCGCATTGTGACGCGCGACCGGGATGCGTTGGATACCAAGCCATATCCCAGTATCGAGATTGATGCTTGGAACAGGAACACGGTGGGTAAGGCGCAAGTCTTCTATGCCTCCAAAAAGACGGTCAATCTTCGCGGTATTGCAAAGCTCATTCGCGAAACGCCGCATGATATTCTCTATCTCAACAGCTTCTTCGCTTTTGGCTTTACTACATTATCGCTGTTGGCTCGCAGACTGGGGTGGGCACCAAAGACACCATGCGTGATTGCGCCGCGTGGCGAGTTCTCTCGGGGCGCGATCGCCCTCAAAGCTTGGAAAAAACGCTTTTATATGCGCGTTACACGAATGATGGGATTGTATTCCGGTCTGCATTGGCAAGCCTCCAGCGAGTTCGAAGCCAGTGATATAAAACGCGAGCTTCGGAGCTTGGCAGCAGAGATCTCTGTGGCGCCCGATCTGCCTCCGGCTATCGAGGCTGCGGGGCTTCAGTCTACGTCCCACAAGCCTCGCATCGATGGGCCGCTTCGCATCATTTTTTTGTCGCGCATTTCGCCTATGAAGAATTTGGATTTTTTGTTGGAGGTACTCGGAGTTGTTGCCGCGCCAATTGAGTTGTTGATCTTTGGGCCGCTACGGGAGCCCGATTACTGGAGTCAGTGTCAGGCATTGATTGCTCTGTTACCGAGCAACATTCAGATCGACTACCGTGGCGAGGTAATACCTCTGGATGTGCCAAAGACTTTTGCTAGCGCAGACCTTTTCATATTCCCCACGCGGGGTGAGAACTATGGGCACGTGGTTTTAGAATCACTCGCAGCAGGTACGGCGGTGTTGATCAGTGACCGCACACCCTGGCAGTCCTCCGACGATAAAGCGGTTGAGGTTCTGCCACTAGAAGATACCGAAGCGTGGGTTAAGGCTGTAGAATATTGGGCGAGGTTTGATCGACAGCAGCTTGAACAGATGCGCGCCGCGGCTTTGGGTTATGCACAACGGTACCTTCAGACGAGCGAGGCCCTAGAGCAGAATAGATCGTTGTTTCGTATTGATTTTAGAAAAACTTAAGGAAGTGCTTTGAAACAAATCCTCCAATCCCTGAAAACCGGCGCTAGTGAGGTGGCCGAAGTCCCTGTGTCTCGCGCCTCGTTGAGGCTAGAATTCCGCAATGGTCGCCAAGCCATTACTCGCCTGAATTTGGCATGAGACTTGAGACGCAATGCTTGAAAGTGGTGCTGGGTAAAAACAGAGCGCGGGTGCTCATCGATTGGGATTCTGATGAATAAGAAAAAAATCATGCTGGTGTTCGGGACGCGTCCCGAAGCGATCAAGATGGCGCCGTTGGTGCATACGCTACAAGCAGAGTCAGACTACTTTGATGTGTTGGTATGCGTGACGGCGCAGCATAGAGAGATGTTGGATCAGGTGTTGCGAATTTTTGAGATTACGCCGGACATTGATTTGAATGTAATGCAGCCTGGGCAAGATCTGTTTGATATCACAGCTTCGGTTCTGATGGGCATGCGTGAAGTGTTTGCGATGCATCGGCCCGATGCTGTACTGGTGCATGGTGATACCACAACAACCTTGGCTACTGCGATGGCTGGTTTTTATGCGGGCGTTTCGGTTGGCCATGTTGAAGCTGGTTTACGCACGCATGATCTCTACGCGCCTTTTCCCGAAGAGTTCAATCGCCAAGTCGCCAGCAAAGTCACGCGCTGGCATTTCGCGCCCACTGCGCTAAGCCGAGCCAATCTTCTGGCAGAGCGAGTGCCGCCTGCCGCCATTACTGTAACGGGCAATACCGTGATTGATGCCTTACTCTGGGTGTTGGCGCGGATCGATTCCGATACTCAGAGGCGTGAGCGGTTAGATGGCGATTTGAACACCTTGTTGCCTTTTGATTGGCGCTCTGAGCGTTTTGTTTTAATAACCGGACACCGTCGTGAAAATTTTGGCGATGGGTTTCTGCAGATTTGCTCCGCGATTCGAGATCTGGCAACCCGATATCCAGAAGTGCATTTTGTTTATCCGGTGCATCTCAATCCCAATGTACGCAAGCCTGTGAATGATATTCTTGCTAGTTTGAATAACGTGCACCTGATCGAGCCATTGGAATATCAACCCTTTGTTTATTTGTTAAAGCATGCGCATCTGGTACTGACCGATAGTGGTGGCATTCAGGAAGAAGCCCCGAGCCTTGGCAAGCCTGTGTTGGTGATGCGCGATTTGACCGAGCGACCGGAAGCAGTCGAAGCTGGCACGGTAGGATTGGTGGGGGCGAATCAGGCGCGCATTGTCGCGGGTGTATCCAGATTGTTGGAGGACGACGTGCATTATGCGGCTATGTCGCACACACACAACCCGTACGGCGATGGGAATGCATGTGCCCGCATTGTGGATATTTTGCGAAAAATTTGATGGCTCGTAAGGATTTATGAAAACAAAAGAAGTCAGTGTGATTGGTTTGGGTTATATCGGACTCCCAACGGCCGCGTTACTAGCAAGTAGCGGGTATTCGGTCGTTGGTATGGATGTGAGCGAGCATGTCGTTAAGACGATTAACCTGGGCAAGATTCATATTGTTGAGCCCGATTTGGATGCTTTTGTGCGCTCAGCTGTGGCGGCGGGTCGCTTGCAGGCGTTTATCGAACCTCAGCCGGGCGATGTGTACATGATCTGCGTCCCGACACCATTTCACGAAGGAGGCGCAATACCGCAGCCAAATATCGATTATGTATTGACGGCAACCCGAAGTATTGCGCCGTTTGTGAAAGCGGGTGACTTGGTGATTTTAGAGTCGACTTCACCGGTCGGTACGACGGAGGAGATACAGAATGTACTGCGTGCGGCAGGGGTGCAAGTGGACGATGTGCACATTGCTTATTGCCCCGAGCGCGTGTTACCGGGAAAAATTATGACGGAGTTGGTCGAGAATGATCGAATTGTCGGTGGGATTACGCCGCTCGCCACACGAGCCGTAGCTGATTTTTATCGCACCTTTGTGCGCGGTGCTGTTTTAGAGACCGATGCTAAAACTGCTGAGATGTGCAAATTAACTGAGAACAGTTTTAGAGACGTTAATATTGCTTTCGCAAATGAATTGTCATTTATTTGCGATAAGGAAGGGATTAATGTTTGGGATTTAATTCAGCTCGCAAACCGACATCCTCGTGTAAATATCCTTCAGCCTGGTGTTGGAGTGGGTGGCCACTGTATTGCTGTTGACCCATGGTTTGTTGTTTCCCGTGATCCAGAGAATTCGCGGTTAATTAAGACAGCTCGTGAAGTTAATGATCTTAAAACTGATTGGGTAGTTGAAAAGATAAAATTAACAGTTACTGAAATTGAAAAGGATAGAAACAGCCCTATAAAAGTTGCTTGTTTAGGATTAGCCTTTAAACCTGATATTGATGATTTACGTGAATCACCTGCTTTGGAAGTTTTTTTTAGGTTAACTAATGAAAATTTCAATGTTTTAGCGGTTGAGCCAAATATTACCGACCATCCAAAAATTTCACTTTCAGATTTAAATATTGCCTTAATGGAAGCTGATTTGATAGTGATATTGGTTAAGCATAAAGAGTTTTTAGAACCACTGATTCAAAGTGTATTATGTAAAAGACAAGTTTTAGACTTTTGTGGCGCTCTCAATACAAATTAATTACTTCTCAGATTTAAATTCTATTTTGATATGAAACAAATACTTCAAGACATGGCTAAAGGTGGTACGACCATTGCAGAGGCACCAGCCCCGCAAGTATCGAGTAATGCTGTGATTATCAATACTTCTGTGTCTTTGATCTCAGCTGGGACAGAGCGCATGTTAGTGGATTTTGGTAAGGCTAGTTATCTGGAGAAGGCACGCCAGCAGCCAGACAAGGTGAAAATGGTTTTAGAAAAAGTCTCGACCGATGGCTTGATGACAACTATTGACGCCGTAAAGTCAAAATTAGCGCAGCCTCTGCCGCTAGGGTATTGCAATGTTGGTATTGTTTCTGAAATAGGCGCGAATGTAGAAGGTTTACGCCCAGGAGATCGCGTTGTCTCGAATGGCCCGCATGCTGATGTGGTGAAGGTGTCCCAAAATTTGTGCGCGCGTATCCCTGATTCAGTGGATGACGATGCGGCATCTTTTGTGGTGGTTGCGAGTATTGGTTTACAAGGTATTCGACTTGCCGCGCCGACCTTGGGTGAGTCTTTTGTGGTTACAGGGGTTGGTCTGATTGGCTTGCTGACTGTTCAGTTGCTCAGGTCGCAAGGCTGCCGTGTTCTGGCGATAGATTACGACGAAAAAAAGTTGCAGTTGGCCCGTCAATTTGGTGCAGAGACATGTAACCCTGGTGCCGGTGAAGATCCAATTGCCGCAGGCATGGCATTTAGTCAGGGCAGGGGGGTTGATGGTGTGATCATTACAGCTTCAACCAAATCGAATGATCCAGTTACCCAAGCAGCGAGAATGAGTCGGAAAAGAGGTCGCATTATTTTGGTGGGTGTGACCGGATTAGAGCTAAGTCGAGCTGATTTTTATGAAAAAGAATTGAGTTTCCAGGTTTCCTGTTCATATGGTCCAGGGCGTTATGATCCTGTGTACGAGGATCGTGGTCAAGACTATCCGTTGCCGTTTGTCCGTTGGACAGAACAACGTAATTTTGAAGCTATATTGGATTTAATGGCGAGCGGACAACTTGATGTTAAACCGCTGATTAGCTACAGATTTGCATTTGAACAGGCGCCAGAGGCCTATGCCAAGCTCACTGAAGATAAGAGTGGTTTGGGCATATTGCTAGATTACACCTCAGATGTTGCTAGTCGTGCAGTGCGTAAGGTGCGTTTGAGCGCAAACGATAGCTTCGATAAAAGCAAGCCGGTCATGGGCTTTATCGGTGCGGGTAATTATGCTTCAAGGGTGCTTATTCCAGCCTTTAAAGCTGCGGGTGCTAAGTTTCATACGCTTGCCACTGCAGGTGGTATCAATAGCGTGGTGCACGGTGAAAAGGCAGGTTTTTTTGATGCTTCTACCGACACTCATGACATGTTAACTAATGATGAAATTAATACAGTAGCTATTGTTACACGGCATGACAGTCATGCTCGATTTGTCGCGCAAGCACTGGAAGCCGGTAAGCATGTGTTTGTTGAAAAGCCGTTAGCGATTGATTTTGATGGCTTTGGGCAGGTCCAAACCGCTTACAAAAGAGCGCATGATTCAGGTAATGGTCCACAGTTGATGGTCGGATTTAACCGCCGCTTCTCCCCGCAGGTGCAGAAAATGAAAGCCCTACTGGAGCCGGTGAAAGAACCAAAGTCGTTCATCATGACCATGAATGCCGGTGTCATCCCTGCCGATCACTGGACACAGGATAACGCCGTTGGCGGTGGTCGTATCATTGGCGAGGCCTGCCACTTCATCGACCTGATGCGCTATCTGGCTGGCTGCGAAATTGTATCTGTTGAGGCGCGACGTATGGGTGATTATCCCGGTATGCCAGTGACCGAAGATAAGGCCAGCATCACCCTTGGCTTCGTCGATGGCTCCTTTGGTACCATCCTGTACCTTGCCAACGGAGCGTCAAACTTCCCGAAAGAGCGCATAGAGGTGTTCGCTGCAGGTGGCGTGCTGCAGTTGGATAACTTCCGCAAACTGAAAGGTTTTGGCTGGAAGGGTTTTAAGAAGATGAACCTGTGGAAGCAGGACAAAGGCCAAAACGCCTGCGCTGCTGCTTTTCTTGAAGGCATTCAGGCGGGTAAAGCTGCTATACCTGTAGATGAGATATTTGAAGTCGCGCGTGTAAGTTTAGAAGCTGCTGACCTACTCAGATCTCAATAAGTTTTGTTACTGATTATTAAGTTCCAAACGGCAGTTTCTTTAGGCATTTCTAACCTTTGCCGTGCTCTATGTTATCGGCTTGGTGTCAAACTAGGCTTTAATTCTGTTCGACGTTTGAAGGCAAGCACGCCCCAAGGGAGCTTTTTCATTGCTGATACATGGTCATCGGCAAATTTATCAGCGCCAAGCCATTGGCAGAAAAACGGGCGAATTTTCAGCCATTATCCCTTCTCGGTTTCGGATGCACCTCCTGATTGGCACTCCAATCCATTAACGGGGCAGCGCTTAGTAAAGCCTGAACGTGACTGGTGGTTAATCCCCGACTTTGATCCTGCCGTTGGCGATATCAAACTGATTTGGGAGCTATCACGCTTTGATTGGGTGCTCGCATATGCGCAGCAGGCGCGTGCGGGTAACTCAAAGTCGTTGGAGCGCCTAAATAATTGGTTGAATGATTGGTGTCAGCATAATCCGCCGTATAAAGGCCCCAACTGGAAGTGTAGTCAGGAGGCGTCCATTCGTGTCATGCATCTGGCTATTGCTGGGGTGATACTGGAGCAGGTTAAAACCCCGACAAAAGCTTTAGCCGACCTGATTGAACTGCACCTGCAGCGCATCACTCCTACCATCAGTTATGCCATGGCGCAGGACAACAACCATGGAACCTCAGAGGCGGCAGCCCTGTTTATTGGCGGCAGTTGGCTAGAGAAGTTAGGTAGACCAAGGGGTGCAAAGTGGACGGCAGCCGGGCGAAAATGGTTGGAAAACCGTGCTAAACGCCTGATTGGTGAAGATGGCAGTTTTAGCCAGTATTCGCTGAATTATCACCGCGTCATGCTCGATACCTTCAGCATGGTTGAAGTTTGGCGGCAAAAATTGTCATTGCCAGAATTTTCGGAACGTTGGCAACAACGGGTGCAAGCTGCTGCTCATTGGCAGTATGCGATGACCAATCCTTGGAATGGTGATGGGCCTAACTTAGGTGCGAATGATGGGGCTAGGCTGCTGCAGTTGAGCGATTCGGACTATCGTGATTTTCGTCCTTCTGTCCAATTGGCATCTGTTCTTTTTGCTGGTGCAAGGGCATACCCAGATGAAGGAGTGTGGGATCAACCCTTGCGTTGGTTAGGTTTAGTGGCACCACAGGTAGTCCTACCTTACCCAAAGAGTGAAGTCTTTGATCAAGGCGGTTTTGCACTTTTGTGTGATGGTGATGCTAAAGCACTGCTTCGCTATCCTCGCTTCCGCTTCAGGCCCAGCCAAGCTGACGCCTTACATCTGGATTTGTGGCTCCAAGGGCGTAATTTACTGCGAGATGCGGGTACATACAGCTACAACACGGAAGCCCGATGGCTGAGTTACTTCCCGGGTACTGCAAGCCACAATACGATTCAGTTTGATGATCGTGACCAAATGCCACGTCTGAGCCGCTTCCTGTTTGGTGATTGGGTTAAAACCAGTGTGTTTAAGCCTTTATCCCGAACATCTGAAGGGCAGACGGTGACTGCAGGTTACAAGGATAGGTATAACGTACGGCATACCCGGACGGTTTGCTTTAGTTCTGGGCTACTTAGGGTTACTGACGAAGTGACTGGCTTCAAGGACAAGGCGGTACTGCGCTGGCGCCTAGAGCCAGGTGGCTGGGACAGGAGAAACGATCTGCTTGCTAACGGTTCGCACACGGTCAAGGTTGTCGGTGATATGCCCATCAAGCGTTGTGAGCTGGTTCAGGGCTGGGAGTCACGTTTTTATCAGGATAAACAATCGGTGCCCGTATTACAGGTTGAAGTGAATCAACCGGGCATACTGACAACGGAGTATCGTTGGAACTGATGAGAGTTTTATATTTCCACCAGCATTTCTCTACCCCCAAGGGATCAGTGGGTATACGTTCCTATGAAATGGCTCAGCAGCTCATAGCTCGAGGTCATCAGGTCACCCTGGTGTGTGGCAGCTATGGCGGTGGTGAAACTGGTATACAGCAACCTTTTGTCAAAGGTAAACGCCGCTGTAAGGTGGATGGTATTGATATCATCGAGTTCGATCTTGCCTATTCAAACAGTGATGGCTTCATTAAGCGGGCGCTTACCTTTGCAAAGTTTGCTTTGCGTAGTATCGGCTTGGTCTTTAGCGAAAAGTACGATCTTGTGTTTGCTACTACAACCCCTTTGACGGCAGGTATTCCCGGAATTTTTGCGCGTTGGCTAAGGCGCAAACCGTTTGTGTTTGAAGTACGCGACCTTTGGCCGGAGTTACCTAAGGCGATGGGTGTCATCACCAATCCCATGGTGCTGGGAGCCATGTCGTTGCTGGAGTGGGTAACTTATCGCTCTGCACACCGCTGTATCGGGCTTTCCCCTGGAATTGTTGAAGGTATTGCAGCACGAGGTGTTGCCAAGGAGCGTATTGAGCTGGTTCCGAATGGCTGTGACCTGACTATCTTTGCCGCCGAGCAAATGCCGTGGCGGCCGGAAGGCGTTAAGCCTGAAGATTTGATGGCGGTTTATACTGGCACACATGGTATGGCGAATGGTCTGGATGCAGTCTTGGATGCGGCTGCAGAGCTTAAAAAGCGCAAACGTGTTGATATCAAGCTGGTGCTGATAGGGCAGGGCAAACTCAAACCTCATTTGTTTGAACGCGCCAAACAAGAAGGTTTGGATAATGTGATTTTCCACGACCCTGTGAACAAAAAACGTTTGGCGGGGCTTATGGCAAGTGCTGATATAGGGCTGCAGATATTGGCGAATGTACCTGCCTTTTATTACGGCACTTCGCCTAACAAGTTTTTTGACTATATTGCTGCGGGTCTCCCCGTACTGAATAACTACCCTGGTTGGTTAGCCGATCTTATTAAAGAGTATGGATGTGGCTATGTCGTACAACCTGAGAAATCTCAAGCTTTTGCCGATGCGTTGGAGCAGGCTGCCGATAACCGTGAGCAACTCTTAGAGACGGGCTTTAAAGGGCGCCAATTAGCCAAGCAGGAATTTGACAGGATTAAACTCAGTAACCGGTTTGTTGATTGGTTGGAAGGGGCGGCCAAGTGATCAAACGCCTATGCGATATAGCTGCTTCTACCATCGGCCTGATGGTACTCGCACCAGTCATAGCTTTAGTAGCATTTCAAATATTCCGCAAACTGGGGTCGCCGATATTTTTCCGCCAGGTGCGCCCAGGGAAAGATGGTAAGCCATTTCAGATGGTAAAATTTCGTACTATGCGAGATGTAACTAATGAAAATGGTGATTTATTACCTGATTCGGAACGTATAACGCCGTTTGGTAATTTTTTGCGTAACTCTAGTCTCGATGAACTTCCAGAACTCTGGAATGTTTTGAAAGGTGATATGAGTCTAATTGGACCTCGTCCACTGTTGATGGAGTATCTTGAGTATTATTCAGATGACCAAGCTAGGCGCATGGAAATAAAGCCGGGTGTCACAGGATGGGCCCAGGTAAACGGTCGTAATGCAATAAGTTGGGAACAAAAATTTCAGTACGATGTCTGGTATGTCGATCATCAATCGCTTTGGCTAGATGTAAAAATTATTTGGCTGACAGTTAAAAAAGTCTTGGTAAGAGATGGTATTTCTCCCCAAGATGAAGTGATTATGCCAAGGTTCGACACCATGATGATTAAGCAGAAATCCGCCGATGAAAAATAGAATTGCTGTTATCTCCGACATTCATGGTAACGCGGATGCTTTGCAACATGTTTTGGATGAAATTGCCAATCAATCAATTCAGCAGACTGTTTTCTTAGGCGATATTTTGACCTATGGCATGCAGCCCCAGAGGGTACTAGATTTATTGAGTACATACAGCGAGAAAAACGATGTCGTGTTTATTAAGGGTAATCACGATCAGTTTTACTTTGATATTCAGCAAGGTCAAGAAAACCTTGCCTACCAGGTGCCCGATTTTGTTGAAGAATCTATTCAGTGGACGCTGACGCAAATTGCTAATCAACGATTGGACGAACTATTTAATTGGCAAGAGCATCATCAGGTTGACGGCGTCTTCTTTTCTCACGCTAATCCGTTTGGGTATGGAAACTGGGAGTATATTGAAGATGCCGAAAATACGGCTCGTACGTTTAAGGTGCTTGCTGATAAAAGCTGTCATATTGGTGTCTTCGGACATTCCCATCGGCAATTGATTGCTGTCGAAGATGGTGGAACATATAGTATTGATTCAGCACAAGGCTTTGTAACGAAACCGGTTGGCCGTTATATCGTAAATGCTGGTACGGTTGGGCAGCCGCGTGGTAATGGATTCTGTTATTTGACTTTGGAGGTTGAAAAGGAATCTACGCGATGTGATTTACATCCGTTTGTCTGCGATATTTCCAACAACGTCAACTTGATCTCTGCGTCGAGCTTTTCCAGTAAGACCAAAGATAAACTAATTTCTTATTTGCGGAGCTGAACTTGATATCAGTTTTGGTGACCGGTGCTGGTGGCGGTGTTGGACAGGGAATCATTAAATCATTGAAAATGATTGATGACCTTGAGGTGAAAATTATTGCAGCGGATATGAGCGAGTTGGCCACGGGGCTTTATGCGGCTGACCACGCTTGCCTAGTGGAACGGTGCAACTCGCCGACTTATATAGAATCCTTGCAGAGAATTTTTGACCGGTACAGTATTGATTTCTATATTCCCGGAACTGATGTTGAGTTACTGTTTTGTGCAGAAAACAAAGAACGAATTCGCGACGAATTTGGGGTGGAGACGGTAATTTCATCCCCGGCGACGATAGAAATCGCAGATGACAAACTAAAAACGGCCTCATTCCTCCAGAAGGAAAAATTGGCTCACCCAAAAACATTCCTTTTAAGCGACTATGCGAGCGGAGAGTTCGAATTTCCAGTAATTGTTAAGCCTGCTGTTGGTTGTCGCTCGATAGGTGTGTACAAAGTCGACAGTGAGCAAGCTATTCAGCCGCATCTTGAAAATCCAGAGGGGTTGGTTATCCAGGAATGCGTAGGAAACGATGATCAAGAATATACCTGTACTGTAGTGAAAGTAGAAAACGAGCTTTCTCCGGTGCTAGTCTTGCAGAGGACCCTAAGGTCTGGTGATACCTATCGTGCCATCCCGATTAGGTCAAACTTGATAGAAAACTATGTGCAGCAAGTCGCGGCGAGGCTTGATATCGATGGGGGGTGTAATTTTCAATTGCGTCTTGATGATTCTGGTAGCCCCAAGATTTTTGAGATTAACAGCCGATTTTCGGGTACGACCCCTTTTTGTTCGCAGTTGGGGTTTAACCCTGTTGAATTTTATCTGAAGAAGA
>Ga0255780_10003833_pt1 | contig 13035 bp, 10 predicted proteins | sample 071ome_32_FD_179978 | JGI IMG/M metagenome (GOLD analysis project Ga0255780, IMG submission 179978) | Coastal salt marsh microbial communities from the Groves Creek Marsh, Skidaway Island, Georgia - 071405AT metaG (version 2) | ecosystem: Environmental > Aquatic > Marine > Intertidal zone >... | reverse complement strand
GTGAACTGACTCCCCGACTCTCTCGGGAGCCTCCTCCGCGAAGGTTCACGACCGGTCATGCCGACCGCCTCGTGCGATGCGTGCGGTGAAGCTGCGGCGTGCGTCCTGCGCGTCGACCGCGCGAACGGCCGCGCGCGGTGCGCGTGTGCGACGTGCGATGGAAGGTACGAGTTTCGTCACGCTCGAACGACGCGTTTGCGCGCGAAATCGCGGCTCGCGGCGATGCGTGGGGGGGAATTCCCACGCGAAGTCGGATGTCTCGCACGTCGCGAACGGGCACCCATCCGGAAGGATAGAGTTGGGGCGCGCGGGGTGCGAGCGACGACGCGAGCGTGCGGGAGGCGCGGCGAGGGGTCGAGGCGATGCGAATAATCATCTCGCGTCGATTCGCCCGCGCGCTCGGCGGGGGGGGGCGAACGGCGAGGTCGAGACGCGGCGCACGGACGGCGCGGTGGATTTCTCTCGTAGGGTGGACTGACCTGGTATATTTTTCTTGGGTCGCGGATAGGCAAATGCAAAAGCGCGGTGAGCGATCGGTTTTCGAGCGCGTTGGACTGAGGGCGGCGAGTGGAAACGGAAGCGATGAACTCTCGTGCGATGTGTGTCAGGTGAACCCGGTGTACGTGATGTGCCACGAGGATAGGGCGTTCCTGTGTCGAACGTGCGATGTGAGCATTCACTCGGCAAACGGCTCAGCCGCGAAGCACCAACGGTTCTTATTCACGAACACTCGCGTCGAGCTCCAAGCTTTGGGCGCTGGAGAAGAAGTTGGCCGCAGAACTTCGCCCACGGACAGTGCCGCTGACCATATGGTGCCGCAATTCGAACAAGAGGAGGTTGGAAGAAAGGTGCGTTTTTTTCGCCACGGACGTCGAACGCTGCCGAGAGTGCAAATATACAAGGAACATCAAAACTGACCCATAATTTCCATTTCAAAACACAGAGAAAGTACAACAGGCAACAGAAAGCTTCTGTACAATCCGATGACGCGACCGTGCCATCGATCAATGATCTCGCGCCGGGCGTGTTTGAAAGTTTCATGACGGATTTGCTCGGCGAAGAAGGACGCCAGCACGCTGAAAAAGCTACGGATAATGAAACCGACTTCTGGGGAGAAATTTTCTCCGACAATTGGGCTGCTATGGGTGGTATGGAAGATGATCTCACCGTCCCGGACTACGATCAGCAGGTTCCGAATTTTTGAATGTACAATAACGCACTTCCAAGCCTGAGCATGGAGACGAAATCTGTATATTGTAAACCATACTTTGAATTCGGAATCTCTCAAGCCAAGACCTTGCCTAGTTAGTAGAATACTGCATTCCTTGGGTTTGCTTTTCCCAACTGTGCCCAAGAATTTCTTCAATAAAATCAATTCCTTTCCATAAAATTACATCAACTAAACTCAACGACGGCTGGAGGGCTCTCCGTACACGGATGAACGCGCTTTTGCTATGAACGATGGTGCCTCAGAGTGATGACGATCCGGACCTCGCGCAGCTTCTTCGACAAAACTCATTTCGTTCCCCAACTCTCCCACATTCTTACGAAGCTTGGAAATTCTTGCATCATCGTGCGCGGTGGCGTGAGCAGCCATCGCAGCCAACCTCGAAGCCTTCTCCTCCGCCGTCAACCTTCCCGTTCGGTGACCAAGGTTGTTCCCACCTCGCCACTCGGGCTCAGGTTCTCGTTCAGCCGCGCGCTTCGCTTCTTCTTCGCGCCAACGAGATCTCTTGTCACGTCGAATTGCGGCTGCATCCTCTGCAGTATTGCTCGCGTAAGTTAACCCGTATCCCTTTGATGCATCTTGTGCGTGCGCCTCATCGCGAACCACTTCATCTCGATGCCGTTTGCGATCATCTCTGTCGTCGTGTCTACGTCTATCACGCGAATCTCGGCGATATCGTCGATCGCGGTCATCTCTGTGTCGCCGTTCTGATCTTCTTGGGCTCCTGCTGCGCGACTTGGATCGAGATCGAGAGTCTCTACGGCTACGCGAGGAACGCTCACGACGACGTTCTCGTTTTGGACTACGACTTCTAGAACGGGATTTAGAGCTCGAATCGTACCTTCTCCTATGTCGCTCTCGCTTGCTCTCCCGTTTCTTCTCTCGCTTGGCGTCTTTCTTCGAGCGCTTCCTATCTTTTTCACGTCTGACTTCATCCTTCAGCTGACCCATTCGAACCGGATTATTCGTGATGTACTGCTTTGACTGTAGCTCGCGCTGCTTCATCACGAGCAGAGGATCAGCGTTGAGCCTGTTCCACGCTTCGTTCTTGGAGTGCATCTCCTCTTGCCTCTCCTCCGCTTGCGCCACTAGATTGTGCCCTCCCTCGACGGGCATGTCAAAACGCTTCTTACCGATCACTTTCTCGACAGCGGGGACCGGAGCCGGAGCAGCTTCTCCTACTCGACCTTTGTACATGAATTCGAGGCGTTCTTGCGTGGGTTTCGTCACGTGACCGGACGCAATCGCTTCGGCTCGCAGTTCCGCTTGCTTCCTCTCTTCCTCAATTTCCTTCTTCATCTCCTCCAACTTGCGCTTCTCGTGCTCAGCTTGCTGCTGACGCTTCCAGACATCTTCTTGCACCGCCATACCGGCGGTGTGCCATGACTTTTTGTGCAAGAACGCTGCGTGAAACGAAAGAAAACGTATGGTTAGTCCACGAAATCGTCGACCGCAGAGGGAGTTCGCCATCTTTGCGTCGCGACTCTTCGACCGCGGGTACGACGACGAGACGCGCGACGCGAGTGACTCACCTAATCCTCCCCCCATGTTTGCTGATTTTTTCGCGTGTTCGAGTTCACCGTCGAGATCCCTTCCTCCGACGCGAACGTCGTGGAATGGCAGCCGTCGGTGGTTTTTGTGGGTTGGCGCAGAAACAGTCGCTGGGGAAGATAATGACGCTCAGCGCGCGACTCTCGAACGAAGCGAGGGCATGAATCGATGTGATCATGAAAGTGTACTGTATATTTGCACTCGACTATTGCGTTTCGGCTAAAGAACGCTGGGAACTAATTTCTCTTCTACACCTCTCGAACTTCGTCGCTCTCAGGAGTCCAAGGCTCACCTTTGCTCTTGAGAAACTTTGGTAAGTCATCGTTTACGTCGATGAGCCTGTGACCGTAATACATATGATGAGTAGGTTTCAAGTTGGTCGGCGAGCCTGGCGTGTTGAGCAATGAGAGCGGGACGGCCAACATTTTCCCCTGTTTTTCCGAGTGGTCAGTCAGTTTTTCGCCTTTCTGAACCGAGCGAACGCGAACGCGAATGGATACGCGCATTAAGTTTACGTACCTTCATCAAAGACGCATAAATTGGGCTCCCACACTTGATGCATCGACACCTCTCGACGTTCGCACTCGACGCCATCGTTTCCGGTTCGCCGTCGTGTTCGACTCGTACTTGCTCCGCTTTACACAGCGCCTGCATCGAAAAAGGAGCGCCCGAAAGCTTGCGACAGATCGAACAGTGACATATGGACACCGCCACTGGAGCACCGGTCACCGTCACTCGCGCGTGTTCGCAAAAGCACGTCCCAGAGCGAACGGTTTCTTCCCCGTTCGCCATCGACGCTCGAGTCAAAGCCCACCCGCGACGATGCGTCCGTTTCGACGATGAACCCACCGTCCGCTGCAGAGGAACCGCGCGTTTGTTTGAGACGAGCGCGACTCGCATGCAGCAAATCGAGAACGCGACTGACGCGCCGGTTTCCGAAGTGTGCGGTTGGTTACGCGCCGGCGTTCGCGTTTCGGTGAAAAATAAAATTTGCTTGCAAGTAAGAGGAGTGTACAATGTCTAAGAGAAGAGGAAAAACAATCTATCGTTTCGCTAAAAGAGAGAGGAGTGCACGGAAATCCCTCCCGGCATCTCGTACACGCTCGTCGCGAGGTCAAACTTTGGATCTTCGTCGAGGGAGAGGAAATAGCCCACCCCGACCAAGTACACCGTCATAAAGAGCGCGAAATCCCTGACGATGACCCTTCCCAACCGATGCATCGCCACTTTACTCCCCACCGCGAACTCGGCGACGATGGCTGGAAGTTTGAGCGATCTCAGAGTGTTACTCTCCTCCACGCCCTCTCGCTCGTCGATCGCCGCTTGCGCGTACGTCGCCGGATACAGCACCACGAACGCCGTCACCAACACGTTCACCTCGCACACCACGAACGTCGTCAACGGATTCACGATCATTTTCCTCACCGGCATCGGCATCGGCGTCCCTCCCTCCGCCGCGCTCGTCTCCAACGCCACCAAGAATCGCACGAAGACCGCCGCCAGCGCCGTCACCGCCGCCGCTCGAACCCTCGTCGTCTTATCGATCGCGATCGCCAGACACATCGGCCACCTCGCCGCTTTCTCCGCGCTCAGTTCCACCGTCGTCATCTCCCACGCCAGCGCCCCGCGCTGGGTGACGTATTCTTTAATCTTTTGCACCGACTCCCCTAACGACTCTCGCGGCGCCCCTTCCTCGACGCGTCGCTTCCCGAGCGCTCGCGCGCGTCCGCCCCGCGTCGCGCGCGCGCGCTCCTCCTCCTCTACCACCACCTCCTCTCCCTCACCATCACCACCCTTCCCGCGTCGTCGTCGACCGCGCATCACGGGACGCGCACGTCCCGCGACGTCGTGCCGCCGATTGACCCCGCTCGTTCGACGCGACGCGGTCGGTCGGTCGTCCTCACGGGGACGGCGGCGGGGACGTGAAAAGAGCGAGACCCCCCCCCTCTGGGGGATTTTTCACCGGTCACGACCGGTCGATCGTCCCGGCGCTCTGGTTTCAACGAACCCACCCTCGATCGAGCGATGTGATCGAGCGATGTGATCGAGTGATGTGATCGATCGGTCGATCGGTCGGTTTTACATCGATCGGTCGGTCGATCGGTCGGTTTCACATCGATCGATCGGTTTCACATCGGTCGATCGATCGGTCGATCGGTCCCTCCCCCACGCCTCGTCCGCCCCGCCCCGACGACGACGGGACGATGGCGAGCGTTGATGACGAACCATCGCCCGGCGGCGAGCGACACTGCGCGGCGCGTGTCGGTGAGCACACCGGCGCTCGGCGATGGCGGCGATGACGACGCAGACGCGCGCGACGCGCGGTATCAACCCGTTCGTCGGATCCCGGGCGAACGTCTCGCGAGGGAAGCGCTCGGTGACGCGCGCGACGCGACGCGTGGCGGCGACGGCGGGCGAGAGCGAGGTTTTCAGGGCGTGGGATCAGGCGACGAAGAGCGAGAAGCGCACGGATATCAAGAAGATTATGATCTTGGGTGCGGGACCGATCGTGATTGGACAGGTGAGAGGCGACGCGCGCGACCGCGGGGCGGTGAGACGGGAGACGACGGGAGGGAGGGCGCGGGGAGATGCGCCGATGGGTGGTTTTTGAAAAAATAAGGATTCAAAACCGAGCCCGATCGCGAGGGACGACGCGGAGGCTGCGAGGTGTCGTGGATGGGAAGACGCGCGAGAGAGAATGCGGGAAGAATGCTTAACGCGTAGTTTTCGTTCGTGAGCGCGATACTGACCGTTTACGCGCGTGTTGATGCGAACTCAAATAGGCGTGCGAGTTTGATTACTCTGGGACCCAGGCGTGCAAAGCGTTGCGCAGCGAAGGGTACGATGTCGTCCTCGTGAACTCGAACCCGGCGACGATCATGACTGATCCGGAAACCGCGAGCCGTACGTACGTCACTCCAATGACTCCGGCGAGCGTGGAACAAATCATCGCGCGCGAAAAGCCGGATGCTTTGCTGCCGACGATGGGTGGCCAGACGGCGCTCAACTTGACCAAGGCGCTCGCCGAGTCTGGTGTGTTGGAAAAGCACAACGTCGAATTGATTGGTGCGAAACTCGACGCTATCAACAAAGCGGAAGATCGTCAGCTTTTCAAGGATGCCATGGACAAAATTGGATTGAACACCCCGAAGTCTGGCACCGCCGAGACATGGGAACAAGCGCAAGCAATTGCAAAGGACATTGGCACGATGCCGCTCATTATTCGACCGGCCTTCACTCTCGGTGGTTCTGGTGGTGGTATCGCCTATAACATGGCGGAGTTCGAAGATATCGTCAAGGGTGGTCTCGATGCGTCCGCGACGAGCCAAGTTCTTATCGAGCAATCTTTGCTCGGATGGAAGGAGTACGAGCTTGAAGTTATGCGCGACCTCGCGGACAACGTCGTCATTGTCTGCTCCATCGAAAACTTTGATCCGATGGGTGTGCACACTGGTGACTCGATCACTGTTGCCCCCGCTCAGACGCTCACGGATAAGGAGTACCAACGCCTTCGTGATGCTTCGGTTGCTATCATTCGTGAAATTGGGGTTGAGTGCGGCGGCTCCAACGTCCAGATGGCCGTCAACCCGGTTGACGGGCAAGTCATGATCATTGAGATGAATCCTCGTGTCTCTCGATCCTCTGCCCTCGCTTCCAAAGCAACTGGTTTCCCGATCGCGAAGATGGCGGCCAAGCTTGCTGTTGGTTGCACTCTCGATGGCATCCCGAACGACATCACTCTCAAGACCCCGGCTTCTTTCGAGCCGTCGATCGATTACGTCGTTACGAAGATTCCTCGATTCGCTTTCGAGAAGTTCCCGGGTGCTGAACCGGTGCTGACGACTCAAATGAAGTCTGTCGGTGAAGCCATGGCCATGGGTCGTACCTGGCAAGAGTCTTTCCAAAAGTCTTTCCGTTCTCTTGAGACGGGTTTCAACGGCTGGGGTCTCAACAAGAACGATGGCTTTATGCAAGGCGACGTTTCCGCTATTCGTGATGGTCTCACCATTCCGAACCCGGAGCGCATCGTCGTGATCCATGAAGCGTTCCTTGCTGGATTCTCTGAGGAAGAAATCATCAAGCTCACTACGATGGATCCGTGGTTTATCAGACAGCTTGGTGAACTCTACGAGACTGAGTGCTGGTTGAAGTCGCTGAGCTCCCTTGATGATCTTAGCGAAAATGACTGGTATGAAGTGAAGAGACGTGGCTTCAGCGACGTCCAAATTTCTCGTGCTTTCACTGGTGTCGACGAAATGACCGTGCGTAAGGCTCGCACCGCCAAGGGTGTCACGCCGTCCATGAAGCGAGTCGACACCTGCGCCGCAGAATTCCAAGCGGACACTCCGTACCTCTACTCCTCTTACGACGGGAACGATGAAGCGGAAGCTACCAAAAATCCGAAGATTCTTATTTTGGGTGGTGGTCCCAACCGTATCGGTCAAGGTATCGAATTCGACTACTGCTGCTGCCACGCCGCTTTCGCGCTCTCCGGCGCTGGGTATGAGACGATCATGCTCAACAGTAACCCGGAGACTGTTTCGACGGATTACGATACGTCTGATCGTTTGTATTTCGAACCGTTGACGGTTGAGGACGTCTTGAACGTTTGTGAAACTGAGCGTCCGGAAGGTATCATCGTCCAGTTTGGTGGTCAAACCCCGTTGAGTCTTGCGACCCGACTCGAGGCTGCTCTCAAGGAGAACCCGATCCCGGCCGCGTCCGGTAACGGCTTCACCAAAATTTTGGGTACTCCGCCGGACTCCATCGACGCTGCCGAAGATCGTGAGCGTTGGATCGATATTTTGGATGAACTTCAAATTTTGCAGCCTCCGGGTGGTGTCGCTCGCTCTGAGGAAGAGGCGTTGGTTGTCGCTGAAAAACTCGGTTACCCCGTCATGGTCCGTCCCTCTTACGTCCTCGGTGGTCGTGCGATGGAAATCGTCGGATCCAACGCGGATTTGAAGCGATACATTAGAACTGCTGTTCAAGTCGATCCGGACAGACCTGTGCTTGTCGACAAGTACCTTCAAAACGCGACGGAAATCGATTGCGATGCTTTGTGCGACACAGCTGGCAACGTTGTCATCGGTGGTATCATGGAACACATCGAGCAAGCCGGTGTACACTCTGGTGACTCTGCCTGCTCTTTGCCGACTCAAACCATTCCGGAATCCGCTCTCGCGACCATCCGCGACTGGACGCCCAAACTTGCCCGCCGTCTTGGAGTTGTTGGCCTCATCAACATCCAATACGCCGTCACCCCGGATGGCACTCCGTACATCATCGAGGCTAACCCTCGTGCGTCTCGTACGGTTCCTTTCGTCGCGAAGGCGATCGGTCATCCGTTAGCGAAGTACGCTTCTTTGGTGATGGCTGGCAAAACGCTTTCGGAGATAGGCTTTACTGAAGAGGTGAAGCTGAATCACGTTGCCGTGAAGGAGGCTGTCCTTCCGTTCGACAAGTTCCCGGGTGCTGATACCCTTCTTGGGCCGGAAATGAGAAGTACTGGTGAGGTGATGGGTATTGATAAGGACTTCAGCCGCGCGTACTGCAAAGCGCAGCTCGCCGCTGGACAACGCTTGCCTACTTCGGGTAATGTTTTCATATCTGTCCGTGATGGTGACAAGGATGCCATAGTTGACGTAGCGCGCGACCTCGTTGCCATGAACTACACGGTCATGTCCACTGGGGGTACGGCAAATCATTTAGAAAAGGCTGGCGTGCCGGTGACTCGTGTGAAGAAGGTTCACGAAGGTCGACCCCATATTGGCGACATGATTCGCAACGGTGAGATTGGTTTGATGATCGTCACCTCTTCGGGTGATGCGCAAGACTTGGTGGATGGTCGGGAAATTCGCCGCACTGCGGTCGGCTTGAAGATCCCGATGGTGACCACCATTGCTGGGGCGAAGGCGACTGTTGGTGCTGTGCGAGTCTTGCAACAGGATGATCTCAAGATGGACGCCTTGCAAGACTTCTTCTAGTGGGTTTTCGTGTCAAATTTAATACAACTATCTTCTATGAAACCTCAGCGTGTTAGCGTCGATCCTTTCTAAGCTGTGCGGCAGTCACTCCATTACCTCCTTGTAGAGAAGACCCCGAGGCGAACAGTTTCGTCGGGTTGCTCGCTAGTTTCTCGTTACGGCCATTATTCATCGGACGACCTCGCATTGAACGATAATCCGTGATGATCTGCGCCCTGAGTTGAGCGAGCTCTGCTTGACGCTTGAGACCTTGATTTTCCAACTTCTTCTTACTCTTGCCTGAAGACGCTTTGGCAGCCAACAAAAGATCTGCAAATATTTTCGACTGTCGATTCGATTTGCCACTTTGATTTTCAGCGGCTATCTCTACAATTTTATGACCACTGAGCTCGATCGGAACAGCCTTTTCGCCTTTCCCACCGCTTTTCCTTTTCAGCGTGATGGTTGGCGGTGCCTCTGCAACTTCTCCGAACCGAACATTGGTTCCAGTACCATTAATAAACTCAGACTCTTCCTCTTTCTGAGCGCGGAGAGCCGCGCGCTCTTTTCTTTTGCGTTCTCTAAGTGAGAGATATTTCTTCTTCTTCTTGGTATTTTCAGTCGCTTCCGCCGCCGCTTTTTCATCCAGCTCCCTGAGTTTGGCGTTGCCTTGGTCCGGTTTCGCTCGAACGAGAGGGGTAACGTCGGTTGTACGTTTCCTTTGATCACCCTCGTCGCCGTCTTCGTCCTCTGAAGACGACTGGTCGCCGTCTGAGAGGCCCTTTTCGTACCCCGACGCAGCCGCCGGCTCGTCTTCCTGTTCGTTCTCTTCACGCTCTCGACGCTTCTCGCGTGACTCTGCCGCAGCTTTTGCGGCGAGAAACCGACGAAATGATTTCGGTGCGCTCAACATTTCGTTCTCTGAGACCTTGCCTTTCGGCATCGCGACTTGTTCGTCGTAAAACCTTCCAGAGATGCGGTCGAAAGTCTTCGTGTTTTGTGCCATCCGCGCACGCTTGCGCGCGCTTTTGCCGCGAATGCCTCCCATGACGGACAGCGACTAAGCGAAACGATTTCTCACGTCTCGCCGCTCGTGCGCGTCGTCGCCGGCTCGCAAGCGCACCGAGTTCTGAACCCTAGGCATGTCGAAATTCCGTTTCCCAGTGTTTTCATCTCGTTCAACCGCACCCACGTGGACCGCGTAAGCGTCACTTCTCGTCTCGACACCGGGCGATCTCGGTTAAAATGCGACGCGCGGAAGACGCGGTGAGCACGTCTCGCCCCACTCTCGGTCGTGGGAAGTCAGAGATCGCTCTCTCCGCGTATGCGCTGTTGTTTTCCGAGTTGGTCCAGTACCATCGAGGACGCGCCAAGGACACGACGGAGCTCGAGGCGGCGTTGGAAGATGCGGGAGCGGACGTGGGACGACGGTTGTACGAGTCCCAGAGCTTTCGCGAGCGCGGGAATGCGAAGCGTGACAACAGACTTCTACCGCTCTTACAGTTCATCCAGAGCGTCTTCTGGAAGAATGTGTTTGGACGACCGGCAGATTCGTTGGAGGTGTACGACAACGATGAATATTTAATGTCCGACAAAGATTTACTAGTCAATCGATTCGTCAGCATTCCAAAGGATTTGGGAGATTTGAACTGCGGGGCTTTCGCGGCTGGTATGGTGAGAGGGATTTTGAGAAGTGCGGGATTTCCAGCCAAGGTGAGCGCTTATTACTCTGAACCCAAGCCGAGTGACACGCCAGGTCAAAAGACGACGAATATCTTGATGAAATTCGAAAGTCACATCATCGAACGAGAGCGTCGATTAGATAGTCGATAGGATAGGGTCATTTTAGAATGATTTGCGGATAGTTAGAAAATATTTTCAATGTAGCAAACTACAAGGAATCGATGCACCAGTTAAGATGCGCTCTGAGTTGCATCGCTGCGGGATAACTCATGTCTCTTGGGACTCCAACTCTATCCCGCAGATATGACAGACACTTGGCCACTGACTTTGCATCCTTACTAAGACTGTCGGTTGACTCTCCTGGCTGAGCGCTACCTTCAATCAGAGCTTGTGCAACGCGTCGCAGACACTCATCAACACGAGTTTCGTAGTTAAAATTCGGGACAGCATACGGGTCCGCAAGTGGCGCCCCAAATTGCTTGCGACCCGGCTCGCCCATTCCACGGCATGCGAATTTTACAATATTTTCATAATTAATGATCAACTTGTGTGCAGCTTCGTGACGAGCGTCCTCGACACCTCTATTCATAGATTCTGGAAGCGGTTCGAATCCATCCGCCGTCAGGCTTACGGGAAGTCTCCAACTCTTCTCTCCCCCGATGATCGCTACAGCCTCGTCGACCGCAGTGTTTCTATCAGCGACCCCTGGACCATATTGGGGAGGAATATCCATGACGTGAGTGTAGTAATCACTCTTCGTCGCTTGATAACTCGGACGAGCTTCAAAGGCGAGAAGCCATTTTTCGATGTTCGACCAACGCTCTGTACCGCGGAGTTGTAGACCTTTCCAGTACAGAACGCTCGCATTCATGCGTTCGACGTGCGAGACGTACTGAAAATCTACGATGCTGGGGTTGTCGCCTCCGAGAAACCACGGTCCTGGAGTCTCCCCTAGGGCTTGGTTGACTTTATCCAACGTCTTCTCGAACCCGGCTCGGGCACCAAGAGGACCTGGCATCGAAGGACGGAAAACAAATCCACACCAGTCTGAGAAAAGTTGACGCTCCAAACGTAACAACACGTTTGCCTCTTCGAACTTGTCTTCTGGAAGTGTCGTGCGCTCGGGAAATTCTCGCTCAAGTATTTGCATGATCACCAGGGACTCTGTAATCAACTGACCATCGATTTCCACCACCGGAAGAAGTCCGCTTGGAATTTTCTCTAAGAAGGCTTGCGGTTTATCGCCGTAGGAACGCATGTTAATCTTTTCTACACGGTACGGTATTTGCTTCTCTTCGAGCATAATCCATAGTTTTTGACAGTAGGGGCACCACTACACGGCGAGAAGGAACGCGAAGAGCGGTCAGTCAGCGCGCTCGGAACGCCTTGGATAAAACGTCATCGGAAGAGCGAAAGCTTTAGCGAACGCTTACCCCAGCATGATCTCGGTAGAAGGTCACTCTTACGTCGCTCTCATTCGTGCCGAAGAGACGAAGTTTATTATCCTGATGGGGCGGACCTTCACCGCGAGCGCGCGCCGCAGCCTCGTCCGTCAATCTTTTCACTGTGGGTGAAGTCGTCGGCGTGTGCGCTCGTCCCAGTTCTTCCCACGTCGGTACCGCCGCCCTGGATGTCATCCTGACGACAGACTTTCCACGAAGACGATTCTTTCGTGTCGAGGTTGACGTTGGACGTCGAGGGTGGGGAAGCTTTGGACAGGACGGGGATGCGAGACCGCCACGCATCGTAAAGTGAAGTCGGTTTGGTGACTAAGAAAGAATTTTTATTGACATGGGAGTGCTGATTGCTGATAAATCTTTGATTTGAAGAATTTATGTGGAATTGTGATGGTGGAAACATACTCCTTACGCGCTCGTGATGAGGCTCGGTTCCATTTCCGCGGGAGCCTCGTAACCCATGAGGTTGATGTACGTGGCAGTGACGTTAGCCAAGCCCGCCCTGGGGAGGTCATCACGGAACTTGATACCTTCCGGCAACGCAGGGCCGCCGATAGCTACAGGGACTGGGGCAAGAGTATGCGAGGTAAGGGGTAAGAGCTCACCGGTCTCCTTGTCCTTCATGGCACCTCCCTTCTTATCACGTTGGACCATGTCGTCGGCGTTGCCGTGATCGGCGGTGACAAGGAACATCCCTCCGAGCTCCTCGACCAAGTCGAGAAGTTCCTTCACGCAAGCATCGCATTCTTCGCAAGCCGCAACAGTGGCACCCATATCACCCGTGTGTCCGACCATGTCTGGGTTGGCGTAGTTCACACGAACGACATCATACTTACCAGAGAGAAGCGCCTCCTTTCCGGCGGCGGTGATCTCGCGAGCCTTCATCAACGGCGCTTGGTTGAACGGCACGTTGTCGCTCGGAATTTCGACATACGTCTCGAGATCTTCGTTGAAGTAGCCAGAGCGGTTGCCGTTCCAGAAGAACGTGACGTGACCAAACTTTTGAGTTTCGGAGCATGCAAACGTTTTCAACCCGTTCTTCGCGAGCCACTCACCGGAAGTTCTTTCAATGAGAGGCGGCGGGACGAGATAGTTGGCCGGAAGCTTCAAATCGCCATCGTACTGCATCAAACCCACAAATTTGGTCTTG
>Ga0255780_10003832_pt1 | contig 13036 bp, 11 predicted proteins | sample 071ome_32_FD_179978 | JGI IMG/M metagenome (GOLD analysis project Ga0255780, IMG submission 179978) | Coastal salt marsh microbial communities from the Groves Creek Marsh, Skidaway Island, Georgia - 071405AT metaG (version 2) | ecosystem: Environmental > Aquatic > Marine > Intertidal zone >... | reverse complement strand
TGACGCAAACTGGAAGATCTATACCGATAACTTTGTGGAGGGTTATCACATCCCCGGCATCCATCCGGATTTTTTTAAAGCCATCGATTTTGAAAAGTTTGAAACGACCGCCTCCGATAATATGGTGCGGATGAGCGCGCCGACCCGCGGCGATCTTTTTTATGAGGGGCGGTGGCTCTGGATGTGGCCCAACTGGACGTTGTCGTTTTTTTCCGGGGGGATGAATACCTCACGCATTAATCCGCTTGCCGTAGACCGCACCGAGCTTATTTACGATTTTTATTTTGCGGATATCTCCGATGCCGGCAAAGCGGCCCGCGAGAAGACCATCACAGATAACGTAGCGGTCATTGAACAGGACTTTGATATCTGCCTTGCGACGCACCAGAACTATTTGTCGGGCGGCTATCAGCCCGGACCGCTCAGCCCACGCCACGAAAAAGGCGTTTACTGGTTTCAGCAGAAACTTAAAGAGGCTCTTGCTTAGCCACTAGCAGCTAGCAGCTAGCAGCTAGCGGCTCGCGTCGGCGCGATCAGCGCTCAAGCAAAAAGTGATTCTTTCGCTTTGATCATCGCCGTCACGGCCTCGTTGTAGGGAGCGCTAAGGCCCACCTGCTCGGCAACGACCGGCACCATGCCGTTGATGGCGTCGACTTCCGTAACGCGCTGGTCCTGAAGATCCAAAAGCATGGACGGCTTGGCTTTGGGCATTTTGCTGCCGAAGTCTTTGACGTACTGCACCGGATCATCAAAAGAAAAATGCACGCCCTTGGCTTTGCCGACGGCGTAGGCTTCGTTGGCAAGGTGCTGGGCGATCTTCCAGGTGACGGGGTTTTCGATGACATCGCCAATCGTGATGCCAAAGGCTGCTGCCGCACCGCTCATGGCCACGTTGCAGAGAAACTTCTCCCATATCAATTGGTTGATGTCCTCAAAGGTCTTGACGTTAAAGCCCGCGTCTTTCCAGACCGCCGCAACGGACTCCAGTCGTGCCGTGACGCCGCCTTGCATCTCGCCCAGGCGAATCAACTCCATGCCGTTGTGATGCACGTGCCCGGGGGCAGGGATGGATGCGCCGAAGCCGCCCGCGACCCCCAGCAGAATATTGGCGCTTGAAAGACTTGCCTCGATACGCTCGCCTGCGCCAAGGCCGTTTTGGATGGTAAGAATCAGCGTGTCCTCGCTGATGTGGCCTTCAAGGCTTTTGGCGGCGGAGTCAACGCCTGAGGCTTTGGTTGCAATAATCACAAGTTCACAACCCCCGACGTCTTTGATGTGGTTGCCCACCTGAATGCCGGAGACGGTGCGCTCGCCGCTGAACCCCGAGACCTTCAGTCCGTTCGCCGCGATGGCGTCGATATGTGCCTGCCATAGGTCGATGGCCCAGACCTCGTTGCCTGCCTCTGCGAGCAATGCGGCGTATACCGAGCCCATGGCGCCACAACCCACAACTGCAATTTTCATAATTTGTTCTCGGGATTATTGAAGGGGTGCGCCGCCCTCAGCTTCGCGCCGGGCGACAAAATCATCAAGCGCCTCAAGGCGGTCTGGTTCAAGCGCGGGCTGCTCGTAGTTGTCCAGCAGATCTTTCACAATCTGACCTGCCCGTTGGCTGGCATCGAGCGCTCCGGCTTCGGTCCATGCCTCAAAGTTACGCCAGTCTGACAGCAGCGGATGATAAAAAGCCTGCTCGTATCGCTCAATGGTGTGCGCGCTGCCAAAAAAATGTCCGCCCGGCGAGACCTCGCCAATCGCATCAACGGCCAGCTCGTCCTTCGAAAAATCGATAGGTTCGATGGATTTCACTAACCCCTGAATCATTTCGGCATCCACGATGAACTTTTCAAAGGATGCGCTCAAGCCGCCTTCAAGCCATCCGAGCCCGTGATAGACGTAGGTGGCGCCGCTCAGTAAACAGGCCCAGAGGCACATCTGTGATTCATAAGCCGCCTGGGCATCCACCGCATTAGAGGCGTTAGCGTTTGCGGCGCGATAGGGCAGGCCGTAACGTCTCGCCATTTGGCCAATAACCAGCGTCGTTTTTACATGTTCGGGCGTGCCAAAAGCAGGGGCGCCGCTTTTCATGTCGGCATTGGACACAAACCCGCCGTAGGTTACGGGCGTGCCGGGCTTTACCAGCTGACAAAAGGCAATACCGGCGAGTGCCTCGGCGTTTTGCTGGGTGAGCGCGCCGGCCAGCGAAGCCGGTGCCATGGCGCCGGCAAGGATGAACGGTGAAATCATCAATGCCTGGCCCGCTTCGGCGCAGGCCATCATCCCCCAAAGCATGGATTCATCATACTCGCGCGGCGAGTTGGGATTGATGGATGCAAAGACGCGCGGCGCTTGAGCAAATTCTGTTTCTGTAAGTCCGTGGGCCAGCCGGGCCATCTCAAGCACGTCCAGCGTTCGCTCACGACTGTGGTTATAAACGCGAAAGGTTTTGTCCGTCAGCGTGAGAATGGATCGTGTGGCGTGCAAGTGCCGTACCGGAACGGGGATATCAATCGGCTCGACCGGGTAGCCTGCGGACCCTTGGGCTGCATTGACGCTTTGCGTGAGTCTTAGGAAGTTTTCAAAATCAATCTGGTTGCCTGAGCGTCGACCGTTCTGTAGGTCGGTGGCATTGGGTGCGCTGCTGACGCTCGAAAAATTAATATGCCGATCATCAAGCGGCAGATCGTGCTTGGGGTTTCGCGCCTTGAGCGTAAAGCCGCGAGGGGCTTTAGCGACGGACTCCATAATGAGATCGGGGTCGAATCGAACCATTTGTGATGCGTCATCGACGCTTGCGCCATGGGTCTTTAAGAGCGCGCGCGCCTTTGCCAATGAAAAGCGAATGCCGTGCTCGGCAAGAAGCTGCATGGACGCACTGTGCAGCGCGTTTTCTTCCTCCTCGGACATGATGTCAAGGCGCGACAGCGGATTAATGGTCCGCTGAAAGTCGGATTGTTCAAGGCCGGGGGCCTTACGCTCTTTTGTTCGGCGACGTGACATAGCGAAATCGCTGGCCCTAAATGATCAGTTTCTTCAGGGGTTAAGCAGATCGTGCTGACTCACTACCACGCCGTCTTTATCCGCATACAAAAAGTGGCCCGGATGAAAATCCACCCCGGCAAAATGCAGAGGTACATCAAGCTCGCCGCTTTTGATTTTTTCGGGACGGGTAGGGTTGGTGGCAATCGCTTTGACACCGAGTGCGAGTTTCTCGATGGCGGCGCTGTCGCGAATGCAGCCGTTAATGAGAACACCTGCCCAATGATTATCCAAAGCAAGTTGAGCCAGCTTATCGCCAAGCATCGCGCAGCGAAGTGAGCCGCCGCCGTCGATCACGAGCACATGACCCGCGCCCTCGGTGGCGAGGGTTTCTTTGGTCAGCAAAAACGCTTCGAACGCCCTCAAGGTTTTTATCGGGCCGCAAAAACGAGTGACGCCGCCGAAGTCGCGAAAGACAGGCTCGCAAACCTGCAGTCGATCGCCGTGCTCATCAAAAAGATCGGCTGTCGCAAAATTCGGTGGGGTCATGATGGGCACCATGGGGTGGGTTCTCCTTTCTCGACTGCGAGATATTTGTACAGAATCTCCTGGCCGAGGCTAATGTTGTCGACATATACAACAGCACTGATCTGGCCCGTTTCATCAATCTGCCGCTCATCGATCGAGACTTCTTTTGCTTTATCGATGAGTCGATTGGCGTATGTCTTGGCTTCGCGGGCTTTCGCGCCCTCTGCTTCACACCAAGTGCTATCGGAAATGGAATCAGGTTCCAGTCGGGGCGCATGGATGCGCGCGACCGAGATGGTTTCGCGCCGGCCTTCGAGTTCAACCACAAGCTTCGAGGCGGAAAGCACGTCGATTACGGTTACCGGAACATAATTGCATGGGCATCCAGACGCATGACTCTGGGCGGTCGTTAGCATGCCGAGCGCGATGCACAGCAAGATGTGTCGGGTAGCCCCCTTTATAATAAGCTGCATAACTAGCTGCGAGATCATGGCGCCGTTGGAATCGAAGCGGTTTTTGTTCCGGGGAGCGTGAGGCGTCTAATTTTACGGCTCCGTTGGAATCGCTCAAAACGAATCTTTATGGAATGACTCCTTTGAACCATTACGGACCAGTGTCTGCGGCTTGATCCTATCGTGGGCAATATCCCGCATCAGAAGGTTCGGATTTGCTTATGAAAAAAACTACTTTTTAAGAGCATGCTGAGGAGTTTTAACGGTTATTCCTGTGCAATAACGGTAATAGGCCGATCTCCAAGTTGACGGATTAGAACGCATATGTTTCACTCGACTCAGCACTTCTGTGCGTGATTATAAGATTTACAAATCGTAGCAAATCGCTGGCCGTGCTTTTTGCACCGTCGACGAGCGCACTCAGTTAAGACTGGAGGAAAACCAATGAAAGAGATCAAGACGTTCCAGCAGATGTATCGCGACGGACGCATGAACCGTCGTGAATTCATGGCGGCGATGGGCGCCCTTGGCGTAACGGCGACTGCGGCGGGTGGTCTGATGACCTCTGCCAGCGCGCTGGCCGCAACGCCGCAACGTGGCGGCTCCGTCATCTTCGCGTCGAACCTGCACGGTCCTGACGACACGCTGGATCCGATCCTCGGTACGTCGACCATCGACTACACCCGCGCCAACACCAGCTACAACGGTCTGATTCAGGTCTGGAACGACATGAGTCTGAATCCAGAACTGGCCGAAGAGTGGTCGGTCAATTCAAACGCCACCGAGTACACCTTCAAAATCCGCAAGGGCGTTGAGTTCCATGGTGGTGGTGAGCTCACCTCGAAAGACGTGGTCTGGAGTATGAATCGCCACATCGCTGATGGTTCACCGTCATCCATCAAGGCTTTCTTTGCACAGGTTGTGGAGTGGAAAGCGGTTGATAAGTACACGGTCAAGTTGACCCTGTCGTCACCTGACTCCGATATGCCCATCAAGTTGACCCAGCCGCAAGCCAAGATCGTGAAGGCGAACGGTATGGACTGGTGGGCCGGCGGCACAGGCCCCTACAAACTGGAATCCTTCCAGGCCGGTGTGAAATCCGTTCACTCAAGAAACAACAACTACTGGCGCGACACCGGCCAGTGGCTCGACTCGATCGAGATTACGGCTATCACCGACCCGAACGCACGACTGAACGCACTGCTTGCGGGCAGCGTCGACATGGTGGCGATCATCCAGGCGCGCGATATCGATAAAGTCGAGCAGTCAGGAAACAAAGTGCTGTCGATTCCGTCAGGCCTTTATGGCGGTATCTGCTGCCTCAAGAACACCGCGCCGGGTTCAAATGATGATTTCGTGCAAGGCCTGAGATATATCCAGGATCGTGAGCGCGTTGTGCGCAAGTTCCTGCGCGGTCAGGGCACCGTGGGTAATGATCACCCGATCAATATCTCCTACGGGGCGGATCACTGCAGCGAGCTGCCGCAGATTCCGTTCGACCCTGATAAGGCGAAATACCACCTCAACAAGTCCGGCATTAACGAAGCGGAGCTGTACGTGGCGCCGGTTATCGGATTCATTGAAGATGCGTGCCTCCTCATGCAGGCCAACCTGAAGAAGATTGGCTTTAACCTCAAGCTCAAGAAAGTGCCGACCGACGGTTACTGGGGCGCGGTGTGGATGAAAGAGCCGCTGAACGTGGTGACCTGGAACATGCGACCGACGGCTAACTCCATGATGGCGATCCAGTTTGGGCCGAACGGTAACTGGAACGACACCTTCTGGAATGATGACCGCATGGGCCAACTGCTGAAAGACTCGCTGGCCGAGACTGATGCAGCCAAGCGTCACGAAATGCATTGCGAAATGCAGAAGCTGGTATCTACCAAGAGCGGGATCATCATCCCGGCTCACACGAACATCATGGATGCACACAATCCGAAGGTTCATGGGTTCGCGAACGTGCCGCTGGGTCAGTTCGGCGGCAACGGCTGGGCAGAGCACATCTGGAAAGAAGCCTGATCCCTGTCGTTTAGTGGTACTCTGGAAGGGTTCGCACGGCGACGTGCGGACCCTTTCCTTTTAGGCGGCAAAAAGATTTAATTAATTCATATGGTCTGGCGCGCACTACTCGCTCGTTTTGGAATAAGCCTCGTCACCCTTTGGGTGGTCTCGATACTTATTTTTATCGGCACGAATCTGCTGCCGGGCGACGTGGCGCAAATTATCCTGGGCCAAATGGCAACGCCCGAGAGCACGGCGGCGCTGCGGGCAAAACTGGGCCTTGATAAGCATCCCATCGAGCAGTACGTCGTGTGGCTTCAGAACGTGCTGATGGGCGATCTTGGGATCTCAAAGGCCGGGTTGGGCGCCGGGTTGGGAACGCCCATCGTAGATATGCTGGGCCCCCGTGTAGAAAACACGGCGATGCTGACCCTGCTGGTTGGCGCCATCGCGATCCCCATTTCACTTGCGCTGGGCCTCATCGCGGCGATGCATCCCGGTACGCGCATTGACCGCACCATTACCTTCGCCACGCTGAACATTATCTCGATTCCGGACTTTCTGGTCGCGACCATTCTTGTGCTGGTCTTCGCCGTGAGTTTGGGCTGGCTGCCCTCGATCGTTTATCTCAGAGGCGATGAATCAGGCTGGGTACTTTTGAAGACGCTTGCAATGCCGCTTCTGACGCTGATTATCGTGGTGTCATCCCAGATCATACGAATGACGCGCGCAACGGTGCTCAATGTCATGAGTTCGCCTTACGTGGAGATGGCGATTCTTAAGGGCGTGCCGCGCCGACGAATCATTCTGCGCCATGCGCTATTTAATGCGGTTGGGCCTATCGTTAACGTGATCGCGCTGAACCTGGCCTGGTTGGTTGGGGGTGTCGTTGTCGTTGAGCAGATCTTTTCCTACCCGGGCCTTGCCAAGCTGATGATTGAGGCCGTACAGATGCGGGATATGCCGTTGGTACAGGCCTGCGCCATGATCTTCACCACGACATATATCGTGCTTATTTTCATCGCGGATATGGCGACCATTCTTTCCAATCCGCGATTGAGACATCCTAAGTAACCGCTATGACCGAGCCCGCCAACACCTCAGCCGCGCCAACGCAGTTCGATGAGCTGCCCGATGCGCCTCCGAAGCGCAAGATAAAGCTCAGCTGGCCCGGCAAGATTGGTGTTTCCATCGTAGTCTTCTGGGCCTTGATGGTGATCATCGGCCCGATGATTGCGCCTTATCACGAGGCGGATATCCTTGACGAAGAGCTGTTTATTGTTCCGGGAAGCGATGAGATGTATCCCGATACGGACTTTCAGCCGCCCAGCAAGATTGTGTATTTGGGTAGCGACTACATCGGCAGGGATATCCTCTCAAGAATCCTGTATGGCGCCCGCACGACGATCGGCATCTCAGTGCTGGCAACGCTTCTTGCGTATCTGATTGGCGTAACGGCAGGCATTGCGGCGGCAGTGGGCAGTCGATTCCTCGATATGAGTTTGAGTCGAGTCAACGACGCCCTGTTATCTATCCCGTCCATTATGTTTGCCCTGGTCTTGATCGCCGCGCTAAACAGCCCGGGCATCATTTGGTTGATCATCATTACCGGCGTGATCTACGCCACCAGTGTTTTTCGTATAGCGCGCTCACTGGGCGTTGAAGTCATGGTCAGCGATTTTGTGGAGGCCGCGAAGGTTAGAGGCGAAGGACTTTGGTGGATCATTACTCGTGAGATTCTGCCCAATATTGCCATGCCGCTTGCAACGGATTTTGGTCTTCGGTTTGTTTGGGTGATCTTGTTTATTTCGTCTCTCAGCTTTCTGGGTCTTGGGGTGCAACCGCCCATGTCGGACTGGGGCAGCATGGTGAAGGAGAATCTTCCGGGACTCGTGCTCGGATCCTACGCGCCGCTGATGCCGGCGTTCGCCATTGCGTCCCTGACGATCTCGGTCAACATGATCGTTGACGATATTTCAGCCCATGCGGGCGGCAAGCTCGCCAAGCGGATGATTTCATGACTGCGCTTCTTGAAGTCGACAATCTGCGCATCAGCGCGCGAAACGATGACGACGAACTAACGCCCATCGTTAAAGGCGTGAGTTTTAAGGTGCAGCGGGGCGAAGTGGTAGCGCTTATCGGCGAATCCGGGTCGGGCAAAACCACCATTGCGCTCTCGTCTTTGGGCTATACCAAGCCTGGTCTTGAGTTCGCCGGAGGTGAGGTCCGCATTGATGGGGACGACGTCATCAGTATGGGCTCGGATCGTCTGCGTAGCCTGCGTGGTCAGCGCGTCGCATACCTCGCGCAAAGCGCCGCGGCGACCTTCAACCCTGCACTGAAGATTGGCGAGCAGGTGACGGAGTCGGCGGTGCTGCACGGGCTCATGAGTCAAGAGCAAGCAAACGAGCGCGCCGAACACCTGTATCGCGCTCTGGAACTTCCGGATCCTGATCGACTGGGTAATCGTTATCCGCACCAGGTGTCAGGCGGACAGCTGCAGCGATTGATGGCGGCGACCGCTCTATGCGGCAAGCCTGACCTTCTGGTGCTCGATGAGCCCACCACGGCGCTCGACGTTACGACTCAGATTGAGGTGTTAAAGGCCTTTAAGTCCGTAATCAAACAAGAGGGCGCGGCCGCGATATACGTGACCCACGATTTATCCGTTGTTGCACAGATTGCGGACCATATCGTGGTGTTGTACGCGGGAGAAATTCAGGAGTACGGCACCGCCGATCAGGTGGTCAATCAACCAAGCCATGATTACACCCGTCGATTGATGCATGCCGTGCGTCCTCCACCGGCAGCAGGTCAGGGCGATGAGACATCGGCGGCGCATGAGCGCGAAGCGCCAGCTCTTGAAGTGAAAGACTTGTTGGCAGGCTATGGCAGCATCAAAGACGGAGAGCCTGCCATTACGGTGCTTCGCGACGTCAATGTTGCTATCAAACGTGGACACAGTGTGGGCGTGATTGGTGAATCGGGCTGCGGAAAATCAACGCTCGCGCGAGTCATGGCGGGGTTGCTTCCCGCTGCAAAAGGCGAAGTCCGTCTGGATGGCAAGGCGCTGCAGCCCGCGCTTCAACAGCGAAGTCGAGAAGAGCTTCAGAAAATCCAGTTCGTGTTCCAGATGGCCGATACCGCGCTTAATCCGCGCCAACGCATTGACCGTATTCTGGGAAGACCGCTGGAGTTCTATCACGGTCTTAAAGGCGACGAAAAGCGCCGGCGCATCGGCGAGCTGCTGAAGATGGTCGAGCTGCCCCAGGAGTTCGCAGGACGCTACCCTGAGGAGCTTTCTGGCGGACAGAAGCAGCGGATCAATCTTGCGCGGGCGCTTGCGGCTTCTCCCGAAGTCCTGCTCTGCGATGAAGTGATCTCAGCGCTGGATTCGATTGTTGGGGCGAACGTGATTGAACTCCTGAAGCGTTTACGAAAACAGACCGGTGTATCGTTTGTTTTTATCAGTCATGATCTTTCAACGGTCGCCTCTTTTGCCGATGAGATTGTCGTGCTTTACGCCGGCCGTGTTGTTGAGCAGGGCCCGGTAAATGCCGTTTTGTCTCCTCCGTATCATCCCTATACGCGGCTTCTCATCAGTTCGGTGCCGGAGCTGCGGGTCGGCTGGCTCGAGGAGGCGATGCAGACCCAGGAAGCGCAGGCCGGTATCGATCGGTTGGTCACGCTTACCAAAAAAGGGTGCCCGTTTTTTGATCGTTGCCCCTTGGCAATTAAAGGCACCTGCGACGAACAAACGCCGCCCGTGCGGCGTTTGGCTAACAATCACTCCATTGAGTGTCACCTCGACGAGGCGCATTTCTCCCAGTAAGCGCCTCGCTCAGTCGATTCCACGACAGCGCGCGTCTGTCTTGTCAGTATCGAACATGTCTGAGTCTGTGACAGAATTCTCCCATGGCTGAATATCGCGTTACCTCTTTGGCAAAAGGTTTGCCCGCGACCGTGCCCTTTGTGGGGCCAGAGGCCCAAGAGCGCGCTCTTGAGAAGTTGTTTGCCGCCCGAATTGGGGCAAACGAGAACGTGTTCGGTCCCTCGCCAAAAGTGGCGGAGGCTATTGGCCGTGCCGCACAGGACGCCTGGAAGTACGGCGACCCCGAATTTTTTGACCTGCGTGCCTGTATTGCTGAGCATCATGGGTTAAAGCCGCAGCACATCATGGTGGGTGAGGGTATTGATGGTCTTTTCGGTTACCTCGTTCGACTTTTCGTTGAACCGGGCGACAAAGTCGTAACGTCGGCAGGCGCCTATCCCACGTTTAACTTTCACGTGGCGGGCTTTGGGGGCGAATTAATCACGGCGCCCTATAAAGACGATCGCGAGGATATTGAGTCGTTAGTTGCGCTCGCCCAGCAGCATCGACCCAAGCTGATTTATCTGGCGAATCCGGATAACCCCATGGGCACCTGGTGGCCAGCCGAAGTGATCGAGCAGATGATCGAAAACGTGCCCGACGGATCATTGCTTGTGCTGGACGAGGCCTACGGGCAATTCGCACCCGCAGGTGTGCTGCCGAAGGTCTCTGAGGATGACAGTCGGGTGCTTCGCTTTCGGACGTTCTCAAAAGCCTACGGGCTCGCCGGCATTCGGGTGGGTTATGCCATGGGCGAAGCCAGCCTCATTAACGAGTTCAATAAAATCCGGAATCATTTCGGCGTGGGCTCAGTCGCCCAGGCGGCATGTCTGGCGGCGGTCGCGGATCAGGCCTACCTGCACGAAACGGTTGACCGCGTTGCGCAAGCGAGAGAGCGTCTTTATGAGATTGCCAAGGCGCAGGGTCTTGAGTCCATCCCGTCAGCCACGAATTTTGTGGCCATCGACTGTGGGCGAGACGGTAACTTTGCGAAGGCCGTTCTGGATCAGCTGGTTGCCCGACAGGTTTTTGTGCGGATGCCCGGGGTGGCGCCACTGAACCGGTGCATCCGGGTATCCGTAGGCACATCGGGTGATCTGGATCTTTTTGCCGCGGCTCTCTCCGAGTCCTTGCATGCCGCGGCTTGAGAAAATTAATCCTTTTTTGAACGTGGAGTGAAAAATGTCGATACGTCTTGAACAAGCAAAAGCCCTTGTGGACGCCTCTTTGGTTGAGGCCCGAAAACTTAATTTAAAGCCCATCAGCGTGATCGTACTTGATGATCGGGGCGCTCTCGTAGCGGCCGCCTCGGAGGATGGCGTGAGCGCGATGCGGGCAAAGATTGCCCACGGAAAAGCCAACGCTGCTATTGCGCTGGGGCTGGGTACACGGGCGCTCATGAACCGAGCCGAACAGCAGGCGTACTTTATTCAGGCCATGAACGGTCTTGCCGGCGGCGACTTTGTGCCGGTGCCCGGCGGGTTATTGCTTCGTGATGCTTCCGGCAATTTACTGGGCGCAGTGGGCATCTCGGGCGACACCTCTGATAACGACGAGGCGGCGGCTCTTGGTGCCATCGCGACAACCAATCTTGTTGGCGAGACGGGTTAGACCCGTATCTAGACCCACATCGTTTAATCGAGCCACGTTTAATCGAGTCACGGAAGGAGAGTGAGTCTATGTCCATGCCTTTTTTGACGCCGTCGATCCGTCTTCGTCGTACGCCCTTTACGCGGCGCGTCGAGGCCGCGGGGGTTAAGGCCTACACGGTCTACAACCACATGCTGCTTCCTTCCTTTTTTACGACTCCCGAAGAGGATTATCGGCATCTTAAATCAGCGGTTCAGGTTTGGGATGTCTCAGTCGAACGGCAAGTCGAAGTAGTAGGGCCTGATGCCTTGCGTCTCGTGCAGATGACAACGCCTCGGGATATGTCTCGCATGGCAGACGATCAGTGCTACTACATTCCCATGGTTGATACCGCCGGCAAGCTGATGAACGATCCCGTGGCGATCCGGCTAAACGAGAATCGCTATTGGCTGTCACTCGCGGATTCCGACATGCTGCTCTACTGCAAAGGCCTTGCCGCCGCTGGAAATCTGAATGTCGACGTTTTCGAGCCTGATGTGTCCCCGCTCGCGATCCAAGGCCCAAAAGCAGATACGCTTGCCGCCAGAGTTTTCGGTGAGGATGTGGTCAAAACAAAATTTTTTCGGCACACGACGATTAATTTTGAGGGACAGGACATGGTGCTTGCCCGTTCCGGTTGGTCGCATCAAGGGGGGTTTGAGCTTTATCTTCAGGGCAGTGAATACGGCGAAGCCGTATGGGATGCGCTCTTCGCGGCCGGGGAAGACCTCGATGTGCGCGCCGGATGCCCTAATTTGATTGAGCGGATAGAGGCGGGCCTACTGTCTTTTGGTAGCGATATCACCACCGAGCACACCCCGTTTGAGGCGGGCCTTACAAAGTACTGCAACCTGGATACGGTGAAGGGATTTTTAGGTCATGAGGCGCTCTCGAAACAGGCTACGCCCACCAAGCAGATTCGAGCGCTTGCCGTTGACGGCGACCCCGTACCCTCGATTCAACATCCCTGGCCGCTACTGGATGATGCTGGAGAGGTCGTCGGCCATATTTCCTCTTCGACATGGTCGCCTGAGTATGAGACCAATGTCACGATCGCGATGGTCAACAGCAGTCATTGGAATGATGGGGTACGCCTGACCGCGAAGATTCCGGATGCTGATCGTGGGGCAACCGTGCGCGGCAGTTTCTGGATCTAGGCATCGCGTTTGATGAGTTAGCACTGACGATGGGTCTTAATCGCGAACTCGATGGGTTACTTGTGGTGTCCATGGATCAGGCTGTGGCGGCGCCGTATTGCGCGCTGATGCTGGCGGACGCGGGAGCGCGTGTGATCAAGGTGGAGCGCCACGAGGGTGATTTTGCCCGGGGCTACGATAAGGGCGCCGATGGTAAAAGCGTCTTTTTCTCCTGGCTCAATCGCGGCAAAGAATCGATCTGCCTGAATATTAATGATGCGGCAGACGAGCAACTGTTGCGATCGATGCTTAAAAAAGCCGACGTGTTTTTGCACAATCTCGCCCCCGGTGCGCTCGCGCGCCGGGGCTTTACCGGTGAAGCGCTACGTCAATCGAATGCCGGACTGATCACCTGTGAGATAAATGGGTACGGGACCGAC
>Ga0255780_10003811_pt1 | contig 13077 bp, 9 predicted proteins | sample 071ome_32_FD_179978 | JGI IMG/M metagenome (GOLD analysis project Ga0255780, IMG submission 179978) | Coastal salt marsh microbial communities from the Groves Creek Marsh, Skidaway Island, Georgia - 071405AT metaG (version 2) | ecosystem: Environmental > Aquatic > Marine > Intertidal zone > Salt... | reverse complement strand
TTCCGTCATCTGCGAGCACTCGTCGAGAACCACCACTGCAAACTCCATGTTCTTGACGAACTCGTGGGATGACGAGTAGCACGTCACTCCGACAACGCTACACTTTTTCAACAAGCCCTTTCTCGTCCTGCTCTTTTCGCTAGATATGGATTTAATTTCTTGTTCGAGAATGGCTCTCGTGCGCGCCGTCGACGCTTCACCAAGCATGGCTTCGAGCTCTTTGACGTGACTTAAGCCGTCAGATTTTTGCTTGGCATGAATCGAATACGGAAGTATGGATGCATCAATCTTTCGAACACTCCCGATGCGAACAAAATCCGTGAATCCCAGGTTGAGGAGCGACTGCAACACTCGATCGACGGCGACGTTTGTGTGCGCGCTAATCATGATGCGACCGTTTGAAGACTTCAACTGTTCCACGGCTTTGATGACGAACACGGCGATGGTGTGGGTCTTCCCGCTGCCAAATGGACCGTGTACGAGACGAATCGGAAACGGAGACACGGACGTCGCACTCGCGAGTGCGCTAGAAACCGCGCGCGCTTGATCGTCGTTGAGCGTAAATTTCCGCTTGAGCGCCTCCGCGCCGATCTCCGAGTCATTCAAATAGAGCTCTTGCTCCTCCTCTCGCTCCTCGGGCGGTGGATTCCCGAGAAGACTCGTCAACATCGGCGATGTCGACTCCTTACTCAGATTTGAGATGGCTTGCAACTCTTCAAACTCTGAAAACGCATTCAGCGGCGTGTGCAGCGCGAAGACATTCATCGAACAGTTATCGGTAAACCGTCGCGGTCTCGGACTCAGAAGACGCACGTTTATCTCTCCGTCCTTGCTCGGCCCGAACCATGTGCTCTCCACGACGCCGACCCAGGGCATGTTGGCGCGATCGCCGATCTCTCGCGACGATTTCACCTCGAACCACGGATCGGTGCTCACCAACCATACGTCGCCCTTCGTGTATGGCCGTTTGCTCTTACCCTTCATCGACTTCCATCCCGGCACGTGCAACCGAACGACGATCTGCTCCTCTGTCTCCTTTGTTTTACAGTATTTTCTCGACACAATCTTGCAATCTTTAAAGAAATAGCGCAGTTTAAACCGCTGATTCAACATGTTCGCCAAAATCGGCAACTTTGGCTCGGCGCGCATCTCCGCCGACGATTCGTCGCGCATCTTTTTCAACTTGATCGAGACGTCTCGAAGACGAAGCGATAGATTTTCACACGCCGCGGAGATGAAGTACGATTGATACTCGCTCACGGACGCGAACGTGGCCGTCTTCTGGAAGGTGACGCCATCGTAATCGTGCGGCGGCGCCGTCACGCGCGTCTCCGCCGAGAGTGGCGCGTCCGGCGCGCGACGAGGACGCGCCGGCGGTTTCTTCACCTGCGCGCCGACACTCTTTTTTCGATCGACGCGCGCCACGTTCGACGCGTTATCTACGACGCGACACGCGAGTGGTTCATCGTCCTCGAGATCGAGATCGTCGTCGAGCGACAGACGCTCCTTGACGGCTTCGAAACCGCCGAGCGCCAACAACGCCTTGGCCAAATCGCCCACCGGTCGTTCTGCCTTCAACGCCTCCTCGTTCTCGTCCTCTCGCGTCGACGCGCGCGCGACGACGCGCGTCTCCAACGTCGTCTTCGGCTTTTTCAGCATCGGCGGCACGAACTTCTTGTGAAACGCGGGATTGACGAATCGATGTCTCTTCGCGCGCGCCGCCGTCGCCGCGGCGCCTCCGTCGCCGCTCGTTCCCACCTCGCCTCCGTCCCGTCGCTCGCCCTCGTCCACGCGCTCGTCCAGGTAGACGCCGTATTGCGCGCCGAGATGGACGTCCGCGCCCGCCTCCATCGCCTCCACGACGTCTCGACGCAGTTTTTCGCTCGTCACCTCTCGCGGCGTCGTCTCGGCGTTGACATCACCACCGTCGCCATCTTCCGCCTCTCGCGTCTCGTACAGCGTCGCCCGACCGCTCTCATCGACGACGAGCTCGCCGTCGAATTTTTTAGGTTTCTTTTTCCGCCGCTCTCGCGTCCACGTGACGCGCCATCGCGTCGCCATCGCGATGTGACGACGACGGACGTTGAGATTTCTTCATCGCGTCCGAGGCTTGGACTTGGGGTGAGGAGGGACTCGTGACGGATCGTGACTCAGTGTACACATGGAGCGACATATCGACGCGCGCACGCGCGGTGAGGCGGATGATGACGCCGAGCGCGAGCGCGGTGGTGCTGGATTTATTCGTCGTGTTTCTCGTCGCCGTCGTGGCGCCGTTGGGCGTGATGCTGTGTCAGAGTCGACGGGCGAGTAAACGCGCGGTGGCGTTTGGGCTCTTGGCGGCGACTGTGGCGTACATCGCGGTGTTCGAACACGCGAGGTCGAGAGAACGGTTCGTGGCGCGCACGAGCGCGGTGTTGGAGACGCGTCGAGTGCGTGGATTGGTGGAGAATTCGACGGAGGAGTCGACGGTGGACGTGGAATCCGAGGACGAGGTTGCGGCGGAGCCGCCGAGCGCGCGCTTCTCATGAGCGACGTCGCGCGGTCGCGAACGCGACGGACATCGACCGCGAGCGACGGGTGGAGGGGAAGAGATTCTTTGTAATCGACGAGACCGCGCACTCCCGTCCCAGCATTGTCGACGTGTCGATCGCATTCTCGACGAGCTAAGCTCGTCGAGCGCGAGCGCCGGCGCTCGGCGTCTTGCCCAGCCCTCGCCCGTCTCGCACGCCCGCGTCTCTCTCGTCGTCCACGCGCGTTCGACGTCTCCCCGCGCGCGCTGAACGTCGACATCACGACGCGGTCCATCACTTCGCCCCGTGTCCGCACCCACCGCCGTCGTCGTCGTCGCGCGCGCGCGCCGCCCCGTCCATGGTGCCCATTTTGCCCGCATTCGCCGACGCGCTCGCGCACACCGTAGCCCACGACGCTCCCTCATCGCGGACGCGAGATGCCGTCCGCGGTGCCGAAACGACCTCGCGTCGTCGATCAGCGAAGGTGCGCGCGCGTTTCCTCCGACGCACCGCGCGCGTTGAGACTCGAATCAACCCGCGCGCGCTTGCGACCCCTCGCGATCGGCGATCCACGGGCACCCGACGAATGAGACGCGCGAGACTGACGATGACGCGCGTGCTCGCGTCGCGTGGGCGTTCGAACGACGCGTGCGATGGTCTTCTTGATCGTCGCGCGCGCGTCGGTCGAACGCTCGACGCGAGCACGCGCCGACGACGGCGATAGGAAGATTCTCCAGCGCACCAAGAGTTTGCTTCGATTTCTCGGGTTGGGACACATGCGAAATATGGGGGCAGATTTGCCGTATAGAAAGCGCGTCGAGTACATGCTGACGACGATATTCGGAAAGACGTTCGATAAGACGTCGCATTGGTACGGGAAACCGAATCCAGACGCGTTCTTCGCGACGGTGATGAAGATGGCGGGGGCGAAAAAGGTCAAGTTGGCGGATGGGTCGGAAATTTTCAGAATGCGGCCGGGAACGACGTCGTACGAGGTGAACCGAGGAAAGCTGCGGTCTTTGGGCGTAGAGGAGGATAAATTGAGAAGATTGTTCGCGAAGACTCCCGCGGCGGACGCTCATCATCAGGTGAAGCCGGTACAACCGTTGGAAGTGCCGCCGCCCGGGAAAGACTTGGAGGAGGAGCAGTACGACGAGGAAGAGGAGGAAGAGGACGATGGAGAGGCCGGAGCGGTGGATGACGAAGAAGCGGCGGCCTTGATGATTGGTCTGAGCACGTCAAAGGTGTCGAATACGGAAGATTCGAGACGCGCGCCGAAAAAGCGGGTGTCGGGAAAGCGAACACCGAAGGCCGTCGCGAAGGCAGTCACGAGCGATGTCGGCGTCGGCACGACATCTGACACCCCGATGAAGCCTTCTGTGAAAGAGAACCCGACGAAGAAAGTGAAGATTGAACATAAAGAGGAACCTAAGGGCAAGGGTAAGGGAAAAGAGCCCATAGGAGACAGCGACGATGAGGGCGATGACGCCGTGCCGGCGCAAGCAGTTGAAGACGACGACGATCCCCACACGAAGATGATGACGCATGGAAGGCGCGTGAAACTCGTTCCTCGGGATCATTCGCATGCTCCTCTATCGATCTGTGACTACGATATGAGAGGAGTAGGGATAGGACCTTTAGAAGACGAGAAGACAGCGAATCAAGCAGAGTGGGCGAGCAAGGGCTATGAAGTTTGTTACCTGCCGGATGGTGATATCCTTGGCCCGTGCAATGAAGAGGAGAATGTGCCGGAAATACAAGAATGTTTAGATTACATTGATGGCTGCATGCCTTCAACAAACGACATGCTTCGCGAAAATCTTCGTCAGTCGCAGTTGATTGAGTGGGAGCGCACCCTCGACAATTTGCGCGTAGACGTATCGAACACGGAAGATTTTGGCAGAGAAGAAGAGCTCGAACGAATCGCTGAGAAATTTCAAGAGCTGAAAAAGATGCTCCAAGAGTTTTCCAAGGGCCGAATTTTATAGATTGATGTAAGAAGAGTGTACAAATTTCATTTGAAATCAATTCAGCTACGGTACTCCCGCTCTCAGATTCGGAAATCTGCCGCAAGACATATATGATCGCTAGCGTATCTCACCGACGGTAATCTACCGTGACGTATCACCTCGTCAATATTCGGACATCTCAACACGCGTATCGGCTCTAATTTATCGGTGTGCCAGATGAAGTCGTTCGTTCCCGTAAACTTGGCGTGACACGTCGTGAAAGCAGGTTCACGCCCGTCGACGGTGACGTATGAACTTCTGAGCTCACCCGCGAGCGCGTGATGTACAACGCACCCCCCTGACGTCCAACGCATCATTTCACGTATTTCACCGACTTCTTTCACGTTTGTTGCGCGATCTGTGATGGTGAGTGGCACGTTGGTTCTGCACGGAAAAGGCGTATGGCGATCGCCGAGCGCGAGCGCGATGCCCTGCGCATCCCAGCCGTTTCGAAAGGCGCGCATCGCCACCTCCTCCGTCTCTGAAGCTACATCTATATCATCGCGCTCGCTCTCGCGCGAGTGTTCTTCCTCGTCTTTATCGAAGTCCACGAGAGTTCCAGATAGCTCGCGTCGGCGCACAGCCGCCAAGTCCAAGTGCCCGACGCGGAAAAAGTCATACAGAGGACCTGTCGGAGATATATTGAAATCTCCACATATTATACAATGAGTCTCGAAACCTCGACCGATCGATCTCTCTCGCATCTTGGCCACGGCGGCGAGGAGCACTCGCGCCTGACCAACCTTGACGTCGCCCCTCTTGGGATTGAAGATTAAGTGCCCGTTCGCTATTACGACTCTGGTATCTTTTCGCGTTCTGTGCCTCAACGTCACGACGCACGCCGCGTTATCACCCAACCCGTGATTCATAAAACTCACATTTTCCGAAGACTCGCACTCGAACACGTCGCTTCGATAAAATATCGCGCACCCGTCTCGTTTCTCCGCCGATGCTCGCTCGGCGAACGCTCCTCGCGAGTACGACAACCCATCCAACGTCCGTCGCATCGCCCTCCACGTCTCCTCCTCGTACTCTTGCACGCACAGAACGTCGGCGGCGAGTATCTTCAACTCGGCCGCGAGCGTTTTCGCCCGCGAGGACCACTCGAGACGGTGCGTCGCGACTCTATAGAGCGAGCGCCGAAGCTCGCTGGCGTAACCGCACGCGAGCGTGTTGTACGACACCACGCGGAACTCGACGGCATCGCGAGACGGCGCGGAGCGTTTACGCGACGAGGCGTACGCCCACGTTCGCGCGCGCACGCCCAGACGGGCATTACGCTCGGCGTCGCTCTCCGGCATCTGGCGAATGTTAAGGAAAAGTGTCACACGAAAAAAAGTCGCTGATGACTGTGCGCGAGCGTGGCAGAGCGCGACACGCGCGATTCCACGAATGGAATGAGCGAACGCACGCGATCACGTCCCGCGAATTGATGTAGCAAAGAGACTGCCAGCCAAGAGATAGACTTTAAGCTCAGGGATGGTAATTAATCTTTGCGGGACACGGCGTTCGCGACGCGTGCGGACGACGGACGGGCGGTTTGGAATCTCGAGAGAATCGTATTACGTAGAAATCTAGTCCGCCTCGGAAGGCTTGGCCCCGCGAAGACGACCAGTACGGCGGGCGGCGATGAGACCGACCTTGGCACCAGCCGAACGATCGCGACGGATCGTAGAGGCGTGACCAATGTGCTGGTGGTTACCACCCCCGTGAGGGTGCTCAACCGGGTTCATAGCCACACCACGCACCTTCGGCCAGCTGTTGCGCTTGACCTTGTACTTGTGGTAGCTGGCACCAGCCTTAAGCATCGGCTTATCGCAACGACCACCACCCGCGACTTGACCGACCGTCGCGCGGCAACCAGACGGAATCGTCTTCTTCGCGCCAGACGGGAGCTTGATACGGGAGAAGCCCGTGTCAAGGTTGTGGGAGATCAAGATGCAGTACTCACCGGACGCCTTGGCCAAGGTACCGCGGTCACCGAGCTTGGACTCGACGTTGCAGATGATCGTACCCTCCGGCATAGAGCTGAGCGGCAACACGTTACCGATCGCCAATTGCGCCTTCTTACCGGCGTACACGAACTGACCGGTGTACGTACCTTCCGCCGCGATGAAGAGCTCCTTTTGGAGACCGTAACGCTTGGTGTGACGGAAAGTCATCTGTGCCGGGAACGAAAAAAAGCGTCACAGTCAGTCTCTATCTCACATTCGTCACCATTCCCGGCGCGTTAGAGCGATGTGGACGGACGAAGAGCTCCACGAACCGCGACCGGCGCGGCGCGCGCAAAGCCCTACTCCCGCCCAAAGCAACCTTCCACCTCCTCATCGTCATCGACCCCTCGGTCGTCGCGCGAGCGATGAACACGCACCTTGGCCAACGGAGCACCTCTACCCGGATCGTGGATGATATCCGTCACCACACCCTTCACATAGCCGTGACGTTCGGCAAAGTCCTGCGTCGTTGAAACAAATCACGCGGGGTCAGTCTCTAGGTCTTTGCACCCATCCCACGACGGCGACATCCATCCCTCGACGATGCCCCTGGCGCGACGCGATCCGCGCGCGAACGAAACCAAAGGCACGAACGCATTCGAATCCACCGCGCGCGCGTCTCCTCGTCCCGTCTCCATCGTCGCAACACCGCCACCCGTCCTCGAGCGCCGTCGCCTCGCCCGCCCCATCGCGATCCGCAGCCGCACGCGCGCGTCTCGTTCGACCGTCGCTCACCTGTTGACGGTGCTTCGCCGCGCCCTTGCGGGTGTGCGTGTGGGAGGTGAAAACCGACCCTTTGCCCTTACGGCAACCTCGGATGACGCGACCCATGTCTAACGCGTCGCAAAGAGGCGGATGGTGCGCCGCGCGGGCGCGCGTCGGGTTCGCCATCCGCGCGGGGACCCGCGCGTCCGACCGCCCATCAATTTTTTTTCTTTTCCCACACGTGCGGACTTTTCTCATATTGAGCTCACATATCACCTCATCATCGCACGTCCCCCTACCTTGTACACATCCACGAACCGAGGGTCCAGCCACAGATCGCGTTCCGCGCACACAAACATCGGACATCACACACATAAAAAAAAACACGGGCGGTCGGTCGGACATTCGGCGAGACGACCGTTGTCGCGCGTCGGTCGGTGTCCCCGCACATCGCGGACGACGGACGCCCTTCGACGCGACGGGCGCGCGGACCGACCGACGCGGGACGGACGGACGCGAGGGTGACGCGCGCGTTCGGTCGGTCGGTCGTGTTCGGCGCGACGACGCGGACGAGACGGACGGACGTGAAGGGTGGAGACGCGCAAAGGGACAGCTTTTCGGGACGCGCGTCGGGACGACCGAGGGGGACGAGCGCGCGCGCGTGAGGGGTGGTCATGGTGGCGACGAGACGCGCGGCCAAGGCGAGAGAGGCGACGCGTGATGTGCGAGAGACTGTGATTGGGGACGAGGCGTCGCCGGTGAGGTCGACGCGAGAGGAGGGGGAGGAGGAAGAGAAGGCAGATGACGCCGACGAGGGCGCGAGAGGGGACGAGACGGCGACGGAGAGCGGGACGCCCGTGGTATCGGCGCACGATGATTTCGATGACGTCGAAGACGCGTGGGGGTCCATCGGTGAGAGTCCGAGGATCGCGCCGATGTCTCAGACGCCGCCAATGCGCGTGTGCGCGAGAGTCGCGGCCATCGAGGAGGCGGAGCGGCAAAACGGTGAAGGCGAACACGGCGAAGAGAATGGGTTCATGGATGGCATGGAGACGCCCGAACGCGACGTGGCGTCCGCGTGCGATCGCAGCCAAGATGATTGCGGTGATTCGGTGAATCTCGGAGGGACGCCGGAGGGTGCGAGCACGGACGACGATGAGGGGAGTCAACAAGATGCGGGAAGTCAAACGCCGCTCATGTCTCCGACGATGTGTTTCCGACACAGTAACGTCGAGCCGAGAAGCGCGATGAAGCAAGAAGAGCTTTGGCTCTCGTCGCCAATGATCGCGCCGCTCGCGGCGAACTCGAATCCCCTCGGGACTTCGATCGATGCTCGTCCTGCGACTCCCACGCAGCCGAGCGCGACAAAACGCGCAGCGATGAGAATGTCCTTGCCCGCCAACGTGATGCCGATGACGCCCATTCCGATCTCGCGTCAGATTCTTGAAAGAATTGAATGTCTAGGCCCGTCATTGAACATCGTACAGCGGTCCATGCTCGTTGTGGGTATTTTGCTGGACTTTTACTCCAAGACGCAGTTGATTCGCGAACTTATTCGTTTTGCGCGTCAAGGCTCGTGGGTCTGGTTCACGATGGTTTTGATGTTTTTCATCTTCTCGGCGGCGTGTATTACGGGATATTGGGTTCTTCACTACCCGATGCCGAAAAAACCGGCTCAAATAAGCAAGGATCAAAAGGTTTTCGGATTTAGCAAGTACGACTTCAAAGTCATCGTCAGACGAGTGGGCGCCGTGTGTGCCACGCTCCAACTCGGCACGGCATTCGCCGCGTGGAGAGCGCTCCGTACCAACGATGTGCGAGCTAGAAAAGCTGAAATGGACCTTCGAGGCATGCAGCTCGTCGATACCATCTTCTTGACGTTACCCATGGCGACGCTTCAAGCTTACATCGGAATGGCGTGCTCCTCGCCAGACACCGTGTGCATGGGACGCGAAGGCTTCGATAGTCTCCTCTTCCTCGCCGTCGCCGGTTCCATCACGTCCGGTACTTTGTGTTTCACTTCCTTGGACTTGCACGAGAAACCACCGAAGTACACCTGGAGCGAGTACTGGCAGAATCACAAGGCGCACCTTTCTGAAATGATGGCCAAGGCGTGCTATCGCTTCTTTGAACTTGCGGCGCGCGTGTGCACAATCGGTCTATTTGCGGCCGTCACGGGCCCGTACGTCATCATCGTGTTCTTTGTGCACGCGTGCGTCATACTTGGGTTGCTCAAAGTGCGACTTCCGGGCGTGCACGACCGAAAGGTGTGGGAAAAGTTTTGCGAGTTGCGAGAGTTCACGATTTTTGGACGCAAGTGGCATTTGCCCGTGTTGGACGACATCAAGCTCTTGGTGGCTTGTTTGATTTGGCCGCCTTCGTGCTACGTCTCGAATGCAGCTGATCGTAAAGGCAAGTTCTGGTGGCGTTCCACCTCGTGTCCTCGAAAGTCTTTCTGGTCTTTGATGCGCGAAGACGCGTTGATCCCATTCGCCGTCGTCGTCGGCATCGTCGCAACTGAAGCGGGCATAATGCTCAGCATAATAGCTTTAGTCGCAAAGGAACACTTTTATGGATATTTGTCGATCGCCGTTGGTGTGAATTTCATGTGGCTGATCGGCGCGGTGACCTGGATGAGCGTTGCCGCATTATGGAATCCCTTCACGCCGGAGGGACCCGCGTTGGGATATCCGAGCATCAGCGCCATCAACAACGCCATCGGCGGACGTCAACTCTTCGCTGGGCTCAAGAAGACGCCCACGAAAAAGGCTGATCCAGGATCGTTCTTACGCTCGCCTGGTCCATTTTATCGCTCACCACTTGAGCCAGTCGAAGAAAACAAGAGGTCCATCGATCTCGCGTTGAAAAACGTGGAAACATCGGACACTCCAGACCTCGGTTTCAAGGCGAGCCAAGGTGGCTTGTCTCCTTCTTCCTCGCTCGGGGTGAGAACGACTCCGGTGATGATCAAGGGCAGTCCGAAGCCCGTCGAGGTGTACGTCGATATGGGCGACGATTCAGCTGACATGAATGAGGAAGAACAGATGAATCCGATGGTACTCGCAGCTCTCGGCGAAGAGCAAATGTTGCGTTCTAGTGCAACGTGGCGCGATGATTCCATGGACATGGATCGCACAATATCCGGCGATATTGAAGTCGGAGAGACTTTGGATGATTTGGAAGCTGCGCGCGAGGCGCTCGATGCTGTCGCGGCGCTCAACGTGACAGAGGAATACGACGGCGACAGTCCGAACCTCATGTCCCCGGCGACTGCGGTGTTTGACAAGGAAAACTTCAACGATACGCCTGAAATGCTAGATCGTGAAGAAGTTAGCCCGATATTAGCAAGCACTTCGCCGCACGTGCGCAATTCGAGCGGGTACTCGCCTCGATAAGACTTAAATGTAATGCTACAAAGGAGTCTGCTAAAGCTTGAACGGAACAGCCGCGTCACGAACAATCATGGACGAAAATGCACCCTTTGCCCGAGCGGAGTCTTCTCGACCTCCAAGCTCAGCCGCTCGTATCGATGCGTCTTCAATCGCAACCGCGACGCGCCCGAGGGCGACTAATCCCGAAGCGCCCGCGTACGTGGCGACCGCGCCGAGAGTTAACATCGAACCCACCGTCGCACCAGCAAGTTTGACCGCCCTCGAAGATCCCCTACGTAGGATCGTTGTGAGCGCCGCGGCACCTACCAGACCCGTGATGAATCTGTTTGTATAATCCAACGGTTTCACGTCGGCGGGTTTTTCGTTCAAATATTCGTTAAACTTGGTGCGAGATTCCGAGCTCTCGATGTCGTCCCACAGGTTTGAGATTCCAGAAACGTGACCCGCACCGACGACTCCGACGACGGCAGACGCGCTGGGATCTCTCTGCAAAGTCGTCGCGAGTATCAAATCACGCTCGCGAACGACCGTCTCCGCCGTCGCCCAATCCACGATGCTCATCTTCTTACCAGCCTTGCCTTTCGGCGCTCCGGGCGTAAACATTGGATTTCCTTTGAACGATTCCACCCTCACAAACTCAACCACGCGCTGCGCGCACTTGCGCACCTTCATCAAATCGTCCACTCGCACCGGTAGACCTCTGAGGGACGCATCGAGCATCTCCATGCTCGACTTGATCACCGCTTCGCTGTACTCGCATCCTGCCTTCTCCAAGACGTGCTTGAGTTTCTGCATGCCGGGAAGACCCTGTTTAGGATCGATCGACCCATCATCTTCCATAAGATCTTCCCCGGAACGCGTTATCTCGTCGAATAAGGTGGAACCACGCCTGACGCGCGCGTACAACCGCGCCACCGTCGCGCGCTGGTCCCTGTCCCCCAGCACGACTGTCGCGCCCACCTCCTGCGCGGCCTCAACCGCGGCTACGAACTCAAAACCGGGACGACTATCCAATACCGCCCCCACGGTCGCGTACGCGAGTGATCCCGCGACGAGCGCCAACTGGCCGTTCACTATCGTCTTCAACGCCTCACTCACCGTGGAGACGCGCTTCGCCGCGTGCGCCGCGGGTCTCTCTTTGGACGCGCTCTTCAACAAACTTCGAAGCCGCTCGCCGTCGAGCTCGACGACGACTAAATCCGGCTTCGTCTCCCGAATCACCCGTTTCACTTCGAGCGCGGAGACCGAAGAGACGTGCGCGCTGCCTACGATGGTCACCTCGGCCCCGCTCGAGGGGTGTCGGAGCGTCGTCGCGCACTTCGGTTTGTCTTCGGGATGGTCATCCAAGCGCAAGACGCGAACGCCTCCGTGCGTCGTCTCCAGCGAGATTCCGGGCGGAAATCCATCGTTAGACGACCACGAGGATGACGGTTCCTCGTCCGACGGCGCGCTTTGTCGGGCGTCGTGCGCGCCGCGGCGGGACCGGGCGTCAGGCATGCTGTGACGCGACAGTTGGGCGCTCCTCTCGGCTGGGCGCGCGACCGGGCGCGTCGACTGTGTTTAAAACTATGTGTGCGGTGGAATACAAATTAAGTGTCTATGTTGGAGAACGCGGAGAGTCGACGTCCACGTATGGAGTGCGCTTCTTTTGAGGTGTAAAGACACCCGCGATGGACGCCGACTCGGCGAGTCGATGCGCGAAGTCGGGAGCCTGCCCGGTTTGTTGAGTCTGAGTGGTCGAGTGAACGACGCCGTGCGTGTGGAACGTCTTGAGCATCTTGACGAGAATATCTCGCTCTGTTTGAAGCTCGCTCAGGGCATTTTTCATCATTTGACGCTCTTGCGCAAACTGAGTGGCGCTCACCGAAGCGATCGAGGCGATGTTGTCCTTGGCTTTGGCCGCTTCTTCAGTCGCGTTTCGGAGCGCCTCGGCGCTCGAAGCGTCGTTTTCTTCGGCAATTTTCAACTTTTCTTCGAGATTCACCAGACGTTCATTCGCGACGCGCAGGGATTCTTCCAGATTCAATTTTTCTGTCTCTGTCTCTTTGTGACGTTCGCTGACGTCGGCGAGCTCCGCCTGGAGGGTTGCCATGCTTTCGGCCTCGTTGGTCGAACGACTGAGCGCCTCATTCGTGAGACGCAGCTCTTCTTGCATCACGGCGTTGCGAGTCTCAGTCGCCTCAAGACTCGCCTTGAGCGATTCCAGGTCCATCGACAAGGATGCGCTGTGCGACTCGCTCTTCTCTGTAACCAGTCGAAGCTCCTCCTTCGCATGGTGAAGGCTTGCCTCTAGCTTTGTTTGCATCTCGGTTCTCGCATCATCAGCACTCTGCTCCAACGATTGCAACGTGTGCGATTTATGCTCTAACTCGCCTTGAAGTCTCGCGACGTCCGCTCGAAGGGATTCGAGCTCGGACTGCAGCGTGCTCACCTGAGACTCCAACGCCTCCTTCGACGCCCGGCGCTC
>Ga0255780_10003810_pt1 | contig 13079 bp, 9 predicted proteins | sample 071ome_32_FD_179978 | JGI IMG/M metagenome (GOLD analysis project Ga0255780, IMG submission 179978) | Coastal salt marsh microbial communities from the Groves Creek Marsh, Skidaway Island, Georgia - 071405AT metaG (version 2) | ecosystem: Environmental > Aquatic > Marine > Intertidal zone > Salt... | reverse complement strand
AAGAATCGTTCCCGTTGTGCATGCGTCAACTCTACAAGGCGCTCAAGAAGGATCATCACTTGACGCACGGCGGTCGTCGACAGCTACAATTGTATTTGAAGGGCATCGGCATGCCTCTCGACCAGGCGCTGTTGCTCTGGAAGACGGAGTTCACGAAGAACGATAGTATCTCCGCCGAAAAGTTCGAGAAGGACTACGCGTACGGTATCAGGCACGCGTACGGTAGAGAGGGTAAGCGCGTCAACTATTCGCCGCACGTCTGCGGCCAATGCATCGCCGCGGAACCGGGCGTCAAGGACGCACACGGTTGCCCGTTCAAGACTCTCACCACCGGAGGTAACAAGGATGGGTCTAAGTTGGACGAGCTCTTGCGCAATTTGAACATCAACGCTGGAAAGACGAACGAGATCGTCGACAAGGCTCGAAACATGCACTATCAAATCGCGTGCGGCATGACGTTCGCCGCGCTTCACAAGGGTACGGATATCGAAGCCGGCGTGCACTCACCGCATCAATACTTCCTCGAGAGTAGAAAGATTCTCGCACCGCCGCCGCCGGAGACGGAGAACAACGGCGACGCGAAGGTGGCCGCCGCGGCGTAAACTAGCTTTGAATTTTAATGCACAATTGTACGGTGACTAAAAAACTACTCGTTGCCTTTTACGCCGGTTTTACGAAGCGTCCCTGGACGAATTCGCGATCGATCGTGACTCCTAATTTACGATTCGTCACCGAATGTGTGACTATTTCGCACTCACCATCGAGCCCGACGGCGCGAAACGCGTCGTTCAAATCGTCCCGATCGAAAAACACCGCCAACGTCCCGTCCGGGCGTCTGTACACTTTCCCTTCGCCGTCGACGCGCTCACCGGGAACGAACCGCGACGCCCCATCGCTCTTCACGTCACCTCGCGCGTAATCTCTGAAGAGCAACACGCCGTTCGGACGAAGAACTCGCGCGATTTCTTCCGTCGCATGTCTCAACCCGCTCGCCGTCAGCGCGCTCAAAAAGAACACCGCGGTGACGGCGTCCATCGACGCGTCCTCCACGCACGCACGCATCGATCCAGACGCGCTCGCGTCGACGACGTGCGCGCGCACGCGTCTCGAATCAAACTCTGGATTTGCTCGCAACGCCGCCACCGCCGTCGGCGAGCAGTCCACCGCCACCACGCGCATGTCTAAATTCGCTCGAAGCAACGGGTACACCGAGTTCCCGACGCCGCATCCGAGCTCCAACACGTCCACCGCGTTCGCCTCGTCCACGTCTCGAAGCGTCTCGGGCGTCAACGGCGATCGAAACGTCTCGGGAGACGCGCGCGCGTCGGCGTCGCACAACTCGCCAAACACTTTCCGGAGGTAGTGTCGATCCTTAAACGCGCCGACGTCGTGTCCCTTGGCGCCGTCTTTGCTGTGCGTGAGATAGAAACGCTCCCATGCGTGTGGATCGTCGGTCGTCGACGCGGCGACGCGAGACACGGCGCGACGCGCGTCACGGAACGCGCGTTGCGCTGACGGCGAGGCTGTCGTGGACGGCGCGGCGGCGTCTCGACGCGCGCGCGGCGCCGCGAATCGAGCGGTCGGTGCGGTCGTCATCGGCATTGATGCGCTTCGCGCGCACTTCGATCGCGAGCGACCGAGCGCGGCGCACTGGCGGTCGCCGTGCCGTCGAGCGTGCTGCTCGTTATTCACAACATTGGTTCTAGAAATTATCCTGTTCGAAACGCTTCCCGAACGCGTATACGAGCGCGCACACGAAGACGATGAGCAAAAACGCGATGGCTCTCTTTCCAAGGCGCTTCTTCTTCCTGGCCGCCTTGCGCGCGTTCGGTCGACCTCGTCTCGATTTATCTTCGGCGCCGCCTCTCTCCGCCGCGTCCAGGGCGCTATCCAATTTACGCAGCGTCTTATCGCTCACCGCGTTCCCCAAGCCCGGAATGATGTTGGACAACATCACCGAAATCCTACGTGGTTTATTTTTCCCGCCCGCGTCCACGTCCTCGTCGAGCGGCGTCCTCGCGCTCGCGCTCGCGCCGTTTCGCCCGCTCGGCGTTCGCATCGGGCTCGCCCCCGGCGTCGACCCGTCCGGTATGATTCGCGCGCTCTCGTCCTCCTCGACGACCAAATCCTCGATATCTTGCACATCGCTCACTCTCTGCACGCGCTCGCCCGTGCTCGCGTGATACACCGCCCGCAAACCGGCGATTTGTAACCTCGCGCACACCGCCGCCGTGAACTCTTCCCAGGTCGCGTTCTCCTCTATCCCGAGCGCGCGCTTTCTGCGGTTTCCTCGCGACGTCCCGGCGTCCGCATCGCTCGACGACGGTTTGAGCGACACGAACACGACGCGTTTTGCCTCCATCCTCACGCGTCGAGTCGTTCACACCGTCGCGTCTCTCCTCGCGATCAAAAAATCAAACGAAAACAAATCTTACGCGCGTCGTCCACGCGCGGTCGTCGCTCGCGCCTCTCGCGTCGACGTCGAGCGTCGCGCGCGACTCGACCGCGCGCGCGTCCGCCCTCGGCGTCGCTCGCGCGCGTCGTCCACCGCGCGTCGGCGAATGCGGCGATGACCGACGCGGTGGAGTCGGACCGCGCGACATTCACCGACGCACCGCGCGCCACCTCGCGACGCGCGCGCGCACCATGTCGGACCTCGGCGACGACGATCGGGAGTTTGACGACGCCCGCGATGCGTTCGACGAGGACGCGCCCGCGGGCGACGTCGCCGCCGCGTTCGTGCCGCACGCCGATCAGCGCGACGCCGAGGTCTACGATGGATCCGACGGCGACGGTGTCGACGACGACGACGGGCTCGGGAGCGACGACGAGAGCGATGGGGAGGATCTCATGAACGATATGGAGCGGTGCGCGCGAACGAAGCGAAGCGAGGCGACGCGCGCGAGGACGTGGTCGGGAGATGAGATCGGTGATTTTCAAAAGTTTTGAGCTGTCCCGACGTTTGAACGCGACGACGACCGGAGCGAGGTGATTCTCGACGGTGACGCGCGAAAGGACCGATGTGCGATGCCGAGGACGCGTGACTGACGAGGATAACGACGGACGACCGCGCGGTCGCGCCGACGTCGACGTGATTCTATAGGGATTACCAAGTGATGCCGCACTTGGATCAATACGAAGCCGCCGGTTTGGCGGAGGACGAGGAGAACTACGATCAGGAGGCGGAGCTCGACGCGCGTTTGCGGGCGGAGCAAGAGATGGAAGAGCGTGACTTATACGAGGAGCGTGGGCAGGGTCGACGCGGTCGCGCGCGACCGAGAGCGTTGGAGGAGGGCGAGGACGAGTGGTTGCGTCAGGCTCGAAGACGCCGCGCCGCAGATCGAGCGGCGGACGGTGATATGGACGACGAAGAAGAATTCGACGTGAACATCGATAGTTACGATTGTCCGTTGCGCGAGTGGATCACGAAGGATCGCACCAAGACGGAGATTCGAAGGCGATTGAGTCGGTTCCTGAGAAAGGGACAGATGGACGCAGCGGGACGATCGGTGTATCACAAAAAGATTCGGGAGATGTGCAACAATAACCGACAGAGTTTGGAAGTCAATTACGTAGAATTGGCGCAAGGCGATCACTTGATGGCGACGTGGGTCGCGGACGCTCCGAAGGACATGCTCGAACTCTTCGACGAGGTGGCGCTCGCTGAGGTGTTGCGCCTGTATCCGTCCTACGGAGACATCCATCCCGACGTCTTTGTGCGCATCATCGGCTTACCGGTGGAGGATGCGATTCGCGATATTCGTCAAGCGCACTTGGACTCGTTGATTCGCGTCCGAGGTGTCGTGACGAAGCGGACCGGAGTGTTCCCCCAGTTGAAGAAGGTGACGTACTCGTGCATGGTGTGTTCGTACAACATCGGTCCCATTTTCCAAAACAGTAGCAGCAAGGAGGAGCGCCCGAACCAATGTCCGGAGTGTCAGCAGAAGGGACGATGGGAAATCAACTCCGCCAAGACGGTTTACCGCAACTATCAAAAGTTGACCTTACAAGAGTCTCCCGGAAACGTCCCGGCTGGACGCATTCCTCGCAGTAAAGAGGTCATCATCTTGAACGATTTGGTCGACCTCGCCAAGCCCGGCGACGAAATTGACGTCACGGGCGTGTACACGAACAACTTCGAGGCGTCGCTCAACACGCGTCAGCAAGGGTTCCCGGTTTTCTCCACGTTCATCGAGGCCAATTACGTCGAACGAACGGGCGACATGTACTCGTCAGACAAGCTCACCGACGAGGATCGCGAAGACATCAGAAAACTCAGCCGTGATCCGAAAATCGTGCAAAGAATCATCAAGTCCATCGCACCATCGATTCACGGCCACGAGGACATCAAGACGGGTATCGCGTTCGCGCTCTTCGGTGGTCAAGAAAAGTTTGTCAAGGGGAAGACGCGTTTGCGCGGGGACATCAACATGTTGCTTCTCGGAGATCCGGGAGTTGCCAAGTCGCAATTTTTGAAGTATACGCAGGCCACGGCCAACCGAGCGGTGTACGCCACGGGCAAGGGTGCGTCCGCGGTCGGTTTGACGGCTGCCGTGCACAAGGATCCGGTGACGAGAGAGTTTGTGTTGGAAGGCGGCGCGCTCGTGCTCGCCGATCGAGGCGTGTGTCTCATCGATGAGTTTGACAAGATGAACGAGCAAGACCGCGTCTCCATTCACGAGGCGATGGAACAGCAATCCATTTCCATTTCAAAAGCCGGTATCGTGACTTCTCTGCAAGCGAGATGCTCGGTAATCGCGGCGGCGAACCCCATCGGCGGTAGATACGATTCGTCAAAGACGTTTAGCGACAATGTCGAACTGACGGATCCGATTCTTTCCCGTTTCGATATCCTGTGCGTCGTGCGCGACGTCATCGATCAAGTCATGGACGAAAAGTTGGCGCGTTTCGTCGTTCAATCTCACGTGAAGAGTCACCCGAAGTTTGATGGCGACACGTCGTCGCTGCTCGACGCGTTTCACGAAGAGGTGGACGACGGCGTCGAACCCATCGACCAGAAACTCTTGCGCAAGTACATCGCGTACGCGAAGAGAGAGATCCGACCCAAGCTCAACACGAACGATTTGCCGAAAATTCAAAGAGTGTACGCTGAGCTTCGTAAGGAATCCGTGACCCGTGAAGGCATGCCCGTCGCCGTGCGTCACATCGAGTCCATCATCCGCATGAGCGAGGCTCGCGCGGCGATGCGACTCAGCCAGCACGTCTCGCCGGACGACATTGACGCGGCCATCGGCTGCATGCTCCGTTCGTTCATCGGCACGCAGAAACAATCCGTGCAAAAGTCGTTGCACAAAAAGTTTGCGCGTTACATGCACGCCCATCGCGACTACGACGCGCTCCTCTTGGAAATCCTCAGAGGTTTGCTCCGCGAGGCGCTTCGCTGGGAAAGCATCGGAAGACCGCCGAACAGCCAAGCGTCCAACGCCGGACAAATGACGACGGTCAGATGTCGCGATCTCGAGAGCAAGGCGCGCGAGTACGGCATCACGGATCTCGCGCCATTTTACGCGAGCTCGGCGTTTCGCAATTCGCACTTTTCGCACGACGCGGCGCGTCAAGTCATCGTGCACACGAGTCAGTGATGAATGAATGATTTGAAGCTGTATTTTTTAATCAAAACGTAGTCTCTCCTCCTAACGTGGTATTCGTGACGTCGACGTCGTCTCCACCTCTGCGTCTCCACCATCTAAGCGCGTACGTCGTGCCCACGGCGGTGAAGACGACGAAAATGCTCAGCGCCGCGCGCTTGTTTCGAAGCGCCCAATCGATCGGTCGCTTAAACCGCGAGTACACGCCTCCCGCCATGGACGCCATGGACAACATGCGCTCCATTGTCTTCGGCGAGATATTCTTCAGCGCGTTCACCGCCTGTTCCGCCTGCGCGTCGTCCATGTCCATGCCCATGCTCCTCGACATCTCCTTGAGCGAATCCGTGTCCATGCCTTGAATCATGTCCACCATCGCTTCGCGCATCTCCGGGTTGTTCAACCCCTCTTGCATCTTCGCCATCACGTCGCCGCTCTGCACGTCGCCGCCGTCCACGCCCATGGACTTGGCCATCTTCATCATGGTTTTCATCGTCTCGGGCTTCATGTTTTTCATCATTCCAGCCGCTTGCTTCAACTGTTCCGGCTTCATGCCCGCCATCATCGGATTCGCCGCCGTCATCTGTTCGAGCTGTTCATTCGTGAGGTTACCCATCATGGAAGTCATCTGTTCCATCGTGTTGGGATCGCTCATCATCTTTTCCATCTCCGCCATGACGTCCGGCGACATGCCGGGCATGGACGGCGCCGCGCTCGCACTCGCCGGTCTCGACGTCTCAGGATGGTCGAATTCCGGACACGCCGCCGGCGTCGCCAATCCCTTGGATTCCATCGCCTTGACACACGCGTCGAGCTCCGCCGCCACGGTCTCATCGTTCGGACTCAGCTTGTTCGCGCGCATCAAATCGTTCACACCGCGCTCGAGCTCACCCTTCGCGACGTACGCCTGTCCTCTTCGATAGTACGCCTTTAAACTTCTCGAATCCAGCGTCAACGCCTCGGTGCACTCGCTCGCGGCTTCATCGTGTTTCCCAATCTTATTCAAACACAACGCCGTGTTCAACATGCACGACAACTTTAACGTCCTCGCATCCGCGCTCGAATCATCCGCCAAATTCTCCTTCACCTTGGCGTACTTCTCCACCGCCTCGGCGTGTTTTCCCGCGCCCACCAACGCGTTGCCCTCCTTCTTCAACGTCTCGCTCCCCGCGTACTTATACGCCGCCGTCGCCTTGGCGTGCCCTTGCGCCTGTTCGTACTGCGACTTGAGCTCATCGGGCGTCATGTTACCCATCTCTTCCGCCGCCTTTCGCATGTCATCCGCCGACATGTTTCGCATCGCCTCCGCCGCGCCCGCCGGCATATTCATGCCCATGGATCCAGCCATGCGACGCATCTGCTCCATCTGTTCGGGCGTCATGTTGGCCATCATGCGCTGCGCCTGCGCCTGCGCGAGCGATACAAACAACCCATCGCGAGCGGGCGAGCGGCGTCAGTCGGTCAGCACGGGTCGGTCGGTCGGCGCGGTCGATTGGGTGACGATGCGTCCCCGATCTTCGTCATCTTGGGAACGCTCGCGGTTCGTGCGGTGTCGACGCGCGCGATCGTCGTCGCGAACGGAACGCACCATCATCTCGGGGGTGAACATCGAGGGATCCATCGTCGGCGGTCGCGGGTCGCGTCGCTCGCGCGCGCGAATTCGGTGCGTCGGGTGGTCGGACGGACGCGATGTGGCGTTTCGTTTAAGCCAGAGGCGACGAGAGGAGCGCGGTGCGCGAGATTGAACAGACGCGGAGACACCGGTGGAGACATCGGTGGAGAGGTGCGAACGGTGTTATCGTCGATCAATCAATGCGTTGGTGTATTTTTACATGCGTGCGGTGTTGCGATCGCGGCAGGGATATACTTTAAGTCGTCGTCGCGCATTTGGGCGTCTTCAGCGGCGACAAGAGTTTCGGTCGAAATCCGTTCACGGTGGACATGAGATTGGAATCCGATTTACCCGTCTGCGGACTCATCGCAGAGTTTTCTTCCGAGGAATCGAACGAGTTGGTTTCTTCGGCGGAATCGTCCTCTGAGCCCGGGACTCGGTTTCTGGGCGTCGCGAGCGTGGTGCTCACCGGAGTCGGCGTGCGAATGGGTTTCAGTCCTCTCGGTGCGAAAGAATCGATCGCCGTGATGCTAATGTCATCGCTGGCGTCAATGAAATGATCGTCTTCCGCCGGAGGAGATCCGCTGTCGTCATCACCGAGTGACGCGAGGATGCTGGCCGCACGCTCGTCGGCACTCTCTTGCATGTTCCCGAGAGACCACGTCGACGGGTAGTCGCCCACGAGTCGGACGACGATGCTCGCGAAGCTCGGACGTTCATCCATTTCACGAACCCAGCAATCGTGTAAGAGCTCACTTATCGGACCCTCGACCCAGTTCGGAATCTTCAAACGGCGGTGTAAGAATGCGACTTGAGCCACGATTTGCACCGGCGACGAGAGTTCGGTCCACGGATATTGCAACGTGATGAGTTCCCAAAGAATGACTCCGAACGAGTAGACGTCTGAATTTTCACTCACATCGTCTCCACGCAGCGCTTCAGGGGCCATCCATTCCGGCGTACCCCCGGGAGCTTTGCAGTTTGAGCCGTACGTATAATTTTTCAACTCAGACATACCAAAGTCGCTCACCTTGAGCGTCCAGTTCGCGTCGACCAACAAGTTCGCCGGCTTCAAGTCGTGATGCACCACAGGCGGCGATAGAGAGTGCAGATATAACATCCCTCGCGCGCAATCTGCAGCCATTTGACGCCGAAGCAAACCATTTTGGCACAGCGTGTCGCTCTGCACTCCAGTCCCGTGCAACAGCTGCTCCAAATTACCTCGCTTCATGAGTTCAGAAACGATACCCATACGGTTCGGCTGGATCACGGCACCGATAAACAACACAATGTTTGGATGTCTCAGAGCTCTCATCATCCGAATCTCCTCGGCGAACGCGTTCACCGTATCGTCGTTCATTTCGTCCGCGTGCATAGTCTTGAAAGCGACGTCAGTGTCGTTCCACTTCGCGCGATGAACGACTCCGAACGAGCCGATTCCGAGTTTCGCTCCTACTTTGAGCTCAGATTCGTTGATTCTGAATGAACCCGCCGCCTGCTGAAGACGAGTGCGCACTCTCGCTTCTCTTTCCGTTTCCTCCGCCGCCGCTAACCCACTTTTACTCGGTGACTTGGCGATAATCTGCGTGTCCACGCGATCGCTAAATGTGACAGACTTTGATCGTTGTTCTATCTCCACGTCTTTCGTCCCTTCTATCGAAAATCTCGGCTCAGTCTTTAACGCCGATGGAATTCTACTGAGCATCTTCGACGTGAGCTTCACCTGGTCCAGTTCGGCGTCATCTGGGGCTAATCGGAACGGAAGTTCGTCGTTCAAGTCATCTGAAGATGACTTATTTGGACTTTTGGTCAACGCGAAAGGTTTCGGAGACAAAGGAGGCGGGGGCTCTTCGTATCTCTTAGGCTTAGCGCTGCCCAGGGCGGACCTATCGCTATCCGTGGAGACGCGAGGACTTGGCGGAATCTCTTCAGAAAAGTCCAACGGCATCCGCGTCGCCAGCGGTGTACTTACCGTTCCGCTCGATAACGCCTCGATCCACTGTTCTTTGTCCTCACGAGTGCCCGCACGGAGCGTCATCGTCTTGAAACCAGCCGGTTTACAACAGAGACCGGAGATGAGTTCCATAAAGTTCATGTTTTCATGCAAGCTTCTCCGCAGCGAGCGCTTGGGAATCGCCATCATCTCTACTAGGAACGCCGTCGGCCCTTCCTCCGGCGCGTCCCGCACGCTCAGTATCGTCCCGTATCCGTGCATGGTGCTGAAACCTTTCCCCCAAAACAAGTGCGTATCGTACAACAGAAAGTGTCTCAAGTTCCACGTCGTGCTCCCGCTTCCGAATATTTGCGCGAACCAGCTCGTGTCCACCGACTTCTTCTCTAGCGTCCCCTCCCGCGTGGGCGCGCTCGGAAGCCACGGCAAGAACTTATTCCCCGAGTTTCGCTGCTCCGCGCGCAAGCGTCCCGGTCGTCCCGATCGCAATCTTCGAGAATTTCGGGAATTCAGCGCCATCGACGTCGTCTCCTCGCTCGATTCATCGTCCATCGCCTCCGCGCTCGAATCTTTTCGATCCTCGCTTCGGCAATTCACCCCCACGCTTTCCGCGCTCGCGCGTCGCTCGTCATCGCCGTCGCCATCGCGGTCGATCGCCGACGTCACGGATTTTCCGACAGCCTCCCGATCGCCGCTCTCGCGCGGCGACATATCGACCGCGTCGCGGCGAGCGCGGACGACGAGCGCGAATCACGCAGCCGGGCGGTGCTCGCGCGATCGCGTAGTGCGATCGCGCGTCGGCGGTGGCGCTCGTCGACGAGTGACGCGCGATCGACCGTTCGCCGAGACGATGGTCGACGAATCGCGTCGAGTCGCGTTTTTGTTTTTGGAGGGAAAGGTCGTTAGGCTACGAATGGCTCGAATAGTGATCACAACGGTACACGCGATGACGCTCACGCGACGCGCGATGCGTCCTTGGTCCACACCGTGCACGCGTACCGATCGCTCGCGCTCGGTCGAACCTCGTGGAGCAGCCTGGCGCTGTCGAAGACGACGAGTCGGCCGAGGATGGGGTCGACGTCTCGAAAGTCGTCCGAGTCGGCGGCGGCGCCGACGCGAAACGCGCGAAATCGACCGGCGTGGTCTGGGACCCAATCGGGGTTTAAATACGCGATCACCGTGAATACGCGATCGCTGGGGCGAAGACCCGGGGTGCCGGCGTCGTTGGATGGATCGGACGGGTCGTTGTCCAAGTGCGGAACGTATCGACACGCGTCGGAGCCGTATCGCGCCACCATGAGTCGGTCCGGGCTCTCGCAGCGCGCGATCTTCGAACGGAGATCAGCGTCGAGCGGCGTCGCGTCGCTCGTCGATTCGGACGTCGCGTCCGCCTCGGCGAGCGCTCGACGAAGCGCGTCCGGGACGCCGAGCAAAAGATCGACGCACGGTTTCAACCCGGCGAATTCGCCGCCCGCGGGTAGTTGTCCGACGGCGAGCACGGCGACGTCGTCGTCTCTTCCCTCTTGTCTCAAATTTTGCATGATACCGCGCGCATACAGTGCACGCGCCGCCGACGCCGCGTTCATCGCCGCGTCGCCCACGAACGCGTCGTCGATGACGACGTATCCGTCTCGCTGCAACGTCTCCAAATGTTCTCTCGTGAAAAACGTTGCCGACGCGCTCGCGCTCCTCTGTTTCTCCATCGTCCCCGCGACGTTATCCTCGGGCGCGTATCCCAACGCATCGATCATCTCCTTCATCTGTCGTCGAACCACCGTCGCTCGAGCGCGCTTCGGCGCGGCGACGAAACGCACCGAGAGCGTCGACGCGTCCCGCGCCGTCGCCGACGCGAACCGCTCCAACTCCACGCGCGCGTCTCTCCCTCCTCCCACGTACACCACCGCGTCCACCGAGTCGTCGCGCACGGCGAACGCGCCCGCACCGTGCGCGACGTCGAGCGCGCGCTCGAGCGCGATGAATCCATCGCCGTCGTCGCTCGCCGCCGCGCGTCTCCGAGACGATGCGCGGGTCGGACGACACCACCGCCGCGCCGCGACGACCGCGGTCGAGGACGGCGCCGACGACGACGTCGACGCGCGCGTCGGCGTCCTCGTCGCGAACGCCGCGATGGTCGCGATGGTCGCGTCGACGCGCATCGAACCGTCGTCACTCTGAGGCGCATCATCGTTCGTGTGTCGCGATGTCTCCCGCCGTGAAGACGCTCGGGTGCGTGCGCGCGACGACGACGACGACGACGACGACGATGATAACGAAGCGATGCGCGCGTGTCCGCGCCTCCGCGCCGCTCGCTCGGCTCGACGATCGACTGACCACGCGACTCGACCGTCGTCTGTCATCGCTCATCCACGCAGACCGAATCACTTTTGTCTCGACCAAGGCGACGCGCAAGTGAAGCGCATCGCCGCCTCGCTCCCGTGGTACGGTCCCAAGTACTCCCCGCACGATGTGCCGTCGTTTTACGACGTGAGCGGGATCACGGAATCGCCCGAGGTGTTCAAGGCGGTGGTGAACCTCTTCGTCGAGCGGTATCGCGCGCAGGGCGCGGACGGACCGACGCACATCGCGGGATTCGACGCGAGAGGGTTCCTGTTCGGACCACCGATCGCGATGGCGCTGAACATTCCGTTCGTGATGATTCGTAAGGCTGGGAAGCTTCCGGGAGTGTTGGTGTCGAGTGGGAAATACGTCACCGAGTACTCGACGGATGAGACGGTGATGCGACTCGGAAGCGTCAAGGCGGGCGATCGCGTGGTTTTAGTGGACGATTTGATCGCCACGGGCGGTACCGCGTTGGCTGGATTTAATCTCGTCGATCAGCTCGGCGCGCGCGTGCACGAATTCGCGGCGATGGTGAGTCTGCCGTTTTTGGATGGCGTGAAGAAGATTCACGAGCACGCCGACGGAAAGTTCAAAGACGTGCCGTGTTTCACGATGGTTGACGATTCCACCATCGGTCCGGAGATGGGACGGGATCCGCCCGCGGGCACGCCTCGCGTCGTCGCCGCGGGCGACGCCGCGAAGGTTCTCGCCGACATTGAAGCCGCTCGCGCGTCGGCGTAATTCGTTCGCTCGGTTTTCCGTTCCGTTAGTTCGTCTCGAGTTGCGATACCAATGTCTTCATTTTGTGCATCTACTCTATTACACTCACATCGCGCGCGCGAGTTTGATTGAATTATACCCCTTGATGTGTGTGCACCATCGCCTACGTTTACCCGTCCAACGCCCCGAACGCGCTCTCCTTTGCCCCGAAAGACGCGCCGCACCCGCAGCTCGCGTCGGCTTGAGGATTCTGCACCACCTCGAACGAGCTCTTAATCATCTCTTCCACGTAATCTATCGTCGCCCCTCGCACGAATTCATACGACACATCATCCACGACCACCTCAGCGCCATTCTCGGCGCGAAACACGCGATCTCCGCGCTCCGCGCCCCCCTCCCGCTCGAGCGTAAACTCGTACTTGAACCCGGAGCACCCGCCGCCCTCCACGGCGAGACGCAACCGCGTCCCCCCACCCTCACCCGCCGTCGACGCGTCTTCCTCCGCGAGCGCTCGAAGACGTCTCGCACACGCGTCCGTGAGCGTCAGCGCGTCTCGCGCCGCGCGCACCGCCGCCGACGAGGCGTCCGAGTTCGGAGGCGCCCCAGCCTCCCTCGCGGGACGCGTCGACGTCGACGACGCCCACGCGCGCGCGCACGCGCGAGACGACGCCCACGCGGACGCGCGAGACGACGACGACGACGACGACGACGACGACGCGGACTCGACGAGCGCGCGCGCGAATCGTCGCGCCGACATGACGCGCGAATCGTCGAGCGCGCGTCCCGATCTCAAGACGTCGACGGGCGCCCGTGGTCGGTCCGCCGTGGGGGACTCATCGGTGAGTCGTAA
>Ga0255780_10003797_pt1 | contig 13107 bp, 13 predicted proteins | sample 071ome_32_FD_179978 | JGI IMG/M metagenome (GOLD analysis project Ga0255780, IMG submission 179978) | Coastal salt marsh microbial communities from the Groves Creek Marsh, Skidaway Island, Georgia - 071405AT metaG (version 2) | ecosystem: Environmental > Aquatic > Marine > Intertidal zone >... | reverse complement strand
CCCATCTCCGTCACCGCCGACGTAGCGATCACCGGCCGTGACGTACCCGTGGCATCTACCACGAGAGCTGCCACCTCGGCGCACACATCGTGGACTCGCGGCGCATCGACCAGGTCGGCTCGCGTCACCACACCCAGTACGTGACGAACACCGAGGTGGCTGATGATGTCAAGGTGTTCATAGGTCTGCGCCCGCGGACCCTCCACGGCATCGACGATCAGCATCACCGCTGTAGCGCCGCCGACACCGGCGATCATCGTGTTGATGAAATCGATATGACCCGGCACATCGACGAACCCGATGCGGCGGCCTGATGGGGTGACACAGTGGGCAAAGCCGAGCTCGATCGTGAGTCCACGTTGTTGTTCCGCCGCGAGACGATCGGGGTCGGTGCCGGTGAGGGCGCGGACAAGCGCCGACTTTCCGTGATCGACATGGCCCGCAGTGGCAACGACCGGCATGCCTACTCCTTACCCATGGGTGTCATTGCGTCGCGCGCACGGCATCGACCACAACGGCGTCGTCGTCTGGGTGCACACTGCGCAGGTCAATCAATGTCTGCGCGTCACGCACCCGGGTGATCACCGGTGTGGCATGTCGACGCAATGCCGAGGAGTGGTCACCGTCGAGAGTCACCGCCCAGGAGTCGATGGTGGTGCCCGGCGCACTACCGGCACCAATTGCCGCATGGCTGCGCGCAACATGCACTCCGCACTGCTCGGCAATCGCACGTGCACGGCGCTCCACGTCGTCGAGAGGTGTACACACCATTGCCCAGAACGGAACGGCGTCAGCCGCATCACGGCGCAGATGGGCAAGCAGAACCGACTGCAACGACATCAAGGTCTGCGACCCGGGACGCAAGGCCCTCATCAGCGGGTGACGTGCACATGCCGCCACCAGATCGGCGCGCCCCGCGATGATGCCGCACTGTGGCCCACCGAGCAGTTTGTCACCGCTGAAGGTGACGAGGCCAGCGCCGTTGGACAGCGCATCACGCACCGCCGGCTCATCAGCGATCCATGCCGGCACCGGCTGCAACCGTCCACCGAGGAATGATGCCGAACTGTCGAGCAGTCCCGACCCGACGTCACACACCACCGGCACGCCGAGCGCGGCGAGATCGGCCACATCGACATCAGCGGTGAACCCAGACACCGTGAAGTTCGACGGGTGGATCCGCATGATGAGCGCGATGTCCTCGCTACGGACCGCACGTGCATAGTCGTCGCGGTGTGTGCGGTTCGTCGTGCCCACATCGACGAGGCGCGCGCCAGCACGTTCCATCACCTCGGGAATTCTGAAACCCCCACCGATCTCCACACATTCGCCGCGTGACACCGCCACACTGCGCCCCTCTGCGAGAGCGGCAACGACTAAGAGCACAGCAGCTGCATTGTTGTTGACGACCAGAGCTGATTCGGATCCGACGAGACCCGCAAGCAGCGCGGAAATTGGCTCGTGTCGCGACCCGCGCCCACCGCTGCTGAGGTCGTACTCGAGATTCAACGGTCGGTCACCCGCTGAGCTGAGCGGCGCCCGGCCGAGGTTGGTGTGCAACAACACACCCGTGCCATTCACGACGCGACGTAACAACGAGGCCTCAAGATCTTGTGCTCGTTCGCGAGCTACGTCAGCCGCACGGGTCGGCGCATCAGCGATGGCCGACCGAGCAACCGCGACGAGCACACCATGTGGCAGATCAATCGTGACGGCCAACTCACGTGCCAGACGGTCGACAGAGGGTGGTCGCTCAACCATGGCGAGCCACACGCGACGCGTTCACGACAGTTCGAAACCCTCGTAGCCGGCCGCAGCCACCGCCTCGAGGCGCTGACGGAACCGCGGCGCTCCGCCGTTATACATCATGTGGCGCATGCGATCACGACCCTCAAGATTTGAGTTGTACCCGGTGAACCAACTGCGCGCCTGCCGCAGCAACAGCATCTGATAGAGGCCGGCGACCTCGTCTTGCCATTGTTGCTCGGCGTCTGCGGTGCACTCCACGGTGGCGGCTCCCACCTCGCGCATATGCGCCAACAACTCGCGCACAAAGTCCACACCGGTTTCGATAATGCGGGGGAAGTTCGTGGTCGGGGCCGCTCCCTGCGGGCCCTCGGGCAGCAACATGTTCGGGAAGCCGGCTACCTGCACACCGAGGTAGGTACGGGGGTCATCGACCCAGACATCACGCAACCGCCGCCCATCACGGCCGACGATGTTCATATGGTCGAACGCACCGGTGATGGCATCGAACCCTGTCGCGTAGATGATCACGTCCACGTCATGCAGGTCGTCACCCACGCGGATTCCACTCGGGGTGATCTCGCTGATCGGTGATGCGGAAATGTCGACAAGATGCACATGGTCGTGGTTGTAGGCCTCGAAGTAGTTCGTCTCCATCGGCACGCGTTGCACACCAAATCCGTGATCGGTCGGGATCAACTTCTCTGCGGTTTCTGGATCATGCACGCGTTCGCGAATCTTGTCGGCAATGAACGCCGAGAACTCGGCGTTCGCCTCAGGGTCCATGAGTACTTCGCGATAATTCGCCAACCAGATCGCAAACCCGGGTTGCCCGTAGAGCTCCTCCCAGAATGCACGACGTTCTTCGGCGGTGGTGTCGGCATACCGGGTGGCGACCGGGCCGTGGATGAACCCTCCGGGTGTTTGCGCGCACCGCTCGAAAATGTCGTCGTATGACTGCTTGATGGTCGCCATCTCCTCACGGGTGATCGGCGAGTTGTGCAGCGGAGCGCACCAGTTCGGGCGTCGCTGGAACACTTTGAGTTCGCCAACATCAGCAGCGATGGCGGCGATGAGTTGCACCGCCGTCGCACCAGTACCGATCACGGCAACTCGTTGGCCGGTCAAATCGATGCCGTCGCGCGGCCAGTCGAATGTGTGGAACGACGGCCCAGCGAAGGTGTCCATCCCCGGGTAGGTCGGTCGTGTCGGCACCGACAGCAGACCGACCGCAGGGATGAGGAATCGGCAGGTGCGCACTACACCATCGCCGGTGGTCACCTCCCACCGGTTCGCGTCCTCGTCGTAGATGGCATCGGTGACCGGGGAGTTGAAGGCCATGTGCTGGCGAAGGTCGAACCGATCGACGACGTGCTGGAGATATCGGTAGGTCTCCGGTTGGGGCGAGAATCGCTCGGTCCAATCCCAGTCGGCAAGCAACTCATTCGAGAACGAATACGAGTAGCTGAAGCTCTCGGAGTCGAACCGGCATCCCGGATAGCGATTCCAGTACCACGTGCCGCCAGCGTCGGAACCAGCTTCGACGACGATGACGTCCATCTCCATCTCGCGGAGCCGGAACAGCGAGTAGATGCCGCACACGCCAGCGCCGATGATGATCGCCTCATGATCAACACCCTCGGTCCATGTGCCGCGTGTGGCGGTTCTGGTCACCGTGGATGTCGACATGTGGCCTCCTCCATCACCGTCGGGATACGCATGAACCTAGACAGCAACCCGTCAGCCGACGAAGTCGCACGATGCAGCCACCCCACGCCGATATCAATTCCCGGCGACGCGACGGTCGTATCCCGCCCAGTAGGGCTCGCGCAGGGCTTTGCGTTGCACCTTGCCCACCGGGCTCTTCGGCAACGGTTCGGTCCGCACCACGACCTCCGACGGTTTCTTGTATGAACCGAGTCGCTCCGCGCAGAGCGCCACCAGTTCATCTGAGGTGACGGCAGCCCCGTCGGCCACAACGCACACGGCGACCGGGGTTTCACCCCAGCGTTCGTGTGGTGCCGCAAACACCGCGGCCTCGATCACATCGGCATGATCGCACAGCACATTTTCCAATTCGGCTGGCCACACGTTGAAACCGCCGGTGATGATCATGTCGTCTTTCCGATCGAGCACGTAGAGATACCCGTTGTCGTCGATGCGTCCGATATCGCCGGTGAGCACGAACCCGTCCGCTGTCATCCGTTCGGCGGTGGCGTCGGGGTTCTCCCAAAAGCCGGTCATCTGGCCGTCGCACCGGATCGCAATCTCGCCCTCGTCGCCAATCGGCAGTCGTATCGAGGGGTCTTCGGTATCGCGGATCTCAAGACGGGCAAAGGGCAGACACCGACCTGCTGATCGCAGCGGTTCGGACCCCGGCACCTCAGAGAACCATTCCGATGGCCCCATCATCGACACCGGCACCGCCTCGGTCTGTCCGTACCCCTGGTACAGCACATCGCCGAATACGTCGCGGGCCAGCAATGCCGTTTCGTCCATGATCGGCGAACCGCCGATCTGGATGACCTTCAACCGCGACCAGTCACGGCCTCGTGCCGACTCATGCCGGGCGAGGGCATTCAGCATCGTTGGCACCGCGAACATGTACTGGATTGGATGTTGCTCCATCACCTCGATGGTCTCGGCCACATCGAAGCGCTCCAGCAGCACATTTGTCCCACCCGACAACCACGTGGGGGTGTACAGATATCCCGAACCGTGCGAAATCGGCCCGACGTGCAAGCAGGCATCGCCCGGGTCCATCGGCGGGAAGTTGTAGAACCAGTCGCGACCGGCATCGAGCCACGACTTGTGGGAGTAGGCCACGCCCTTCGATTTGCCCGTGGTGCCGCCGGTGTGGCGGATCACGCACCAGTCATCCGGGGCGATCAACACATCGGGGTCGGTGCTGTCTTGGGCAGCCAGCCAGTCCTCGTACCCGTCGTCACGAATGAGGACCACGTCGAGTTCCGGGCAGCGCTCCAACACATCAGCGACCTCGCCATGGTGCTCTGCCGTCACAACAAGCCCGCGACATCCGGTGTGCGACAGCATGTGGTGATGGCTCTCGGGCGAATTGCGCGCATACAGCGGCACCCGCACCAGGCCGGCAGCGGCGGAACCCGCGAAGAAGTCCTGTGCCCCGATCGAGTTGTCTTCCAAGACGCCCACCCGATCGCCGGGTCGTAAACCAGCAGCCAGCAGTCCGTTGGCCAATCGGACGGCGCGCTCCCATGCCTCGGCAAAGGTCAGTGCACGGTCGCGGTGCACGATCGCTGTGCGGTTCGCGTTGTACTCAGCGGCTTGACGCATGAGGGTGCGCAGGTCCATGAACGGCTCCTCGGTCGTCGGGCGGGGACACTGTGAAACTACTTGGCGGCCGTGGTGGCGCTCCCCTCGAGCTGGCCCGGCTCGGCGGCGCCGTGCGCAGCTCAGAACACCGTGTTCATCAGATCGATCACCGCATCGGTCCACCGGGGCAGATCCGCAGGTGCGGTGGCGATCACGAGATCTGCTCCGTCGATGGTGTCGCGCAGTGACGTAGCTGTCTCCACGGGATGCGATGAATCACCAGTCCACGCGCAGATGGTGGTCGTGACGTCCAGACCCGCCAGAAGGTGCAGCGGCGGCAGGTCGCACACGGCCGCGCCGCGCAACGCGGCCGCCGTGCGCAACGGGTCTGCGGCACGAAGGCGCTCGGCACCTCGTGCATGCCAGACGTCAGCGAGTGGATCAGGGGGCGCAACCAGGGCATTCAATGCGATCACCTCGTCGATACGCCCCGCGCCGATCGCCGCAGCCGAGGTCAGGTATCGATCGACCTGCTCAGCTCTCGTTGCCCACGCCGTTGGCGGGATGACCAACGCGAGACCGGCCACACGATCAGGCGCGATCAGCGCAGCATTCAGCGCTGTCGCAGCACCCATAGAGGCGCCTGCGGCCACGAACCGGTCAATGCCGAGCGCATCGGCGACCGCGACCATGTCGCGGGCCAGTTCTGACCATTCGTACCGGCCAGCATCGACAGGGTCGGCGGACTGTCCGTGGCCGACAGCGTCGTACCGCACGACGTCAGCAATGGGCGCAACCCGGTTGTGATCGATGAGCGGTAGGCGGTCCTCGTCGTCCATCGACGAGGTCAAACCGTGAGCCCAGATGATGGCTGGGCCGGCACCGGCACGGCGACATGACAGTTCCAGCCCGCGCGCGGCTACCCGACAGCGATCGACCGCCACCATGACCTCGTCACCCGCCCGGGGTGAATTCCCCAACCGGGCCAGCAAATGTTGCGCAACAACTGGCGTCGCCATACACGACGTCAACATCAAGCCCGATCGCCTCAAACAAATTCGCAATCGAGCGATTGTCAGGGTGGCAGATCTGCAGGCGCTCAAGACGAAGGCCGCCCGTCACGGTCCGAGAGGGGTGCGGGGTGTCACCCCAGTCGATGAGAAAAGGGATTGCCCCGCCGCCATCGTCCGACGGGAAACTCAGGCGCCATGTCAGCAATCCCGCTGGTGACTGCCGGAACGTTGCCTGCGGCGCGCCGTATGTGATACCGACCCGTGCAGCAGCATCGATCGCGACCTCGAGCGACACTGGCCGGGCGCATATCGTTGCCACCCGGGCTGAACTTGTCGAGCCGATGGTGTCGATGCCGAACGGCCGCGGCGATGCGGGCGTTGGCTGCGTGGGATCAGGACCGATGATTTCGAGGTATCGACCATCATCAAACGAGACCAGCCGGTTCCATGTGCCGAGGCCCACGTGGTGTCCCCCGATTTCCGTCGTGACACCGGTCGCCTGCTCCAACTCTGTGGCCGTGATATCGACCTCGCTCGTCGCGAGCACAACGTGATCGACGACAGCGGTCACGAGATATCCCCGAATCGGGGAGCGACCCCATCTGGCAAGGGCACGGCGAACGCGTTCAACGTGAACGACACGCACGAGTAGTAGCCCGCGAGGGTCACCACTTCGACAGCGACAGCATCTCCGGCCACGGCCTGCAGGATGGCCATCAGCGTCTCCTCCGCATGCCCGGTTGTGACCAGGGCACGCACCACGTCGTATGCCGCTGCGCCGAAAGCGTCACTGTGCGCCGCCACAGCATCGCGGTCACCGACCGCGATCGCTTCAATTAGTTCGTCTGCCATGCCCTCGCGACGGCCAATGCCCGAGTGAGCCCAGAATTCGAACTCACTACGCCAGTGAGCACCCACCGTGAGAATGACCAGTTCACGCACGACCGCCGGCAGACCTGACGAGAACCGCAAGACTTCGCCCGCCGCAGCAAGAGCACGACCAACCTCGGGGATATGCAGCCACGCGTTGAACGGGCCTGCAAGAACACCATCATCCACCATCCACGGCGCAGCTCCGCGAGGTCCGTTGATCACCGAGCCCCACAATGCGGATTGTTCGGCGTTGAGATCACCGACGCGCAGCGCGCCAAGCCGCCCGACTCGTTGGCTCTCAGTCATTGCACTTTGGGCAACACATCACTCGCGAGGCGATGCAGTTGCTCGTCAACCTTGTCGTAGGAGTCTCCGGGCATCCCGGGGAACAAGATCAGATTCTCGACACCGAGTTCATCGCGGTAGAACCCTATGGTCTCCGCCACGTCTTCCGCGGTGCCCACCGCCCATGTGCGCTGCCGGTCCATCGAATCCTCAAGGGTGGGAATCAGGCCGGGCGGCGACGGTCGGCCGTCATCACCCATGTAGCCCTTCGACCATCCGTAGGGTCCGAGGAACTTCCAGAACTCATCGTGCCCGTCACGCACCGAGGCCACCGCTGCTTCACGGCTGTCGTCCACGCATGTGCATAACACGAGCGTCCGCTTCTCTCCCGGAGCGAGTGCTGTGCCGTGGGTTTGCTCATACACCTCCGCGAAGTGTTCCCAACGCATCTTGGTGAACGAATGGTGGTTGTTCCAGAACACCCCACCCCACCCGCTGCGAGCGACCTGGTCCAAAGTCGGCGGGGAGGTAATCGCCTGCCAGATCTCGTACGGATAGAGCGGTCGCGGCAACAAACTGAGTTCTTCGACGAAGCCTCCACGGTCTGGGATACCCGGCACCGGGAAGTCGTACACGTCGCCATGGAACGAGAACGATTCGTTGTCGAGCGCGAGCCGAATGACCTGCATCGCCTCATCGAACATCGCGCGATTGAGGTCATCGGCATCTTTGCGATCGGGGTTGTCGAAACTGCCGATCTTGGTGCCTAGGTTTTCTGCTTCGCGTGGCACGGTCCCACGACCCACGCCGAGGATGCCGCGACCACCGGAGATGTTGTGAAGGGTGGCAAAGTCCTCCGCCAATTTCAGCGGATGCCATTGCGGCACGATGTTGAACGCCATACCGATGCGGATCCGCTCGGTGCGTTCGGCGAGGATTGACCCGATGAGAATGCCGTTCGGCACGACCTCATAGCCCTCGTATTGGAAATGGTGTTCGGTCAGCCAGAACGAGTCGAACCCGAGTCGATCGGCCACCACCCCCATATCCAGAATGCGTTCGGTCGCACGCCAGACGGTTGCAGCGTCATAGCGGCGTTCGGTTGGTGCTGGCCGACCTGCACCTGCATCATCCATCTCCACGCCGCCAAAGAGGAAGATTCCGGTACGCATCTGCCAATGCTGACACAGAACCTTCGCGCGCGACGTGGTCGCGATGCGCAACCGCGCGTGCCGCATACCGTTGATGCTTCAGCGGAGGACCGAGTCGACAATCGATGCTGCCGGCGCGACAGTTGTCACCCCGTGCGCAGAGTGCCCCATTGTCCAAAATGCCTCACCGACGACAACTCCATTTGAGTCGAGCCCGTTGTCCATGGTGCGCAGCACCACATCATCGATGATGCTCGACGCCACCGCTGAGCGCCACTCCCCCGCGGCCAAACTCTCTGTCGCCGCGATCAACGGTGACCCGAGATAGGCGGCATCACAGCCAAGCACCAGCGCCGCCTCCATGCTCGCACGATCGCTGACGCCACCGGCGAGCACCAGAGGGACATCGGTCATATTCCGCACTGCACGAACAAACGCGAACGGATTCATCCATCCGGTAAATCCGCCGGCACCGGCCGACAACAGCACCAAGGCATCTGCGCCGGCATCGAGGGCGCGACGGGCATGATGCGCGGTGGCGACAACAGCGATCACTGCACGCCCCGCCGCGTGGACGGGCGCCGCGATGCCCGATGGCGAACCGACGCTGACGATGATCGCTGCACACCGCGACGACAGTGCTGCGTCGAGATGATCATCACGGCGATCACCTGCAAGACGTAGGGGAATGTTCACCGCGTATGCCCGGTTCCCCACCACGGCCTCATCGATGTGCGCGAACCACTCACGCAATTGCAGCCCGTCACGGGCATTCGTCGTGGGAAACGAGCCGATGATGCCCGCCGACATGCAGGCCACCACCAATTCGGGGCCTGAGACATCAGTCATCGGTGCTGCAATCAGCGGCGCGCGTTGGGCGCCCACGATTTCGCGGATGTCGCTCATGGGCCGAACCTAGTGGCCACGTTCACGCGGTACCGTGGGCCTATGTCCGCTGTTCGGCGGTTTCTTCTCATGATCGTGGCCGCTGCGGCCATGGTCGGCCTGGCCACTTCCGGCGCGTCGGCTGCTGACAGCCGGGTCCACATCATCGAGATCTCGGGCACCATCGATCTCGGGCTATCAGCCTTCCTCGATCGTGAACTCGGCGACGCCGCCGACGACAACGTGGCTGCCGTCATCATCGACATGGATACGCCCGGAGGTCGGCTCGACGCCGCGGTCACGATGCGCGATGCATTGCTGCGCGCAGAGGTTCCGGTGCACACCCTGGTCGATTCCACGGCACTCAGCGCCGGTGCTCTGCTCGCCCTGGCGACCGACACGATTGCGATGACCCCAGGTGCAGTCATCGGCGCCGCCACGCCGATTATCGGCGGCACGGGGGAAACCGCTGATGCCAAGACGATCTCGGCGGTCCGCGGGTTGTTCGAATCCACAGCCGAGGCCACCGGACGCGACCCACTCGTCGCCGCCGCCATGGTGGACACCGATGTCGAAGTGGAGGGGGTCATCGGCGCAGGCCAACTCCTCACCCTGACAACTACCGATGCTCTCAACACCGGTATCGCCGATGTCGCCGTGGATGACCTCGATGATCTCATGGCGTACCTCGGGCTCGAGTCGGCCACGATTGAACGCATCACTCCGGGCATCAGCGAGTCGCTGGTGCGGTTCCTGACATCGCCAGCGATCGCCGGGTTGCTGCTCCTCGCCGCGGTGGGGCTCTTCATCGCCGAGTTCTCGACCGGCGCCGGTGGGCTGCTCGCGTTCGGCGGCGCGGGCGCCCTGGCGTTGTTCTTGTGGGGGCACCTTCTCGCGGGTCTCGCCGGATGGGAGGACCTCGCCCTCCTCGGCCTTGGGGTCGCACTCATCCTCGTGGAGATATTCATCATTCCAGGCTTCGGCATAGCCGGCATCGCCGGCACTCTGGCCGCGGGCGCCGGCCTTGTCCTCGCACTCCTCGGCCGCGACCTGACCTACGCACCCGATGGGACAGTGACCACCGCAATCATCACCGTCGCTGCGGTGGCTGTCGGGGCGCTGGTTCTCGTGGTCGCGATGATCACGATCATGGGCACTCGCGCGCGACTCATACGTGCCGACCGGGGATTGATGTTGCGCAGCACGGTTACCGGGGGTGTCGCTCCGCGTGACCGACAGCGCCGGTGGCTCGATGTCTTTGGCGGCAACGACCGACTTCCTCGTAACGCACCGGGCGACAGCGTCAACGACGACAACTAGGGTGACATGGTAGGAGGTCCAATGGACACTAGTCAGATCCTCGCCATCGTGATCGCAGCGGTTGCCGTGCTGTTGCTGTCACTGATTCTCTACTTCATCCCCGTCGGGCTATGGATCACGGCGATCTTTTCTGGGGTACGCGTACGTATCGCAACCCTTATCGGCATGCGGTTGCGCAAGGTTCCGCCGGGGCAGATCATTCGCCCACTCATCAGCGCCACAAAAGCAGAAATCGACCTGCAGATCGGGCAGATGGAAGCGCACTTTCTTGCCGGCGGCGACGTTGGCCGCGTGGTCGACGCGCTGATTTCGGCCGACCGAGCAAATATCGAACTGCCGTGGAAACGCGCCACCGCCATCGACCTCGCTGGCCGAGATGTGCTCCAGGCCGTGCAGATGAGCGTGAACCCGAAAGTGATCGACACCCCGCGCGTGGCCGCGGTGGCTAAAGACGGCATTCAGGTTGTTGCGGTGGCCCGAGTGACCGTGCGCGCCAACATCGACCGGCTGGTCGGCGGTGCTGGCGAAGAAACCGTGATCGCCCGCGTTGGCGAAGGCACCGTGTCGGGTATCGGTTCAGCCGAGACCCATAAATGGGTGCTCGAAAACCCCGAGGCAATTTCGAAGCGAGTACTCGAGCGCGGTCTCGACGAGGGTACGGCATTCGAAATTCTGTCCATCGACATTGCCGACGTTGACATCGGCCGCAACATCGGGGCTGAGCTACAGACCGACCAGGCTGAAGCCGACAAGAAAATTGCCCAAGCACAAGCAGAGCAACGGCGGGCAATGGCAGTTGCCGAAGAGCAGGAGATGCGCGCCCAGGTCGTTGCAGCCGAAGCTCAAGTTCCTTTGGCTCTCGCCGAGGCATTGCGATCCGGAAACCTCGGTGTCATGGATCTGTACCGCATGCAGAACGTGCAGGCAGACACCGATATGCGGCGCAGCATCGCGGGTGAGGAAGGCACGATCGAGCAGTGACCGCCGTTCCTGCAGGCTGGTACCCCGATCCATCAGGCCAGTTCGAAACCCGTTATTGGGACGGCACAGCGTGGACCCACCACACCGCCCGGCCGGTCAACTCACCGGCCGCAGAAGCGGCCTCCTCGGCCCCCAATCAGCGCATTGACCACGCGAGCGCTGGCGCCACACACAATGCAACGACGGCCGACCGAGGGGCACGATCGGCTCCCGTTGATCGTGTCACCGCGCCGAGCCGAGCACGTCCTCGTCGCCCCGCGTCCGCCACGGTCGCTTCTGGTAGCGATCACACTGCAAATCGGCAGGCATCAGCAGTAGCGGCGCGAGCGGTTCAACAGGGCCACATCGATGCGAACGACGCCGCGCGCATCGCCCGTGCGGCGACACGACCCCGGCAGGCACGCATCACCCACCTCGACCGTGACGCGCTGCGCGATGCCATCGTCCTCAACGAAGTTCTCGGCCCGCCTGTGGCACTGCGACCGCCAGAACGCTGACCGCTCAGCGCGACATGCCCAACACGATGGGCACCCCATCGACATCGCGCACTCGTAGCGGAGCACCATAAGCCGCCGACAGCACATCGTCGCGCAGCACGTCGGCGGGACTCCCCGAGGCAACGACAACACCGTCGGCGACCAGCACAAGACGATCGGCATACACCGCTGCTGATGTCAGATCGTGCATGGCCGCGACCACCGCGAGATGGTCATTACGGCGCAATTCATCGATCAGAGTCAACACGGCATCACGGTGCCCCAGATCAAGCGCGCTGGTGGGTTCGTCGAGCAGCAGTACACCGGTTTGCTGTGCCAGAGCCCGCGCAATGACCACACGTTGGGCCTCACCTCCCGACAGCGAAGTGACATACCGATCAGCGAAGGCCAGCAGTCCAAGACATTCGAGCACCGACGCCACCACCTCATGGTCGCGGTGTATCTCTCGTCCAGCACGACCGACATGGGCCGTTCGACCGAGAAGCGCATACTCGGCGACGGTCATCCGGTCCGGAAGAATCGGATTTTGCACGACCATTGCCACATTGCGCGCGTTACTCGGTTGGCCGTCGATCAGCACCTGACCGCTGTGGGGGCTGAGGTCTGCAATTGCGCGCAGAAGGGTCGTCTTTCCCGCACCGTTCGGACCGATGAGCGCCACCCACTCACCGGCCTGCACGGCGACATCAACATCGCGGAGGACCTCACGGTGGCCAATCCGTACCCCAACGCCATGTGCTGCGAGTCGGGCCATCACGGGTTCACCGCCTGGCGCCGCCACAGAATCAACGCAAAGAACGGTGCACCGACGAACGCGGTGATCACTCCAACGGGCATCTCAACCGGGGCCACCAGTGTGCGCGCACCCACATCGACACCGGCGAGAAAAGCCGCGCCGACAAGTGCGGACACGGGAATCACGATCCGGTAGCTCGAACCGACCAGAATCCGCACCACATGCGGCACGACGAGACCGACGAACGCGATCAGGCCACTGACGGACACCGCCGCGGCGGTCATCAACGATGCCACCACCACGACACGCAGCCGGACCCGCACCGGGTC
>Ga0255780_10003781_pt1 | contig 13125 bp, 12 predicted proteins | sample 071ome_32_FD_179978 | JGI IMG/M metagenome (GOLD analysis project Ga0255780, IMG submission 179978) | Coastal salt marsh microbial communities from the Groves Creek Marsh, Skidaway Island, Georgia - 071405AT metaG (version 2) | ecosystem: Environmental > Aquatic > Marine > Intertidal zone >... | reverse complement strand
CGGCAATAGTCGCCAGCATATTTATTTTATTATGTTGACCGTTTACTTTTGGTCGGATCGAAACGTTACAAAAATCACTAACAATCTTCAACCTGTTTGAGTCGAGTGCCTCACCGCGAACATCCGCCGAATCGTTGAACCCAAACGTTATGATGGACTTATCCTTAACTTGATCCTTTAGAAAATTAAAATGCGCGTCATCTGAATTCAAAATTACTATTCCGTCTTGCCGAACCCCTGTAAAAATCTCTGCCTTAGCCTTAGCGACGGCGTCCTGCGAGCCAAGCTCACCGATGTGCGCAGTTCCAATATTCGTAATTAGCGCAATATCTGGCCTGACTAACTTGGACAGCACTCCCATCTCACCCGCATGATTCATGCCAAGCTCCAACACGACATAGCGATGTGATGCCCGAAGACGAAGCAACATTCGAGGTACACCAATGTCGTTGTTGAGATTACCCTCTGTAGCCAAAACGGCACCATCCTCAGAGGATGCCCGCAGCACTTTTGCGAGCATATCTTTCACCGTTGTCTTACCGTTGCTACCAGTAATACCAAAGACTAAAGGTGAAAATTGATTACGCCACCATCTAGCCAGCTCGATGTATCCCACACGCGTATCAGGTACAACTAGAAAAGCCAAATTTTTAACGCTTTTACCAAGACCATCCGGGACACGAGAAACCATACAGGCGACCGCCCCATTTTGAGATGCTTCAGCTATGAAACTATGGCCATCGTAATTTGGTCCCTTTATCGCAATGTACAAATCACCATGTTTTACGGCCCGGCTGTCAGTCGACACATTCGACACGGCGGTATTCTCTGGCCCGATCAATTTTGTCTTGGACTCCTTCGCGTATCGAGCGATGTCAAACATTCACAGACACTCCTCTTCCCGAGCAGTCACCCTCGATGCTTCTCAAAACTTGGGTCGATATCGCCACATCGTCAAACGGAATTTTTTTACCCCTAACATCTTGATATTTTTCATGACCTTTGCCCGCTATTAGCACGATGTCCCCAGGGGCGGACATCCCGATGGCCAGGTTTATCGCGGCTTCTCGATTTTCCTCAATAAGATAGCCGTCAACATTATCGGCAACAATGTCTGAAATTATTTTTTTTGGATCCTCGAATCTTGGATTGTCACTGGTAACAATAGCAACATCCGCACCTTTGATAACTGCCTCACCCATGTCGAAGCGCTTTGTTGAATCTCGACCGCCCCCTGCACCAAATACACAGATTAATTTAGCGTCACTTTGTTTGATTGAATTAAGGGCGGCTAACGTTTGACGCAACGCATCTGGCGTATGGGCGTAATCAATAAAAACGGAGCGCGAGAAACCACCCGAGAGCTTTTGAAGACGACCGTCAACTGGCTGAAGTTTTTGCACCACATTACAGACTTCGGGAAATTTAAATCCAAGACTCAGAAGAACCGACGTCACAGCGAGTAGATTTTGCACATTGAAGCGACCAATCAAAGAACAGTTGATCTCTCCTGTGCCCCAAGGGGTAACCAAGTCAAATTTGGTACCGGATACATCTAAAAATAAATTTTTTACTCGCACATCCGCTAAAGGATTTTCATAACTGTACGTCACCACATTCCGTCCAACTGAACGAAGCAGATCAGCAATCTCTTTTCCAAATTCGTCGTCAATATTGAGAACCGACTTAAAGAGATTCGGTGTAGAAAATAACCTCGACTTAGCTAATCCGTATTCATCGATCGTACCGTGATAGTCTAGGTGATCATTTGTTAGATTAGTGAAAAGTGCGACGTCTATCTTTGTCCCATCTAGTCGACCTTGATCGAGAGCATGGGACGAGGCTTCCATCGCCACTCCACTCACCCCGCCATCGACAAGTTTACGAAACGCCTGTTGCAGCGTGACCACATCTGGCGTTGTTTGCCCCGAAAGAATATCGTGTTCAACGGTGGTGCCATAGCTCCGAATGCCTAATGTACCCACACTCGCCGAGTTCAGTCCAAGCTTGACTAATGCTTGAGCAATCCACTCAGCGCACGTGGTCTTTCCGTTCGTACCAGTGACCGCACAAATTTTTAGAAAGTGACTGGGATTCCCGTAAAATCGAGACGCAAACTGGCCAACAATTTTTCGGATTTCCTTCCAGCCAAAATTTGGGACGTTAACGGCCACGGGCTTCGCTTGACCAATTGACTCCCAAACTACGGCTGAAGCACCTCGAGACACTGCATGGTCTATATAGTCTCTTCCATCATGGGATGAACCCGGATATGCAAAAAAAACGTCTCCATCTGAGACTCTTCGGCTATCTATTTGAACTCCTGTGAAGGAAACACCAAGATCATTGAAAGCGGCTTGAAAACTCCCGTAGTTATCATTGTGTTTTTCAGCCAACTCGCTTTTAAGGAATCGTTTGGCTTCGGAGAATTTCATACCTTGTCCGGTGGTGTAACTACTTTAACCTCTTGGGTTTCAGTGGGAACCTCTGGCATCACACCCATTATTCTCAGGGCACCCTCCATGACCTTTTTAAAGGCTGGAGCAGCCACCTGGCCGCCATAATATTTCTTACCCTTTGGCTCATCTACCGAGACCGCTACAATTAACCTCGGGGCAGACGCAGGTGCCAAACCAACAAAAGACGATAAATAAAGATCTGCAGCATACTTTCCACCCAGAAGTTTATGTGCTGTCCCCGTTTTACCAGCAACTCTGTAGCCGGGTATTGCGGCGGCACTCGCAGTCCCTCCCTCCCGGGTAACTTGCTCTAGCATCGTCAACACTTGGCTCGCAGTCCTCTCAGAGATGACTCTTTCACCGTCTATGTCACCTCGAGCTTTCTCGAGTGACACTGGTAATAATTTTCCGCCAGTGGCAAATATTGTGTAAGCCCTCGCGAGTTGCAACAAGCTCACCGATATACCCATGCCGTAGGATGCAGTGGCTTGATCTATTGGCTTCCACTCGCTTAGGGGACGGAGCTGACCAGATACCTCTCCTGGAAACTTACTTCCAGTCACACGTCCAAAACCAGAGTTTGCCAGCAAATTACGCAAACGCTCAGCTTGTAACATCATTGCGATCTTCACCGAACCAACGTTCGACGACTTTTGAATAATCTCTGTAACCGTCAGCAAGCTCTCGTCAGGATGAGTGTCTTTAATCGTGTATTTGCCAAATCGTAAACGTCCATCCTCAATGTCTACGAGGGTCTTAGGCGTAATTAAGCCATCCTCCAAAGCTGCAGCTACTGTAAATGGCTTTAGTGTTGATCCTGGCTCGAACAAATCAACTACTGCTCTATTTCTAGTCCATTCAGGTTTGTACGTTTGCCGGTTGTTTGGATTGTAGCTCGGCCAATTTGCAAGAGCTAAAATTTCTCCACTCTGTACGTCTAAGACTACGATGCTTGCAGACTTTGCCTGATGTTCTTGAGCCGTATTTTTGGCCTCCCGAAATGCCAAATACTGAATGTTGCGATCAATCGATAAGGCAAGCTCTTTTCCGTTTTCGACTGATGCCAAAGTCGCCGGCTCCTCGACGACTTGTCCGCGTCTATCTCGAATAACTCTGAGGCTTCCTGGTTTCCCGGCGAGCCAGTCCTGATAGGAATATTCCAACCCCTCTTGCCCCGCATGATCAACGCTGGTGAATCCGATTAAGTGGGCTGAAGCGTCACCACCAGGGTAATAACGCTTATACTCAGTTTGTAGTGCAACACCTGGCAACGAGAGCGACATAACTTTCTCAGCAGTTTGCGGTGCGACCTGTCTTTTAAGATACACAAACTCTCGGTTCGTTTGACCCAATCGCCTCGACAGCGCCCCATAGTCGACACCGAGAATCAGAGCCAATTCCTTTATTTTCTCTCTGGGAATCTCTTTGAGGTTTAATTCAGACGGATTCGCAAATACGCTCGCAGCCTCAGCACTGATCGCAAGTGGCTCCCCATTCCTGTCGCGTATGACACCCCTCGTCGCCACAAGCTCCTTGGTTCTTTCGTAACGTAGCTCGGCCTCAGATTGTAAAAACTCATGATTCACCCCTTGGCAGTAGAACGCTCTGGCAATTAAGGAGATGAACCCAAGGAAAAATAGGCTAACTACGAACCGTGCTCGCCACACAGGGAAACGAATACTCAGGGCTGTATTCGGACGCCTATTCATCAGCACTGCTCCTCGTAACGCCGATCAATAATCTCTCATCTTTAGGCCCGGGATACTTCATTTTCAAGCGAGCGACGGCGAGCTCTTCGATGCGCGATGGAGATCCCCAATACCCTCTTTCTATAAGAAGCTTATTTTGCGTCTCACGAATTTGCGCCTCCGCGACTCGCATCAATTCAATCTCGTTAACCAATTTGCGAGACTCATGTCTCGACACAACGAGCGAAAGGGACGAGAGGAGAATTCCACCAAAAAATATCAACGCGACTTTCACGCAGTGACCCTTTCAGCAACCCTCATGATTGCGCTGCGAGACCTGACATTTCGAGATATCTCAGAACTACTGGCTCGTACTGCTCGCCCCACCAGGCGATACATGCTCTTTGGCAACTCACTCGCCCTTACGGGCAATCGATCTGGAACGTCAATTGAACATATCTTTTTAAAAAATCTTTTAACGATCCTATCTTCTAGCGAGTGAAAACTGATAACCACAATCCTCCCGCCTACACTTAGCCTTGATATCACGTCCTGCAAGAATTGCTCCAGGTCCTCCAATTCTCGGTTAACAAAAATACGTATCGCTTGAAATGTTCTTGTCGCCGGATTCTTTAATACCTGATACCTTTTTGGAATCGCATCGGTCACAATATCGACTAGTTGTCGGGTAGACACCAATTCACATGTCTGTCGTTCTTGGACAATTTTTCGCGCGATATTCTTAGCGAATCGCTCCTCTCCAAAATCTTTCAGGACTTGAGTGATCTCATCGGCGGTCGCACCGTTTAGCCAATTGGCAGCACTCATGCCTTGGGTGACATCCATACGCATGTCCAGGGGGCCGTCAGACATAAAACTGAAACCACGGCTTGCGTCATTTAACTGCGGAGACGAGACACCCAGGTCGAGCAAAACACCGTCGATTTCAGCTATTTGATAACCGGATAGGATTCGAGTGATATCAGCGAAACTCCCATGGACAATTTGAAAATTTTCCTTGGGTAAAGAATTAGCAGAGAGCACGGCATCAGCATCCTTGTCCACTGCAATCAGGCGACCGCCCTTGCCAAGCTTTTTAAGTATCTCTTTACTATGGCCACCCCGGCCAAAAGTCCCATCTAGATATGTCCCTGACGACCTCACGTTTAACGCGTCAACGGCCTCGTGTAGAAGAACTGAAAAGTGTCCCTCCGGCTCAGTGCGAATTGAGGTCACCGAATACTCTTCCAAGGCTAAAGAGAAAAATTTTCCATGCCATCAGGCATCTCGAAGGGATGATCATCAATGACGGATATTTGCCTATCCCAACCGTCTTGCCCCCAAATCTCAAAGTGACTGCCCTGCCCCACCAACATGACTCTTTTGTTCAACTCTGCAAACTCACGCTGACTTGGAGGAATAGTCACTCGACCGGAGGCATCCAGGTCCATCTCCTCCGCAAAACCAACCAATAACCTTTTCCAGAGGCTGAGTTTTGCATCAAAACTGGAAAATTGGGTGATTTTTTCGCGAATCGGCTCCCACGCATCAGAGGGGTACAAGAGTAAGCATCTATGTGGATGAGAAGTAAGCACTAACTTATTGTTTTGACTCGAGGTAAGCTGATCTCGATATTTTCTCGGAATTGAAAGACGCCCTTTTGCGTCAAGATTGATCCCCATGACCCCCTGGAACACGACTGAATTTCGCTCCTACGTAGGCAAATAACCCATTATTTCCCACATTTTTCTACTTTTTCCCACTCTAAGTGAATTTGAGGAATAGGTCAAGAAGCAGAACGTACGAATGCCAGGACGACATTGCATCGAATAAGCATGTGAAGCTAAGAGAGGAGAAGTTAGCCTGTAAGCCGGGTTCTGTCTTTCGACCAATCGGTCGAGAGGCAATCATTCATCTGGCTCAAAAGTTACCTTTTGAATCTAGCGACCTACCCGGAGACGACGCGAGCCACGCCATTGTCCCCCTATTTGGTCTTGCTCTGGATGGGGTTTACACTGCCAACCCTGTTACCAGGATTGCGGTGAGCTCTTACCTCACCTTTTCACCCTTACCCAAGCAATCTTGGGCGGTATATTTTCTGCTGCACTGTCCATCGTCTCGCGACGTCCGGCCGTTAACCGGCATCCCGCTCTATAGAGCCCGGACTTTCCTCCACGCGAATTGATTCGGCAGCGATTGCCCGGCTAACTTCCAAAGCGAAGTATACTATTAAAATCAGCCACTTATAAATAATCTCTATATTTCATCAAGAGAGAAACTCCAGTCGACAGTCTCCCCACTTCGAAAAGGCACAACGGCGCCCGAGTGATAAGGGAGTTCCTCTGGCACCTGACGAACTTTTCGCCTTAGGGTCGCCTTTCGTTTATTTATCTCGAGGCCATAAAAATTCGCACCGTTGATCGACGAAAAACATTCGAGCGCCTCTAATTTTCCGACCGAATCAAATGCCTCGGCATATAGCTCCATTGCAGTCAATGCAGAATAAATTCCTGCGCAGCCACAAGCGCTCTCTTTCGTAGCTCGCTCGTGTGGCGCACTGTCAGTACCAAGAAAATATTTTGCTGAACCAGAGGTCGCAGCGTCGAGTAACGCCAATCTGTGCCTCTCTCTTTTAACAACGGGAAGACAATAATGGTGGGGATTTATACCACCCACAAAAAGCGAATTTCGATTTATTAGAAGGTGATGGGCGGTTATCGTTGCGGCAATATTTTTTGGAGCGTCATCAACAAACTGCACAGCATCCTCAGTTGTGATGTGCTCGAGAACAATCTTCATACCCGGAAATTCTTCCTTAAGATAACTGAGCTGTGAATCGATGAATTTTTTCTCTCGGTCGAAGATATCGACCGAAAAATCAGTGACCTCACCGTGAACGAGAAGCGGCATACCCACATCGGTCAGCGCCTCAAAAACTTTCCCGCGCGCCATTAGGTCCGTAACTCCTGAGTCAGAATTCGTCGTGGCGCCAGCTGGATAATACTTAACTGCAAATATGAACCCAGATCGTTTCGCCTCTCGAATATCCTCTGGGCTAGTCCGATCCGTAAGATATAGCGTCATCATGGGTTCAAAAGATCGCCCAGGCGGGATTGCCGCCAGGATGTCCTCGCGGTAATTGGCAGCAAGCGCTGCGGTCGTAACAGGTGGGCGCAAATTCGGCATCACAATGGCTCGCGCGAACTGACGAGAAATATGATCCACCGTCAGGGGTAGCAGATCATCCGACCTCAGATGCACATGGAAATCATCAGGCTGAATAATACTTAATTGACTCACACTACTCGCATCAGGACTCATCTGCTCTCTTTCATTTTTATACCCAATTCATAGACGTCCTTTCGATTGTAACCCCCGTGTTTGGCCACTATGGATGCGGCTTTACCCAACGGCAAACAATCTATCAACTCTCTGAGAAGAGTTAAGTGCTCGGGGATAATCTCTCCTAGTTGGGAGTCATTGAGATTTGGGATAATCAATACCGTGAATTCACCCCTCGATTTGTGGGCATCCGATCTCACCCATTCAACTGCTTTCGACGCGGATAACGAAATAATTTCTTCATTTAATTTTGTCATCTCCCTTCCGAAAACCACCATCGAATTCGGACCGAACACGTGACATATATCTTCCATTGCGTCACTGATCCTATGTGGACTTTCGAAAACGCACACTGACACCTCATCATGGCTCAGCTTTTGCAACACCTCCCTCCTCTCCTTCGTCTTACTCGGCAGGAAGCCCGCAAATCTAAAATCGGACCTAGACACGCCACCCACCGAAAGTAAGGTGATAACAGCGCTGACTCCAGGGACAGGGATCACTTTGTAGCCAGCAGTCCTCACTTTACTCACTAAAACCCCGCCAGGGTCACTAATTCCAGGAGTTCCAGCGTCAGACACCAGCGCGACCCGCTTCCCAGACGCCAGTAAATCAAGAATTCCATCTGATGATGCGCCCTCGTTATGCTGTCGGTGAGAGATTAACCTCGTTCGAATATTCAAACTAGAGAGTAGTTTTCTGGTTACTCGCGTATCCTCCGCTGCGACGACATCCACCCCCTTCAAAATATCAATACTTCTGATAGTGATGTCTGACATGTTTCCGATGGGGGTCGCCACAACATATAGAGCAGGATCCTTTGATAGCTGGTTTTTCAATTTGTCACCCATGGTCATGCTAAATGACTTCAATGTAACGTACGTGTAAGCTTCGTGTAAATCTCGAATCAAAAAACTATTTCACGAAGGTTACCGTGCGTCAGGTAAAATTGGACGCCGATCAACGCAGTATAGATTTACGCCACAGCAGAAAATTTATGGACATTCAGAGCAGAATCTCCCAAAACTTTATCGAAAGCATCGAGGAAAAGAAAAAAGCGCAGGCGGCATTAGTGACGAGTATCGCCGAGGCGATCCAAACAATGGTTACAAGCCTACAACGCGGGAATAAAATCTTGGCGTGCGGTAATGGCGGATCTGCGGCAGACGCGCAACATTTCTCAGCCGAACTACTCAATCGCTTTGAGCGTGAACGAGACCCACTGGCTGCGATTGCACTTACTACTGATTCGTCGACTTTAACTTCGATCGGTAACGATTATGATTTTGCGCAAATTTTTTCAAAGCAGATCAAAGGTCTCGGTCGTGAAGGCGACGTTTTGCTGGCGATATCGACTAGTGGCAACTCAGGAAATATCATAGATGCTGTCAATGTCGCTCAAGAAAAAAAAATGAGAGTCATCGGCCTCACTGGGGGCAGTGGCGGAGCCCTTTCCGCCAAGCTGCGTCCTGAGGACACACTGATTTCGGTCCCCAGTGAGAAAACCGCGAGAATTCAAGAAGTACACTTGTTGTGTTTACATTGTTTCTGTGATGGAATTGACGCAGTCCTTTTTGGAGATAAATAATGATTAAGAAAACCTTCTATCTGCTAGCGCTGGGGATTACTTATGTGTCACTGCAAGGTTGTCTCGGTCCGGCAGTAGTTTCTGCAGGCGTAGGCGCTGCTATGGTTTCTGAGGACCCAAGAACCGCGGGTACGATAGTAGACGACAGGGTTATTGTGAGCAAGTTATCTAGCCGCATTAAGGACAAGTACCCCAAGGAAACCAACGTGACGGTCACTGCATACAACCATGTCGTGCTACTCACTGGTCAGGTTACTTCAGCAGATATTAAAGACGATCTCATCACGATGGTTCTAGAAACCCAGAGTGTGCGGGATTTCAAGGACGAAACCACAGTTGGAGAACTTAGCGGGTTTAAGGAGGCAGCGAAAGACGCATCTATTAAAAGTCAAGTCGTTGCGCTACTTACCAAAAATGCTGATGTTCGTTCCATCAGAACAAAAACAACTGTTGAGCTCGGAACCGTGTACCTCATGGGTTTAGTCGCTCGGGATGAAGGTGAGACCGCTGCTCAAATAGCTGCATCGGTCAAAAACGTTGTCAAAGTAATAAAAATCTTTGAGTACGTTGATTGATGCATACACCCCAAAAGTGATGTTGGCAAAGACCAACCTCAACGCTTGGCATTTATCGACGTGGGCGTCAGGGTAACATTAGTTCGTCTCCTTAATCACAGGAACTTAATCCACCTGGGGGGTATCAACTGTTGCGATGGACATCCGAACAAAGCCCCTTAAACGAAAACTACTCAACGCCGATGAGTTGAGGTCGGCTGCGACCGCAAACGGTCGTCCCGTGGTGTTTACAAACGGAGTATTCGACCTACTACACGCCGGACATGTCACATATCTTGAACAGGCTAAAACAATGGGTCGCTCGCTATTTGTGGGGGTGAATTCAGACGATTCGGTTAAGCGTCTTGGCAAAGGGGATAATCGTCCTTTCAATAAATTAATGGACAGAATGATTGTCTTGGCAGCGCTCGAGTGCGTGGACTACGTTGTTCCTTTTGAACACGATACGCCGATCGAGTTAATTAAAGTCGTGAAGCCAGACATCCTTGTGAAAGGCGGGGACTGGGCAATCGAAAATATTGTTGGTTCAACTGAGGTGGCCAGTTGGGGTGGGCGGACCGTCTCTATCCCTTTCGAATACAATGTTTCCACTACGGAGATCGCAAGGCGCATCGTCGGAGAGTGACCCATGAAATTCACCATTGCGCTATCGGCAATTCTATCCTTATACGCGTCGATTTGTGGTGCCGCTGGAGGCCACGCGATCGCGATGCACGGTGCTCCTAAGTACCCGCCAAATTTTGATCACTTCGATTATGTGAATCCACACGCGCCAAAAGGCGGAACACTCAAACTCGCCTCTGTTGGCACATTCGACAGCTTCAACCCATACATTCCAAAAGGAAATTCTGGGGTTGGAGCCTCGGTCGAGACCCTGCTTAAGACAAGCGCGGACGAACCTTTTAGTGCCTACGGCCTAATCGCCGAAAGTGTGGAAGTTCCAACTGACCGCAGCTGGGCTAAATTCAAACTCCGAAAGTCCGCGCGTTGGCATGATGGTGTTCCTATCAGCGTTGAAGATGTTATCTGGTCACTAAACACGCTCAAAGAGAAGGGTCACCCCTTCTATCGGTTCTACTACACTGGAGTCAGCTCTGCGAGAAAAGTCGACAAAGATGTCGTGTTGTTCGAATTTTCAGACAAAAGTAATCGAGAACTCCCACTTATCGTGGGACAAATGCCAATACTTCCAAAACACTACTGGGAAAATCGAGACTTTACCAAAACGACATTAGAGCCCCCTTTAAATAGTGGGCCTTACAAGATCAAAACGTTTGAGCCGGGCCGATTTATTATTTTGGAACGCGTCGATAATTATTGGGGAAATGGTCTTCCGGTAAACGTTGGACAAAATAATTTTGACGAGATTCGAGTGGATTACTACAGAGATGAAACCGTAGTCAGAGAGGCCATAAAATCTGGTGACATTGACTATCGAGAGGAAAACCAAGCCAAAGCTTGGGCTCTGGATTACGATACTCCAGCAGTAACATCTGGGCTGCTCAAGAAGGTCAACATCAGACACCACAACCCGACGGGAATGCAGGCCTTTGTATACAACACACGGCGGCCTGTTTTCGAAGATGTTCTCGTGCGTGAGGCACTGTCGTACGCGTTTGATTTTGAGTGGACGAACAAAAATTTATTCTTCGGGCAATACACCAGAACCAACAGTTTTTTCTCAAATTCCGACCTAGCTTCCAACGATCTCCCATCTGAGCGTGAGATTGCGATCTTGACGCCATTCCGCGATCAACTCCCCTCAAAACTGTTTCAAACAGCATTCGAATCACCTGTGACCGATGGTGAAGGTTGGCCTCGCCCCAATCTAGAAAAAGCAAGGACATTACTGCAACAGGCAGGATGGACTGTTCGGGATATGCGGCTTACAAATACGGTAACAGGCGAGCCTTTCATATTCGAGATCCTCTTATACAGTGAGGGTTTCGAGAGAATCGTCCTTCCGTTTGTGAGAAATCTTTCAAAGCTCGGAATTCAAGCCAACGTAAGACGGGTCGACCAGTCCCAATACGTGAACCGGATTAGAAGCTTTGACTTCGATATGATTGTCTCTGGCTGGGGATCTTCAGAGTCCCCTGGAAATGAACAACTAGGACAGTGGTCATCATCGGCAGCAGACTCGCCCGCGGCCAGTAATTATGCAGGTGTCAAGAACCCTGTCATCGATGCATTGATCGAGGGGTTAATTCGAGCGAAAACAAGAGAAGACCTCGTTACGCACACACGAGCTCTGGATCGCGTGTTACTTCACGGACATTACGTGATTCCACAGTGGCACCTTCGCTCACAAAGGATTCTTTATTGGGATAAATTCAGCATGCCGGCGATCACTCCAAAATCCGGCACGTCGACAACATACTGGTGGTTTGACGATGAAAAATCTAAAGCGTTAGAGAACACTCGTATTTCTAACGCAAGTAAAGATGATGGTGGCTCTGACTCGTCCAATTCGACCGCCCTCTTCATCGGACTTGCGCTACTACTGGCAGCGATTGGGATCAGACGCTGGAGGAGACAAGCTTGACTTCATACATCCTTCGACGACTGTTACTCATAATCCCCACCTTACTTGGGATCATGCTAACTAATTTTCTGGTTATTCAAGCTGCGCCGGGCGGTCCTGTAGAGCAAGCAATAGCACAACTCTCAGGACACGGTAACGCCATAACAGAACGCGTAACAAAAAGTGGCGGCACGGAAACCATTGCTGCGCCCTCACAAAGCACCACCATCAATGAGCCGAGCCGGTATAGAGGTGCGCAAGGCCTAGATCCCGAGTTTATCCAGGAGCTCGAGCAACGTTTTGGTTTTGATAAACCGATGCACGAACGTTTTTTCAAAATGCTTTCGGATTACGTGGTGTTTGATTTCGGCAAAAGTTTTTATCGAGACACCGATGTCGTTGATCTAGTGCTAGAGAAACTACCCGTTTCCATTTCTCTTGGGCTATGGACAACATTGATTGTGTACCTGATATCAGTTCCCCTTGGAATACGAAAAGCCATCTCTGACGGCAGCCAATTCGATCTCATGACGAGTTTTGCAATTGTTATAGGCACTGCGATCCCCGGATTTTTATTCGCGGTATTTTTGATGGTACTGTTCGCTGGAGGCAGTTATCTAGATTGGTTTCCTCTTCGAGGTCTTCAGTCTGAAGAGTTTCTCAGTTACTCGGTTCTAACTTGCGCGACCAATCTGCATTGCGTTTCAGATTATTTCTGGCACCTTGCCCTGCCAGTCATTTCCATGGTGATCGGTGGCTTCGCCGGCTTAACGATGCTGACGAAGAACTCATTCATTGATCAAATCAATCAACAATACGTCCTGACAGCAAAAGCCAAAGGGCTCACAGATAATAAGGTTCTGTATGGTCATGTGTTTCGTAATGCGATGTTGATCGTGATCGCTGGATTTCCGTCAGCTTTAATTGGAATATTGTTTACGGGATCGCT
>Ga0255780_10003774_pt1 | contig 13139 bp, 9 predicted proteins | sample 071ome_32_FD_179978 | JGI IMG/M metagenome (GOLD analysis project Ga0255780, IMG submission 179978) | Coastal salt marsh microbial communities from the Groves Creek Marsh, Skidaway Island, Georgia - 071405AT metaG (version 2) | ecosystem: Environmental > Aquatic > Marine > Intertidal zone > Salt... | reverse complement strand
GGACACTGCGTCGTCGTGCCGACCGACCACATCGCCTCTGCGCGCCTCGCAGACGAGACCACATGGGAGGAGATGCGGAACTTCAAAAAATGCGTGCTCCAGATGATGCAGGGCAAGGGCATGGAGAGTATTTTCTTTGAGACGGTGCTCGACGTGACCAGCACCATCCCCAAGCGGCACGCCAGGATCGACTGCGTGCCCGTCAGCCCCCAGGTCATGGACCGGGCTCCCATGTACTTCAAGAAAGCCATCGAAGACGCCACCAGCGACTGGTCCCAGCACGCCAGCAAGGGCTGCATCGAGACCGAGTCTCGAAACCTCCACCGACAGATCCCGCCCAACTTCCCCTACGTTCACATCGAGTTTGGACTCGCAAGCGGCTTTGTCAGCGTCATCGACGACGTCCAAGACTTTGACAGGGACTTTTGTCGACGCGTCATCCTCGGACTCCTCGAGAGCAGCGGGAACGCCAGCGAGCGGAACGCCTCCGCCATCCAGGCCAAGGGCAGCCGCGAAGGCGTCGAAGTGCAGAAGGTTTGGGCGCGCGAGTTTACTGCCGCGTTCAAAGAGTTTGACTGGGTCGGCTAACGTCGTAACAAGTAAGCGCTCATGAACACTGATCAGTTCAACCCCAAGCACCCGTTGACGAATGTCCGAGCCTCCTCCGACACGCCATCTGTCTGCAAAACCACCTGATGCAGCTCGAGCAAGCTCCGCGGCCCCAGACCCACCGCATCCTCCCCTTCCCGATACAACCACCCGTCCTTCACCAACGCATCCAGCGCCTTTTGCCGCTCCCCGAGCGACATCGACACCGTCGACTGCTGCGTCTCCTGCTGGGTCTGTCCCTGCGTGGCCTGCTCCTGCGTCTCATTCCTCGCCGCAATAGGCATATAGTACGCATCCTGATCGCTCACCGTCGGCACGTCTCCCTCGCTCACCGCAATTGCATCCAGCAATGCCCGGAAGAACGCGGTAATCTGTGTGTCTGGCTTCCCGTCCTTGGTGCGATAACCCGTCGACGCGCGAGACGCTGACGCGTCAGCCTCCTTGTTCACGTATCCCACATACGTCTCGTCCTTAAACCTGACCTGCTTGACCTCGAATCCTGCGAGCGAGACGCGGGACGCGAGAAGCGGGAGCGTGCGGTGAGTTAAGAACTCAGACGAAGAGAGAGAGAGAGAGAGACGGAGAGAGGGCTGTGAGAGGGAGCGATCGACCTACCGTAGCTCGATATGTCCAGGTTGATGCTGGCCAGAAGTTGTTGAAGGTCTCTTGCGCTCGGATCTGTCACCTCGAGCTCGTCTATGATCGTTTCGAGCTCACTCAACGTCGCAGCGTGGGATCTTTGCAGCGAGGCGAGCAAAACGATCTTCAAGGCGTTGTATGCGCTGTCTGTCACTTGCGTCATCGTATCGTATACTCGAGGGGAAAAAATTTGAAACGCTCGACGGTTTGAAAGCAAAAATTCAAGGTAAAGGTGCGGACGTGCGCTGGCGCGCTCGCGCACGCCCAGACTCACGCTCGTCTCTCTCAGGCTTACGCCTCGCCATCTACGCCACTCAGGAGGAACCCACCGCTCTGTTTGCAGGGTGGGCTCGTCCCAGAGGGACCGCCCACAACGTACGTCCCGTTGGTGGCATAAATCGGACAGTAGCCTGGCGGGCGAGCGAACGAACGCAAAGCACGAGTGAGCGTAGATCAACCGAGTCTGGGCGAGCGAGCGCAACGCGTCAATCCGATACGCACACGTCACCGGGGATCCGTCAAACGCCCTTCTGGCATAACACGCTGCAGTCATGCACTGTGCATACCGCCCCTTTTCGCACGTCCTCGAAAATCCTCCGAGACGAGGCGTGAGGGAGAATGTCGACACGAGATCGTATATGCCACCGTAGATTTTGTTTGTCGCAATCGCTTTGCACACGCCCGACTCGTCGATGCCAGGGCAGCCCGAGGACGTCGAATTGATCTGGCACCCGTTTTGGTACTGCTTATACAATGGCATCGACATGATGTAGTTTGGGTCCTGGCGAACACGAAGCGCGAGTGAGAGAGTCGGGGCGCGCGGTCACGCGTCAGTCGAGGTCAGTACCCACCACAAGGCTGACAATGTCGTCGTTCGCAATACCCATGTCGACGTTCGATATGCAACCACACTCCGCGAGCTGGTCGCCGAGATCGGATGTCTTCAGCGCTGGAGAGTTGGTGGTGCAGTTGGCCATCGAGCACAACGCAAACTTGCTGCCGCACGCCGCCCAGGCACCCAGCCCGTAAATTGCCGGATTCTTGTTCTTGAAGTGTGTGTAGATCGAGCTGTCCGGGACCTTCCTCGACTTTGATGGGGAGGGGGAGGGTTTTGGACGAGGCGCAGGGGCAGGCGCTGGGGACCCCCCGCCATACGTGCATGCTGTCGCGTTGTTCGACTCGACACACGACAGCACTTCCGGACATTTGCACATTCTAAAGGCCGGGTTGACAGGCGACAGGACTGGATCATATCCGCACAGGCACTCGAACGACTCGACGTCCTTTTCGATCGATGTCGTTCGCAGCGTCGAAATGGCGCCGTCAGTAGCATTCGCACAGGTGGTTCTGTTCAGACCCAGCACTTGGTCAACATCGACAGGAGGCGTGTTGAGGTTGCCGGACTTGGGGCAAAAACACAGCACACAAGATGGGTCGACGAGCAGCGGGTCTGACTGGCACACGCACAAGATCGACACGTCAGGCTGGGAGAGCAGCGTGGGAAGCGCCGTTGGAAACCATTCGCGCATCGACTCGACTGGGATGTGGGGTGCGACGACGTCGGAGTGAGCCCGAGGAGACGAGAGCATCCTGCTGCGTGCGTACTTGAAACTCGGCCGTCGGCGCGTTCGCTCGTTCGCTCGTTCGCCAATGGTCGAGCACGTGGTTACGGAACGTACCGGCGAGAACGAGAGGCCACGAACAACAAATGGCCAGGCTCAATAGCAAGAATTGCACGATTGACGACATTACCACGCTCGGTTTTAGGTAGATAAATGAAGTGAATGATTATATGTATGCACGAACGAATGATTATATGTATGCACGAATGACGGGCGAGAGAAAGAAATTTTTTTCGCAACCTCGGATCCAGCGGAAGCAGGGACGCGCCCCTCGCGTCCCTGTCTCGTCTCGTCCCGGCGCACGCTCAGCCCCATCCAGGTAGCTCGTCCTTCCCCTCCCCGTCCCCCTCACCGTTCCCCTCACCGTTCCCCTCACCGTCCCCTTCCCGCGCGTCCCCAGCCCCCGCTTCCTCATCGTCAACGAACACGGCATAATCGAACGCACCTTCCCCGAACGCCTTGACGATCCGCCCCAGCCCCGCCTCTCCGAGCCCAACACCCTGGCAGAAATACTCCAACACCTCGTCGTGAATGGCATTATCGATCGCCCGCAGCGTCTTCCCGTCCACCCCTACCACCCCCCCCTTGCCGCTCACCACCAACGCACCCCCACAGATCTTGACGAACTTTCCGGTCTGTAAATCAGTCGTTAACCTACTCGCCCGCATGTTCGTCGGCTGCGACGAGCTGCCGTTGTAGATGACCGTCAACGGGTGCCCGACGCGCTCTGCAAATGGCGACGCCGACGATCGTATTGTGTCGTCTGGAAACGTGTCCTTTGCGTACGCTTTCGTATAGAGTTCGACGAATTCCGGAGGGGGCGAGTCGTCGCCGTCCGAGCTGCTGACGACGAGGGGACCGTGCGGGTTTTCCGTGGGTTGGGGTTCGGCCTTGCCATCCCGTGCGAGCATCCACGCTGGGGACGTCGATTCCGAGTCGGGCATGAGGGTGTCGCTCGTATGTATGGGTGTCTGCGGACGTATGTGTCACGTGTTTACGTTGCATGCACGAGAAGCGGGCCGACGACGACGCACGCGAGCGAAAAGTTTTTCCAATCTCTTTTTGAATACTTAGCTACGTAGCTCTGTGAGTGCCTGGGTCACATATACGCACGCGATCGTCTCGGTCTGTCAGATATGCAGGTTCTGTAAGACGCGCAGAGCTTGGAAGGAGCTGGTTGGTGACGCATTTTGCGGAAAATGGACCTTCAGGTTTCGTTGAGAACACGGGGGAGCGTGCAGCAGTGGCGTAGGACGTGGGTGCGTCCCTTGCGCCCCGTGCGTCTCTTCCGGCATTCGAGGCCCCAGGGTCCTTCCTCGAGACCCTCGGGTCCTTCGTCGAGGCCCCTGCAACCAGACGCGGTTCCGGACGTCGCGGGCGTCCCGGACGCGCTGCATGCCGTCAATATCTGGCGTGACATGTCGGGCGGTTTGGCGCTAGGGGTCTTTTTGGCGGTAGGTAACGCCGTCTGGGGGGTCGGAGGACGCTACAGGAGCGATGAGAGCGATGGTTGGTGGCGAGGAAGATACGACGGTGCTTCCACGGGTCTCGTAGATGCTTCCGCTGCCGTTGGATCGGTTGGTGTGGTCGGCTCGGATGGCTCCGATGATTCCTCGTATGCTCCTACTGCTTGCGAGCCGGTTCCCGAGGACGTCCGGCAAGTATGGGAGGCGGCTTGGCGGCCGGTGCGGACGGTCGAGGCTCAGGACGTGGTGAGGGTCGCGTGGGCGGAGGCGATGTCGTCCGAGACATGGGTTGGGGCGATTGATCCGCGTCGGGTGGTGGGGCTGTTGCGGGTTTGCCTGGAGGAGGTCGAAAGGGAAGTCTCGGAAGCGGGACAAGGCGGTGCCGATGTTGATATTGATGACGTCGACGGGTTGCTGGTGCGAGCGGCGCGACGGGCGGCATCGCGGTGGCTGGGATACGTGCCAGGAATGCTGCAAGACGACGGCGGCTCCCAATCGCCGGCAGGGGCAACGGAGACACAGCGGGTTGCGCTGTTGCGCGTCGCGGCGGGGGTCTCGCAGCGAGGAGTTTTGTATTCGCGCGTGATCCGGATGTTACGCGGTGCGGCTGGTGAGGCTGGTGCGGCTGACGTGGCAGACGGAAGAGGAAGTCGCCGCGACACGCCGCCCGTTCCGGTCTCGTGGGTTTCCACGAGTTCAGACGTCACGGGCCCAACTGATGCCGACGCCGACGCCGTCGCCGACGCGTCGTCGGCGCTCTATCGGATCGCGCCGGCGATTCTACACGACATGGCGATGAAGGTGGCAGACCACGTGTGTGGGGCGTACGTTCAAGACGCGGTCGCCGGGGATCTCTCGAAGAGCTCCCTGTGGCCCGTCTTTCTCGACCCCGGGCTGGTCTCGACCCGGGACATCCAGGGTTTCGTGAACAGATTATACCTGCGGCGGCTCGTGGACGAGTATATCGGTGATATTGTGGACGTGTACGAGGACGTGCTGCCGCTGTCGCGGCTCGTGGTCGTCGATGGCGTTCAGGACACCATGCGCATCCGGAAGAGCGTCGTGAGGACGCGACGGGCGCAAGAGCTCGCGGCATTGCGAGGCGCCAAGTACGTCGTGAGTCTTCTCGTGGAGACGGTGGATGTGGCACGACCCATGATGGGCGTGTGCCGGCGGTGGCTGGCGGGGGTGGTGTCCTGGGTGCTGCGGGAGGTGGTCGGACGTGGCATCGGGTTCGTGTGGGAGGGCATGCGGCGCGCGCGTGACGGCAGCGGCAGTGGTACTGGTAATGGAATCGAAAGCGGCAACAGTCGCATGGGGGGCAAGGATCAAGGTCTCGGCACTGCGACGGCGGGAGAGACGGACGGTCGAGGGAGAGACGAAGCCTGGCCGGGCGCCGGTGTCTTTGTCTGAGAGGCTCCTTGTCTCGTCGTCGTCGTTGATATCGTGTATTACATGTTGCACGTGTCGAATCCTCATCAGAAGTATCGGAACGTTTGGGCAGGGCGCTCCATCCGAATGACGGGCGGCGGCGCGTGATACTCCATATCCCGCTGGATCACCTCCTCGAACGACGCGGCGGTGGCCGCGAGCAGGCGCTCGTTGAAGTTGTACTGCATCCGGGCGAGGGGCAGATCGTTGGGCGGGAACACGAACGGCGACTCGAGATCGCGGGCGACCTCGTTCAGAATCCAGAAGCAGAACACCGTGACAAAGTCGAACAGGACGGCGATCCACACGGTCTTCATCCAAGCCACCATCAAGAGGGGCAGCGTCAGACTGAAAATCACCAGGAACAGCACCATCGCCTGCGCCCACGGGAACGGGAACGGGGTGTCGACCAGGGCCCTGCACTGTTCGAACGCCTCAAAGCCCTGGTCCATCGAGTGCCAGAGCGTGCCAGAGGTCGGACTGGCGATCGTCGCCCACCCCGTCTTGATGCTGCAACGCTGCGCCAGCATCGACTGCACCCATCCGAATGCCGTGTAGGCACGCTCTTGGGCCCCGATCACGAACAGACCCGTCTGCTGCTGGAAGAACCTTGAGATGATCGAGGGCTCCTGTCGAAACTTCGGCGACGAGGGCTCCTCGGTCCGAAGATCGTCGAGCCCGTCCGTTCCGATATTCTCGCTGGTAATCGAGACCGTTTCTCTTGTGCCATTCACGCTGAACCGCGGCGACTTGAGCCCCAAGCTCCGTGTGCTGGTCGGGCTGCCGCCGGGTAACGCCGTCGAAATCGAAAGCTTCTGCAGGCCCATCAGGCCCGCTGTGCCTCCGTGATGTGAAGTCTCCGTACGGACGGAGAGCGCGTCGCCCTCGGGCGTCCGACCGCCGTCGTTCGAAACGCCATCGATTGTGTAGTCCAGACTGGACCGCCGCAGCACGCCCACGTCCTCGCCGGCTGCCGTCGACTGCCGGAGCTCGTTACCGCCGCCGAACAGCGTCTCGAACTGCGGCTCTGCGAACGCCTCGAATCTGTAGCCCAGCGAGTGCAGCTCGTCGTGCGTGACCGCCCCGCCCTTGATCACGCCGTTGGCCCCGCTGTCTTGCGTGTTCATTCCCGGAAGGATCGGAAGCGGCGTCACCTCCGCGTACGCAAGCGCCGCCTTTGCCGACGCCGGCAGTGCCAAGAACGAAAGGATATTGTTCTTGATCTTGTACTCCACCAGCGCCGCGGCGTCCTCCGGCGGTGGTTCTTGCTCGGGCGTATGCGGGACCAGGTTGGACAGCTTCCAGTCTTGCCGCAGGTGCTGCAGACAAAGCGCATGCAGAAGGCTGTATTTATGCAACAGCATGGCCTTGAACCCTTCGTATCGCCGCAGCGCGGCCGTGTACTTTTGCGGGTCCACCTGGCTCGGGTTGAAGTGAAACGGACGAGGCACGCCAAACTCGTCCACGTTCTCGTAGTTCCCATCGTCCCGTCCGAGCTTGTGAGACAGGTCCGACGCCTCGAAACTGAGCGCCGTCGTGCATGAGTACGCCCACATCGCCGACATCTTCTGCAGCTGCACGCGGCCCGTCACGAAGCGCCCGTAGGCAAAGTTCGACCGGAAGACGAGCACAAAGCCGACGATAAAGCTCAGGTTGTAGTATATGTACGGGTGTCCCCAGATTCCGCTGAAATACTCACGACCAGGGTAGTAGAACAGGAGCGCCGTGAGGCCAGCCGAGAGAACGCAGAACGGCAAGACCCTCGGAAGCGCTGAGCCGTACAGGCGGAACAGGAGGTGGATTCCATAGAACTTCTTCGAGTAGATAATCATGGTCGTGGTGGTATGTATGTATGATGGTAGGGGTTGCGGTCCTAATTCTAGGACCGTTCGAAGCTTTGAATCCCCTTAAGGGGAAAAATTTCGACGACGACCGGAGAATGAGGCTCCTTCGCAGCCTCTCACGGCACCGCGCGTCCCCCTCTGTGCCAATGGAATCGATCGGATTCCCCGCACGGTCAAGTCGACAGCAAACAAATGACAGAAAGAACAAAAAACCGCAGCCGCTCACTCGTTGCAGTTGCCCTGCCTCGATGACACCTCGCACTCCACGTTGCGCTTGTCGTCCTCGGCATCCGAGCTAAAGTCTTCCATGAACGGGTTCACCTCTGGCACACGCTCCTCGAACACCTCCTCGTCGTTCAGCTGCTCGGACAAACCGCGGGGCACCCAGCTCGTCGTGCACATGTCCACGGTGCACCCTTGCAGCACGTTCATACTCTCGTCGCTCAGCTTGTACAGCGCCTTGGTGTGAATCCAGCTCGTGGGCCCCCCGCTCCGCATCGACGCGTCGTCGGGCAGGATGCGCTCGAGCACGAGCGGCACCGCGTTGGGCGGGTTGTACACCTTCATGAACTGCGCCACCGTCCAATGGAACCACCGCATGAGGAATATCCGCGCCGCGAGCCCGTGCGTCACCAGCACGAGCGAGTTGTCTCCGGCGAAACGCCCCGCGTTGATGTCCCGCACGAGATGATCCTCGAACAGCGTCATCCGGTCGTAGACGTCGGCCCCAGACTCCCCGTTCGGGAACCGATAGAAGAAGCGGCCGAAACGCAGCCGCTCTGCTTTTTCCCGCTGCTTCCCCTCCGCGTCTTGGAAGTTCCCAAAGTCCTGTTCCCGCAGCTGCACCTCCTCCTGCACGCCCGCGATCCTGCTCAACCCGAACGCCTCTGCCACCCCCTCGTACGTCTGCTTGCTCCGAAGGTACGGCGACGTGTAGAAAAACAGGTTCGTATCGCTCGCAATGTCCTTGATCATCGCCCCGGCGTCCAACGCCTGGCGCCAGCCCTTTTTCGTCAGGGGCACCTGCGGGTCGGGCATGTACGTGTAGGCCTGGTTGTCCACGTTCCCTTCCGACTCGGCGTGCCGAACCAGGATGATACGCTTGGGCAGTACCCGAAAGTCTTTCGGCGTCGCCCGCGACGACGTGCTGTGGTACCGCGCGTCGAACAGCCCGACCAGCCGGCGGTCGTTGATGTCCGCCGTCCGAATCGTCTGACGTGCCACCGCGTCCTCCATTTCCAGCGTCTCGACCATCTCGCCCTTGCTTTTCTTCGTCAGTTTCGATTTCTCCATGGCTACCGGCAGCGACCGCTGGTATGCCGAGTTCTTCAACCTGTCCAGCGACGACGCCAGGTCCCGGATCTGCGCCCGCTGCTCCTCGATGATGGCCCGCTGCTCGGCAAGCTCGTCGCGTAATGTCCTCTCGCCGTTGTCGTCACGATTGCCGGCGTTCGCTCTTGCCCGGACCGGCGCGAGACGACCGCGGGAGGGGTGGTGCGAGACGTGCGAGCTGCGCGTCAAGAACCCTGGCAGCGGGGCGCTCCGAGCCGTCATCGTGTGTGGGTATGCGTCTTAAGGTCGAGACGTGTACTGTGCTCTGTGTGTCGCCCTGTCTGCGGCCTGTCTGTATGACGACGCGAGCGGGAAACGGAGGTTTTTGCGCTTGCCTGAATGCGCGTTGAATTGCGCGAATACCGCGCGTAAGTCGATCGATCTCGCGCTGCCTGCCGCTGGGCGTGTCGTCGGTATCCCGTGTCTGCGTCTGCCGCGTCTCCGTCAAACGAGTATGACTACGAATTTCAGGAGGGCGGACCAAACAAAGCGGGCCCTCAAAAAAAATTCCTCGTTCTCCACCAGAGAACGACCAGTCGCCTCGTCATCTTGTTGTTCGTGTAGTCATTCAGTCAATGTCAATGAACAGTCTGGCCCGCGCGACCCGCCTGAGTCTGACCCCCAGTACCATACGTACCAGCACGAAGAAAGCGATCTCCCACACGAGGTTCACCCACCCGTCTCGTCCCCGTCTTCCCACCACGACCTCGACCACGACCACCGGTGCAACCTCGCCCTGGATCACCCGTTCCGTGGCATCAGACACGATGGTCAAGGACTCGAGCGCGGCGATCGCCGCTAACAAGGAGAATCTTGCGACGCTCCGCAAGCGCATGGAGGCGCTGTCTCTGGACGCGTTCATCATCCCGTCGGAGGACCCGCATATGTCGGAGTATCCTCCCGATAACCATGCGCGTCGCGAGTTCATCACGGGCTTCACGGGATCTGCCGGGACGGCGGTCGTCACGGTGGCCAACGGAGCCCTCCTCTGGACGGACGGGCGTTATTTCCTGCAGGCCGAGGAGCAGCTGAACGATGCGTGGACGCTGATGCGCATGGCGCAGCCGGGAGTGCCGGATATCCAGGACTGGCTCGCGACGACGCTGGCAGAGGGGAGCAAGGTCGGGATTGACCCGACGCTGCACACCATCGACGCGGCCGAGGCCATGAAGAAGCACCTGGCCGAACAGGGGATCGAGTTGGTGCCGGTGGAAGCTGGGAGTAATCCGGTGGATGATGCGTGGGCGGGGAGGCCGGGGGCGCCGAGGGACCCGGTGCGGATCCACGACATTAAGTGGGCGGGAGAGTTGCCCAAGGAGAAGATCGGGAGGATGCGGGCCGAGATGCTGGAGAACCAGGCGAGTGCGCTGGCCGTGACGATGTTGGATGAGGTGGCCTGGCTGCTGAATCTGCGCGGGTCGGACGTGTCTTATAACCCGGTGTTTTGCTCGTACGTGCTGCTGACGCAGACGACGGCCGAGCTGTTCGTGGACCCGGACAAGGTGAGCGATCCGGCGGTGCAGAAGCACCTGAGCGACGCGGGGGTGACGGTGCGCCCGTACGAGGAGGCGTTCGTGGCCACGCGGGACGTGGCCAGGAAGGGCGGGGCGTTCTGGATGGACTCGGGCAAGGTGAGCTTCGCCATGAAGGTGGCCGCCGAGGAGGGCTTCGGGATGATTCCCACCGCAAAGAAGAGCAAGGGGTCCAACGGCGCGGCCGTTGCGGCCTCGACGGATAAGAAGAACAAGATTCTGAACAAGCCGTCACCGGTGTACCAGGCCAAGGGCGTGAAGAACGCCCAGGAGCTTGCGGGGCACGTGGAGGCGCACGTTCGCGACGGCGTGGCGCTGGCCAAGTTTCTGTCGTGGTTGGACAGGACGATCGCGGCAGGCACGGTGCTGACGGAGGTCGACATCGACGAGCACTTGACCGGAGAGCGGCGCAAGCAGCCAGGGTTTGTCGAGCCCTCGTTCCCGACCATCGCTGGCAGCGGTCCCAACGGCGCGGTGATCCACTACCGAGCCGAGAAGGAGACGTGTCGCACCGTCGACGCCAACACGCTCCTGCTCGTCGACAGCGGGGGTCAGTACGACTGCGGGACCACCGACATCACCCGGACGATGCACTTCGGCACGCCGACCGAGCACCAGAAGCAGTGCTACACGGCGGTGCTTCAGGGGCACATCGCGCTCGACATGGCGGTCTACCCGGAGGGAACCCCTGGGTGTGCACTGGATACGCTCGCGAGGATGCCGCTCTGGAAGAAGGGCCTGAACTACAGGCACGGTACGGGTCACGGCGTCGGCGCGGCGCTGAACGTCCACGAAGGGCCGCAGAGCATCAGCCACAGGTTTGGCAACCTGCAGCCGATGCTTCCCGGCATGGTCTGCTCGAACGAGCCGGGGTACTACGAGGACGGATCCTTCGGCATCCGCATCGAGAACCTCTTCATCGTTCGCGAGGCCGACACCGAGTTCAGGTTCGGTGGTATGAGCTACTACGGCTCGGAGCGCCTCACGGTGTGCCCCATCCAGAAGAAGATGATGGCGGTCGAGTCGATGAGCAAGGAGGAGATTGCGTGGGTCGACGCCTACCATCGCCAGGTGTGGGAGGCCGTGAGCGGACGGTTGGAGGGCGACGCCGAGGCGCTGGCGTGGTTGAAGGAGGCGTGCGAGCCGCTCGTTGTAGTCGAGTAGCTGTAAGTATACGGACGGGAACTCCTGGATTGGATTTGGCCTCTCGTAACTCGGGACGCGGGGGGGGGCAACCCAAAAAGATGCCCTCCTCGGTTTTTAGCTTCAAAACAACCAAAGTAGACACAGCGGCCACTTCAAATACAACTTTCACCATGGGAGACAGCAGCACCAGCGGCGAGCTGGGCATTAAGATCCTGGACACTTTAATGGCGACGACTGTCGCGGAAGACTCTCGATTCGAAGGCGTCGGCCTCAACCCCGCGTTCATCGCGTCTTCGTCCATCCTCATATTCCTGGAAACCACGCGCTTCGGGCTCTTCTTGGGGACGACGGGCGGGCGGGGGTTCGCGATCGCCAAGGCCGGCGGCTCTTGGTCGGCGCCCTGCTACGTCACCCTGCGCAAGGTCGAACTCGGAGCGATCATCGGGTATTCGTCCTCGTACACTATCATCTCGGGCATCTCGAAGCGGGCCGTCCAGGAGATCATCGACGACAACTACACGGAATTCGGCACGGACGTCACTGTGCAGCTGTGGCCGAAGGAGGCGGGCGTGGACGACGCCGTGTCGGTCAACTCGAGCGACTTTGTCAGTGCCAGCTGCAGCAACGGCATCTTGTTCGACTTCAGCCTGAGCGGAGGCTCCCTGCGGATCGACACGAAGAAAAATGCGCAGGTGTATGGGGAGAGCGGGTCGTCGGCAAGCGAGATTTTGAACGGCGTCACCCCCAAGCCGAAGGACTTGGTGCCGTTGTACCAGAAGATCGGTACGATATCGAGGGCGGCCCTCGACTGAAGAAGGAAGAAGGGTCGTCTTGTTACTTAGCGGTCTTGTATGAATAGTATAATAATAGTATAATAATCTCGTCGGGTCTTGGTTGGTTCGGCTGGAGTACAGAAATAGTCCGGATTGCTTGCGGGCATCGTTGACTCGGGTCGCTTCGCTCGGCCACTACTCGCTCCACGAGCCGGAGAGCGGCCACGTGTTGCACGGCACGCCATCGCCACAAGTACAGTTATCGTCGGCCAGGGTGTAGACTCCATCACCGCAAACAGCGCAGAACGGGATCTCGGCATCTGCGAAGAAGACGAGGCTGCTGGTGTCCACGCCCGAGGGCGCGGTACCGACGCTGGCGAACGAACGAGCGCGTAGCGCGAGTGAGAGAGTCAGGGCGTGCGGAAGGACGGTCGAGGTCAAGTACCCACCAGGTGGCATCCTCCACAGCCACGACGACATGCGCGATTACCAACGCAGCAAAGACAAAGGAGCGCAGCATTGTTGCTTCACGTTTTATGATTATATATATGAATATGTATATGAATATGTGTGTAGATGCGGTCGAGGCAATCGCTGCTGCCGCACAGCCCAGAAACCGGATTCGCTCATCATCGCGTTCTCTCTCTCTCTCTCCACCGCCACGCCAACACCCATCGTGTCGTGATCCCCTGCTCCAGCGCACGTATCCGATGCGTCGCCGCGCCCCCTCCCTCCCCCTCCCCCT
>Ga0255780_10003764_pt1 | contig 13150 bp, 13 predicted proteins | sample 071ome_32_FD_179978 | JGI IMG/M metagenome (GOLD analysis project Ga0255780, IMG submission 179978) | Coastal salt marsh microbial communities from the Groves Creek Marsh, Skidaway Island, Georgia - 071405AT metaG (version 2) | ecosystem: Environmental > Aquatic > Marine > Intertidal zone >... | reverse complement strand
CGAGGAAACGGGCTCCATCGAAGCGGGCAAGCACGCCGATCTGGTCCTCATCGATGGAGATCTGGCATCCGATCCAGCCCTGATCCGAAATGTAGAGATTGTCTTCCGCGATGGCGTCGGGTTCGACTCGGCTGCCATCATCGACTCCATCGAGGGGACCGTGGGCGTGCGATAGTACACAGTGCGTCGGACCGGTCTCAGATCATCCCCAGGATACCCACGCGGATCATGGCTACGGCGATAGCGGCCAGGAAGAGGCTCGTTACCTTGGCCACGGCCTTGGCTGTATTCTTGCCGAGCTTGAGCAGCAACGCGGGTCCATAGAGAAAGCCGATCGTAATCAGGGTCAGGTTCGTTAAGAGTGATACACTCGTGGGCAGGTAACCGAAACTTTGCTGGCTTACCAGGATCGTTGTGATGGCCGCGGGTCCAATCGTGAGCGGAATACCGATGGGAACGATACCGATGGATGAATCGCTATCGTCCTCGGGTGCACGCCGCTGGAAGTCCCCGAAGATCAGGTCCGTAATCGATAGTACCAGCAGAATCAGTCCACCCCCAACACGCAGGTCGTTGACTGTAATGCCGAGAGTCTGGAAAATGATATCACCCGCAAACAGGATGAGCATCGCTACGGCGAATGCCGTCGACGAGGCCTGAAAGACCAGTTTGCGACGCGCTTTGATGCTGAGTCCGTCCGTGAGGCCCATGAAGATGGGTAGGACGCCGGGCAGGTTCATGGCAACAAAAAGCGGTAGGAATGATTCGATGTAGGGTGTCATGGGACGTCTATTTGGCGTAACCCGAACGACCGACTGAAAACGAGAATCGCAGCGATCCGGGCGGACTGATCATACACCCCGGACGAGGACACTACACAGGCCATGAAACAACTTCTCACAACGTTATTATTCGCATTCCTGCTGCTCTCGGTGACAGCCTGTCAGGAAACCATGGACCTCGATGATTCACCGGACGCTGTTCTGGCTTTCGATCCGATTGCCATGGGGCATAGTGGGACCGTACGGGATACGATTGAGGTCATTCTCAGGGACAAGGCCGCACTCCAGGACGCCCTTCAAAAAGTCAGGCCCCTGGGAGAGATCCCCGAGATCGACTTCCAGCAATACATGGTGGCCTTGATTGCCATTCCCACGGAATCCGGAGGCTATATCGTCGAGGTGCAGTCAGTCGAACAGACGGGGGATGAGATTACCGTCAACTACGTTTTCAACGTACCGGCTCAGGACTGCATTACGGTTCAGGCTCTTTCCTTGCCGCATCAGATCGTGCGGATTCGCCGGGCCGAGGGCCGCGTTACCTTCGAGCAGGAGCGGAAACGCTATCTCTGTGGCATGTAGACCACGAGTGACCCTCAGCGCGAGGGCTGTTCGACTTGGATCGTGATCCACCGAGCGCTCAGTGGCACGCTACGTGGTAGGAGACTCGGATGCATCACGTTGGATACCTTCCAGCGTGGGATGTGCCACACGCTCGTCCGTCTCGATTTTTCCGTCACGCAGCCGCACAATGCGCCGGGCGTGTTGGGCAATATCCTCCTCGTGCGTTACGAGGAGAATGGTATTGCCTGCTTGGTGGAGCGCCTCGAACAGGTGCATGATTTCCACACCCGTTTTTGAATCGAGGTTTCCCGTGGGTTCGTCCGCCAGAAGGATGGAAGGATTGTTGACCAGGGCCCGAGCCACGGCTACGCGCTGGCGTTGACCTCCGGAAAGTTCATTCGGCTTATGGTCCATGCGGTCTCCGAGACCGACTGACCGCAAGGCGTCCGCAGCCATCTCCCGACGCGTGGAGCGAGGATGACCGGCGTAGATCAGGGGTAGTTCAACATTCTGTAGACAATCCACGCGCGGAAGCAGGTTGAACGTCTGGAAGACAAAGCCGATTTCCCGGTTGCGCGCTGCCGCCAACTCGTCATCATCCATCTCGCTTACATCCTGTCCATTCAGGATGTACGTACCGCTCGAGGGCACATCGAGACAACCGATGATATTCATCATCGTGGACTTACCCGAGCCCGAGGGGCCCATGATGGCCACGTATTCGTTCGGGTAGACCTGTAGATTTGCCCCGTCGAGGGCACGCACGGTTTGCGTCCCCATGGTATAGGTACGGTGGACGTCCTCCAGGACAATGACCGGCTGCTGCTCGTTCATACTCTTCTGCGTTTACGGGTCCCTGTCAATTACTGGCCATGCGGACAGGACCGTCTTCTTCCCGCTCTTCGACCAACTCGCCGGGCTCAAGTGTACGGGATACGGCACGATAGGGACCGGTAACCACCCGGTCTCCAACGCTCAGGCCCGAGAGGATAACGTAGTGAGAGTCATCTGCGATGCCCGTCTCCACTTCCTGGATGCGAACCCGGCTCTCGTCAGCTACCACGAATACAACGCGGCGCAGGTCTTCTTCGCCCGGTGTGCGAAGGGAGTCGGCAATGCCACCGTGCTCCACATCAAGCTGCATGAAGTCGCGCACGGTCACGGCCTGAATCGGAACGGTTGTGGCATCGTCCACCGTGTGGGTGAAGATGTCCACCGTACCGCTCATTCCGGGTCTGAAATTGGGCATTTCCAAGGAGGCAACGGGCAGTTCATTATCCATCACCACATCATCTACCCCGCTCTCATCAAAGGAGACATTATGCGGGTCGAGAATGCGGATCTTGACCGGGAAATTCGTTATCTGCTCCTGGCTGCCAGATCCCGTGACCCGCGCCGAGTTGGCAATCTCGGTAACGATCCCGTTGAAGATGCGCGTCGGGTAGGCATCGATCTCCATGGCTGCCGTGTCGCCAACGGCCACGTTCACGACGTCGTTCTCATTGACGTTGACCACCATCTCCATCTGGTTCAGCTTGGCCACGCGCATCATCTCGGTACCGGTCATCTGGGTGGTACCGACGACACGTTCGCCCAATTCGACGGCCAGGATGGAAATGGTCCCGTCCATGGGCGCGTAGATTGTGGTCTTCGAAAGTTGCTCGCGCGCCTCCTTCAGTCGGGCCTCTGCAATGCGCACGCTGTATTGGGACGCCTCGTAGGAAGCTTTCATGGTCTCAAACCGCGTATCGGCTGACTGGAAGGCTGCCTCAGAGATGGCACCTGATTCGTAGAGTGCCTGTTGGCGATTGCGTTCCAACTCTGCGTTCAGGAGGTCCGCCCGGCGTTGTGCCTCATTGGCTTTGGCTTGTAGTACCGATGCTTCGGCTTGATCAAGCTGCGCCTGGTAGAAGTCTGGCTTGATACGGGCCAAAAGCTGTCCTTTGGTCACGCGATCCCCTTCGACGATGGGGAGCTCCACGATTTCACCGGATACATCCGGGCTGATCCGCACCTCGATTTCCGGCTGGATATTTCCCGATGCCGTGACGAGCTGTGTAACCGTGCGACGTTCAACCTCCGATAATTCCACCTGCGTAGCCCGTTCCTTTCCGCCTACCAGGCCGGAGGCACGAAGGCCCACAATGGCAACAACAGCGATGACGACCAGCACGATGAGCAGGGTCAGGATGCGTTTCGTAGCGCTCTTTTTTTTAGCCATGACGCGGGTTTGATTCGGTGGTTGGCGTGAGGAGAGGACCGTGAATGTCAGCGGCCTACTCCATGCACGCTCAGTTGAAAAGCGGTTGACTCGGATCCAGCACGCCCTGATAGTATTCGATCAGGCGATGTTGGAAGTGGAACTGGAAAACAGCTTGTGCACGCTGACTGGACGCATTGACGAACTGTGATCGCGCCTGCTGGAGTTCGACCAGCGTTGAGGCGCCCACTTCGTAGCGTTCCTCCTCGACCTGAAGGGCCTGGTCGGCTGCCTGGAGGCTTTTCTGCGTGACATCGAGCCGCTTTACGGCAATCTGATAGTCGAGATAGGCCTGTCGCACCTCGATGGCCACGTTCTGCTGGGCATTCTCCAGGTCGAGGCGCGCGTTGCTGAACTGCACCTTGGAGGATTCAATGCTTCGCTTGGTATTCAGGCGATTGAATAGCGGAATCTGCAGACTGAGGCTCAGGCGCTCGGAGCGGTTGTTCTGCAGCTGCGTGTTGAAATCGTCCCGCTCGTTGGCCGACGTGTATCCGGCACCGTGGCTCGCACTCAGGTTGAGCGAGGGCAGATATCCCGAGCGTGCAGCACGAATGCTTTGTTCGGCGGCATCGATCGAGGCCTCCTGCGCCCGGATGTCTGCCCGGCGCTCGAAGGCGCTGACCAGCAGGTTTTCCGGGTCGTATGAGCGCACATTGAGGGGAAGCTCCGAGGGGTCCGGTGCAATGAAGCGGTATTCTGAGAGCGGATCGAGCTGGAGCACCTGGATCAGACGCGTCTTGGATACCTGGAAGGTGGACTCGGCCGTCAGGAGCTGGGATTCGGCATTGGCCAAGGTGGCCTGCTGCTGGTACAGGTCTGAAATGGCGCGTGATCCGACATTGACGAACTCCTGGATCTGGTCCAGCAGTTGCTGTTGGGCTTGCACGTCCTCCTGGCGGATGCGGATGTTTTCCTCGGCCAGGATGACATTCAAGTAGGTTGAGATGACATTGAATACCACGGTCTGCCGAGTACGCTCCATCGCATATTCCTGCGATGCCAGCTGCGCTCGTGCGGCGTTCAGACCTGCGATGTCGGCAAATCCATTGAACAGGTTGATGCCAGAGCTGACACCATAGTTGAAGCCGTCAGTCGAGGTATTCCTGAGCTGTCCGACCGTCTGGTCGAACTGGAGACCGTAGTTGCGGTTGGCTCCCGTGCTGAGGTTCAGGTTCGGCAGAAAGTCAGCCTGCTCGGATTTTACCGTCAGCTCCTGAAGATCAAGGTTGTTCTCGGCGCGCTTGATGGCAATGTTGTTTTCAAGCGCAATCTGGACCGCCTCGTTGAACGTGACGTCACGCATCTGCTGGGCATGTCCCCGGGGGGCAACGAACAGGGCAACGAAAGACGTCAGAAGAAGAAGTGCCGCGAGGTGCCGACGTGCGGCAGCGTCAAGACGGAACAGGGCAATACTGGAAGTCATGTCTTCTGGAATGTTAGGTGCTGAGAGGAGCGTACCAAGTGATGGCGTCGGGCTCGGCCGTGGAGGTTCATCAGAACAGTAAGCGCGATGCATAACGCATTCGGTTGGACGGTTTCGAGGCAACGTTCATTCCTGAGTGGAAATCCGACGCCGATTGTTGCGGAAGCTCCTTTGTGCAGTAGGACATCCAGTGTGGCTCCTTTTGGTCAGGATAGCCCCGTTTTTTCAGCCAAAGTCGTGTACGGGAGGTGTTCAGGTGGGTTGCGCGAGGCTGGCAAAGAGATGTACCGGCCACGAAGATTCGTGCAATCTTGGTATGACGGGTGGTCGGACGCCCTCTTTGTAACCCGTCGCCTTGTGAAGCGTAGGTGTCGCCTGTCACCGTCATCAGACCGCTGTGTCCGTGCCACGCCCGTTTTTTCTTGTCGCTTTCCTTGTTCTGGGCAGCTTGCCGGCCTCAGCTCAGCCCCGTAATGGATTATTGGTACCGCCGACATTGAACGATGCAGAGCGGGAAGCGCCATTCATCTATCTGGCGGAAGGCAATCAGTTCGAATATCGAATTACGCATACCAGGAATGGTGAACCCGTCGACCCGGCCTTCCTCCGTTTTATCGTGACAGAGGCTCTCAATCCGGTTGCTGGCGCAGATGACTTCTCCATCATTGTCCAGACCTATTCGGAGGACAACCTCGTGCGGCAGGCACAGTGCTACCTGCGTCAGCAACGTGGGCGTATCCACCTGATGGGGGCCTCTGCCATGGGGTCGTCCGATTGCAACTGGCAATCTCCTTTCTCCCAACAGGATATGCAGATCGTCGAGGAAGCAACGGCTGTCAGTGTGGGCGGCCAGATGGTGGACGTGTCCTCAAGAGGAACGTACGAACACTTCTGGGGCGATCAGAACGGTGACAATGGATTCATTTCGTTCCGCTACGCTGAGGGCCTCGGATTGTATCGATTCGAGAGTCGCACGACGGACTCGCCCATGGCTGACAACCCGGCGCACGTGGAATGGCTCGGTGAGCTGCAGTACGCCCGTGTTGAAGGCGTCGAGTACGGCGTTTCAATGGTGCGCGAGCGCTTCGGCGTTACCGACATCGATGCGCGCCTGTCACCGGCGAACTAGGAAGGCCGGGCGGGACCTGATCGTCCGATCTACTTGTCCCCTGGCGCCAGTGCATCCCATTCTGCCTGCGTGGCCTCGGCCATCTGATTCTCCATCAGCATGAGCCAACTGCCGTCTTTTTTGATGGACAGCGCAGTGAAGTGCACCATCGCCCCTGATGTGCTCTGGTCATTTTCGGATTGGTAGTGGAAAATGCCTTTCTCCCAAGCCGTGGTCTCGCTGAGGAGGCGTTGTGAGAAACGGAAGGCCACGGAAGCGGTCATGTCTCCGACGGCCGTGGCCTCGAAGCCCGGCTGCCAACCGGCCAGAGCCGTTTGTAGCGGCACGGATTGGTTGCTGGATGCAAATACCAAGACAGCATCCGGGTGGTAGGCGGCGGCGTAGCCTTCGAAATCACCCTCAGCTACGGTTCGGGAGACTTCGGCCCAGTAGGCATTCAGTTCATCAATGACGGTTTGTGATGCGGCAGGGAGCGCCGTACAAGCCAAGAGAAAAAAAGCTGTGGTCAATCGTTTCATGGCGGGCTTGGAATGAAGTGGAAGATCTTACCGTGCTTGACTGGATTCAGTTAGATCCATGTAGTCGTCGCAGAATTGATCCAGGAGCGCGCGGGTATGGCTGGCAATGATGATCAACCCTCCCACGCGTGGGACTTGCTGCACAAGTTCCAGTGCGGCCGCTGTGGCTTCCGTGTCCAGGCCCCGGAAGGGCTCATCCAGCAACAGGATATCCGGACGGGCCACGAAGGCAGCTGCCAGTTGGGTTTTCTGGATCATACCGCTCGAATACGTCCCGATCAGGTTGTGACGTCGCTCGTCGAGAAGGACCTTGTCAAGCAGGCCCTCTATCCGACTCGTGGCCTGGTCGCTCCATTCCTCTCGTTCCCGCAGGATCCACTCGAGGAGTTCAACGGCAGTCAGATGTTCGGGCAGTTCCGCGTTGGCGTAAACCTGTCCAACGCGTCTGAGATAGGCATGGGGCTGGGCGTGGATATCCACATCGCCATAATGTACGTGGCCGCTGGTTGGATAGGCCACGGCGGACAATAGGCGGAGCAGAGTCGTTTTTCCCGAGCCGTTGGGACCGATCAGTCCGGTTGCCGTACCCGGCTCGAAGACATGATTCAGGTCCGCGATGACCGGTCTGCCCTGTCCGTAGCGTTTTGTAAGGCCTGTGAGTCGAAGGGAATCAGGCAAGGTGTTGGCGGTATCGGTACTCGGTGCGGTACGTGAAAAGGAGAGCCGTCGCGAATCCAACAACGACATCAAGGGCGGTCCAACCCAAGGCCTGAGCATAGGCAAATGAGGGGTCGAACATGGCAACGATGAGCAGGCTCAGCAGCAGTGGGAGCGTCCAGCGCAGATTCACCAGAAACCGGGTGATGACCCAGCCTCGATCCGACTGACGCCCCAAGTGAAAGGGCATCGGTGCAAACGCGGGTTGGGTGAGAATGTAGCTTGCCGCGTTTTTTGCCGAAAGGAGCAGCAGAAGGAATGCGGTAATCGTGTACTGTGACGCGTCGATGTAGAACAGAAACCATAACAGCCCGTGCGCCACAGCCATCATTCTTCCCAACGGCATTTTACGATCCATCTGACGCAGGGTCGCCCAGAGGTGTGGCTTGTACCTGGCCGGAGCCCAGTATACAGCTTTGTAGGGCAGTGCCTCTCTCGCCGATGCGCGAACACCGCCCGAGCTCCGGAAGACCTCGCCATAGAACGCGTTCGTTGCGTAATAAGCGTGGTCGTGGCGTCGGATGCCAGCCTGGAGTTGGAGATCGACCCAAAAAAGGAGCAGCACGCCCGGCAGGGGCGCTAGCCAGGAATGGATCGATTGCCCGAGGTACGCTGCAGCGACAAGTGTCAAGAGACCGACCCCGAAGACACGCTGTGTAGTCAGCATGGCGGGCACCATACCCTCAGGGACGGCAAATCCGCCAGGTGAGTTCTCCTTCATGGTGCGGTACCAGTCTCCTTTGGACCCCTCCTGCCATTGTTGGGAAAGCGGTCCGATCTTCGTGTATCGAAGAAAACTGTAGGCGGCCGTTCCGAATAGAAGAAGGGTGATGGAGCCCGCATGGATAGCCTTTGTTCCGAGATCGCGCGTCAGGTTCTGCGGATCCCAGAATGCCAGGATGGCGATTGGAATGATGAACAGCCAGACCACGGGTTGCCACTGGGTCAGCTGGTGCCGAAGCAGGTGCTTCGGCGATCGGTTGAGCCGCTGCATGAGTTTCAGATCCCGATCCGGCAGCAGGATGTGGGGGGCACTTATGGCGAACGTGGCCATGGCGATGAGCGACCAGTATCGTAGCGCTCGGATCCGGGATTCCATATCTGCACCCTCGACAGACACGGCACTCACGTAACAGAGCACGGCAAGGAGTGGAAGGTAGGTCGCAAGAGCGTTGCGTAGTCTCGTCACGATCAGCGGTACCCGGAATGGAAGGTAGGCGATGCTGGAAAGTACGGGGGATGTGCAAACAAAGTGGGATTACTCTCACTGCGTTCGAGTGCATCTCTGAGGTGGGGAGCGTCAACCGAACCCCGCCCCCGGCTGCGCCGGGCATGGTTTTTTTGTCCGCATTCGAAAGCTCGCTTTCTCCTGCGTCCAAAAGAAAACCCCACTCACTTCGTTCGTGAGCGGGGTTCGCTTGCGGAGGGGGTGGGATTCGAACCCACGATACCCGTAAAGGTATGCCGGTTTTCAAGACCGGTGCGTTCAACCAGGCTCCGCCACCCCTCCTGAATCCGCTGCAAGACGATCATCTCACCATGCGGATGGGCCGCAAATCTACGTCTTCCGGAGCAGCCTTTCAAAAGAAGACGTCTTAAAGAGTAATCACGGTATCACTGCCACTACGCGGCTGGTCGATATGGACCCGGCCATGACATGCACGAGATACGTCCCGGAAGCATGGATCGCCGCATCCCACGTCGTGCGGTGCGCGCCGGGAGGGAACGTGCGGGCAATCAGTGTTTCGACCCGGCGCCCCAGCAGGTCGTACACGGCTACCTCAACTGGGCCGGCTGCTGTGGTATCGAACGCAATGGTCGTTCCTGCCGAACTGGGATTGGGATAGACATCGAGTTGGAGAGACTCGGCAGGCTGCTCAAGCGAAGAGCGGGACGTCGCGTTCACACCGGGAAAGAAGAACTCCAGCATGTCATCCTGGTGGGCGCGCCACATGCCCCAGGAATGGCCCTCGTTCCAGACCCGCACACGGTAGGAAGCCCCCTGCTCAATGAGGATGTTCTCAAATATCGCTCCTGTCGTGGTAATGCTACCCTCGTACGTGCCCCATTCGACGTACCATTTTATGTTGGAGAGGTCGCCCGCTGACATGGTATTCAGCAGCGCTCCATTAGAGACCCAGAAACTGGGGGAGTAAGGTGCGCACAACCCGAATTCTTCCGGATGTTCGAAGCAATGGCGGGCAGATGCCAGACCGGCGTACGACGGGCCGGTCACGGCGCGCTGGCTCGCCTCAGTCGAAACGTGATAATTGGATTCGACCCAAGGCATCAACTCCTCCACGATCATTCGGGTGAAATTCGCCGTATTGCCGACCGCATATTCGGCTTCCCGATTCAGGGGGTTTGCGAAGACAGCGACGACCGGCACGATGCGCTGTGCCGCGATCAGGTTGTCCAGTGTATTCTGGATGTTGGCAAAGTTGACGTAGTCAGATCCATCGTGATACAGAATCACCGGGTAGGGCTCGTTTCGATTGGCGTCATATCCGGCCGGGGTGTAGACCCGAATGCGCCGACTAGTGCCCATGATGGAGCTCGCAAAAGTCATTGTTGTCATGGAGCCACCTGCCACAGAAGGGTCGTCTTCAATCTCCCATGCGTCCACGTATTGAGGCATCGCCAGTTCGGAATTCGCCCCAAAGCCGCCGGGAACCGTGCGAGGGTTTCTGGGATCTAGAATCCAACTAGAACCTCCTATGATCAGCTTGTAGTCCATCCGGGCGTCGGCCTCGAAATGCCTACTGTGGTACCACAGGTTGGTAGCGGCCAGTCGCTGAAGCGCGTGTCCTGAGCCAGACCACCCGGTAAAATCCCCAGTCACGATGACAGACGTGGCCGAGCCGGTCCAAAGAAAGACAACTGTCGTGTCGTTTTCGAAATGAGGTACCGAAGTGGACCCCAAGAAATCTGAGACCAAATCCGCATGCTGGCTTGCGTCGGAACTGCCAACTGCGTCAAGCAGGGCAGAGAAAGACTGCGCCTGAACACTCTGGCTCAGAAAACAGGCAAGGACGATTAGGGCAGTGCGCATGGATACAGGCAGGTGTTGGATCGAATTGCCTGTACGATTCAGCGAATTAGGGGATTCGCTTACATCGACCAATCCTGATCTTCCTGGTGTACGATGCCGGGGATGGAAGGCTTCCAATTCACCCGATCACGACGGGGACTGATCTGATAGTCGAATTCCTCAGGAGAGCGAATTTTTTCCATCCTGGCTGAGGATTTTTTTCTGGCGATGGTACCGTGGAGAGTCGATTCGAACTTTTCATCGGCTACGGCCTCATTGAGCGTGCGTTCGATGTCATTTTCAAAGTGCAGCTTGGAGTCCGGAGGAAAATCGATCCGCGCCTTGATGATCAGGGTCAACAGGGTCGGGACAACCAACATGAGGATAATCAGAACCGCCATGGTGACGGTATCGGCCACGGATTATCGGGACTAAAAGTCCCCTACATCGCCAAGAAGTTCTTCATAAGCTGTGAGCCTACGTCCGCGCTTTTCTCCGGGTGGAATTGGACCGCATGGAAGTTGTCCTTGACCATGGCCGAAGCGAAGGGCACGATGTATTCCGTGGAAGCAATCTGGTCGGGCCCCGTCTCCGCATAAAACGAATGCACGAAATAGAAATGGGCCTCATTCGGGATGTCCCTGAACAGTCCCGTTCCGTCATGACGGACCGTATTCCAGCCGATCTGGGGAATTTTCTCGTCACCGCGAAAACGCAGGCAGCGCTCTTTGAAAATGCCGAAACAGTCCGTGTTTTCTTCTTCGGAATGCTTGCACATCAATTGCAATCCGAGACAGATGCCCAGGACAGGCTGTGTGAGACCGGTAATTGTTTCCACCAGATTACGTTCGCGCAGATAGGCCATGGCGGATGACGCTTCGCCGACGCCGGGGAAGATGACGTGGGAGGCGGCGCGAAGCGCCGCCGGATCGTCGGTCAGGAGTGGCTCGATGCCGAGGCGAGCAAGCGCAAACTGCACGGAGCGGACATTGCCCGCGTTGTACTTGATGATGGCGACCTGGCTCATGAAAAGATCTAAGTCGGAAGGTACGGAGAGACGTGAATCAGAGACTGCCTTTGGTGCTGGGTAGGGCATCATCGCCCGTTGGACGGATGGCCATTCCCAATGCGCGGGCAAAACCTTTGAAAACAGACTCGATGATGTGGTGCTCATTTTCGCCCGATGCCTGAATGTTCAGATTCATGCGGGCGTTATCTGAGAGGGATTTGAAGAAGTGGGCGAACATTTCCGTTGGGACATCACCCACGTACTCGCGCGTAAACGCGAAATCCCAAACCAGCCAGCTCCGACCGGAAAAGTCGATGGCCACCTGTGCCAATGCTTCGTCCATCGGGGCGGTAAACCCATAGCGGTGGATCCCGCGACGCTCACCCAGTGCTTTGTCCAGCGCCGTTCCCAGAGCCAGTGCCGAGTCTTCGATCGTGTGATGCTCGTCCACCTCCAGATCTCCGTCACAACGAAGGGTCAGATCGATGCGCGAGTGTTTTGCAATTTGATCCACCATGTGATCCAGGAAGTCGAGCCCCGTCCGGACGTCTGAGCGTCCTGAGCCATCCAAGTCCACCTGCACAACGATATCGGTCTCATTGGTGACGCGCCGAACAAAGCCGGTGCGTGTGGTCGCTGTGTCAAGGATTTCACGACGCACAGCGATGGCCTGTGCGTGACCTTCCAGTTGTTCGGCGCGCGCCATGACTTCGACGTGTTTGCCCAGCTCATCCAGCCCGGCCGGCGAGGCCTCCTGAAAGGTGATCTTACGCACAAAGGAGTCCAGGGATACTCCGGACCAAGCCCGAGCAGCGCCATTCGTCGGTAGCGTGTGGTTGGTACCGGACGCATAGTCCCCCAATGATTCGGGTGTCCATGGGCCGATAAACACGGATCCTGCCTGCGTGATCTCTTCGGCGAGCGCAGCCGCGTGGTGCGTCTGAATGATCAGGTGCTCCGGAGCGTACGCGTCCATGATGGATACGGCTTCCTCGCGGCCTGAGGCCACCACCAAGCGGCTGTGGGCCAGCGCTTTGCGGGCCACGTCGGCTCGAGGCAGGGAACCGAGTTGCGACTCCACGGCAGCAAGGATGGCATCCGTGTCGACCGACTCGGTGGCCACAACAAACACGTCGCTGTCGGTGCCATGCTCGGCTTGGGACAGGATGTCGGCTGCCACGAAGTCCGCATTTGCCGTGGAATCGATCAGGATTCCCACTTCGGTCGGGCCTGCCGGAAGATCGATGGCCACGCCATCAGCAGCGACCAAGCGCTTGGCTGTATCGACCCATTGATTGCCGGGTCCAAAAATCTTGTCGACGCGCGGTACAGACTCTGTTCCGTATGCCATGGCAGCGATGGCCTGAGCGCCACCCACGCGGTAGATCGATTCGATGCCGGCCTCACAAGCGGCAGCGAGAATGGCTGGATCCACGTTGCCATCTTTGCCGGGAGGTGTGCACAACACAATCTCCTGGCATCCGGCAACGGCTGCAGGGATGGCAAGCATCAATACCGAAGAGAACAACGGTGCTGTACCACCGGGTATATACAGACCGACCCGTCTGATAGGGATCGATTTGCGCCAGCACGTGACGCCACGGCTGGTCTCGACTTCGCGTACCGGCTCTTGCTGCGCACGATGAAAGGCCGTGATGTTGCGGCTGGCTACCAGGATGGCCTCCTGTAGATCATCGGGAACCCCGGTACTGGACGT